>Ga0302227_10001190_pt1 | contig 19798 bp, 31 predicted proteins | sample II_Palsa_N1_1_FD_193525 | JGI IMG/M metagenome (GOLD analysis project Ga0302227, IMG submission 193525) | Peat permafrost microbial communities from Stordalen Mire near Abisko, Sweden - II_Palsa_N1_1 | ecosystem: Environmental > Terrestrial > Soil > Palsa > Peat permafrost | place: Sweden... | reverse complement strand
TGCTGCTACTTTTCGTACTGCGCCAGTTTGGTTTTGAGCTCTGCATTCTCCTTCTTGAGTGCAGCCACCTCGGTCTTGAGTGCCTCTTCGTTGGGTCCAGTGCCGAGGATTTCCTTGAGGAACCTAGTAGTAGCAGAGTCAAGGACCGTTCAAAAAGGATGGTCGTTGGCCTTACTCGAGAGGGTCCGAGGGCTTCTCTGGCTCCTCATATAAGCTTACGAGCACTGTGGGGAGGGGAGGGCAGTGCACTCAGCAAAGCTAAACAGCTCAGGCAAACGGCGTGGACTGTGTACGTACCTTTGGTCAATGCGTCAACAACACCGTTTCGCTCCAGGTACTTGCGGAACTCCTCCTTCTTGTGGTCGACTGCCGCTGCCTAGTTACAAAGAGGTACTGTCAGGGCGAGTCCTCGTGGAAGACGGCGTGCTCTACCATCCTGCTGTACTGCTTGCTGCTGGCGCTTGTTTACACAACAAACTGGACGACGGTTTGTGGGGATGCGTTCCTGTTTATTTTTAAGACACACCAGTTGGGAAGGAGGGGAGGGGGACAGAGAGATCTAAGCAGCCCGAACGAAAGTGTCAGCACGCCGTGACTGAAGGGAGAGAGTACGCGGCACAAAAGGAGGCTCCGGGGCGAAAACACTGAACATTCCCACGTCGCCGCCGCGGCGCGATCGATCATGTTTCAAAGTTTTCTTTTTTTTTTCAGTTCTGTACATGCACACGGTCAGCACTCGTAATCACTTCTTTTTGGACGCAGAGCCCGGACCCTTGACGGATCGCTTGCCAGCCTTGGACGACAACCGCTTATCCTTGCGCAGACGAGAGTCGACCATCTTGTAGCGGCCCTGGACACCAGCAGGGCGGGTGGGCTTGCCCCTATTCTGGCCTTTGGCGACGACGTACTTGATCTCATCTTTTTCCTGGGACGCAGCAAAGGATGGGTAAATTAAACAATGCAAATGGTGAGCATACCTTTTTGATCTTTTTGAACAACTGCTGAATCTGCTGAGACTTTTGTCGCTCGCTGATGTCGCTGTCGTCGGCGATGATGTCGGCCTTCTTCTTCAGGCGCTCCATCTGGCGTTGCATCTGTGCACCAAAAAAAAAAATAAGGACAACAACAGCAGCAGCAACAATAAATTGAAATTTACCTTTTTCTTGTTGCGAGCACGGGCCTCGATAACCTTCTTGATCGGCATGGCATCGAGTTCACGGACCTTTTGCTTGATCGCCTCGACCTCCGCCTTGGTGATGGGCTTGTTGAGGTTGGGAGCAAAATTCTTCTTTTCATCGTCCATAAACCTGTTATTTTTTTTTTTCGTCAGCGTCTTTTTGTTCTTTTCTTTAAAGGATAATACCATGACGGCGTTTCCGATGCTCGATCGTCAAACGCAAAGCGGTTGAAACCCTCGTCGATGAGGGCCTCCTTGCCCTTGTTGACCAGGATGGATGCAAAGGCGAGCTCTTGAGAAGACATCTTTTTGGGTTCTATGCAAGACAATGCATTTACTTTTTTTTAAAAAAAAATTCGTTTTCTTTTTAGAATACCTCGCCGCTTGGGGTTGCCGTCTGCGTCTTCGTCGTTGCTGACCTCGTCAAAGTCGTCCTCATCGTCATCGTCAGAGGATTCAGAGTCGGACTCGGACTCGGACTGGCCGTCCATGCGGTCAAGACCGTCATCCAGCTCCATCTCGTCATCTTCCTCCTCCTCGTCGTCGTCCCTGGATCGCTTCTTGTTGGCCGCCTTCTTGCTCGTGGCCTTTTTCATCATCTGTCGGATCTCCTCGTCCTCATTGTCGTCCTCCTCGTCAAACTGCTCCGCACCCGACTTGGCCTGCTTGCCCCTGGCGGATGTCGCCGCCGCGGTCTTGGTCGTGGTCAGGATCGACGAGAACAGCGGTTGGGAAAACCACTGGTCGGCCTTGGCTTTTTGGACCTGCACTGACGTCCCGTTTGCTTCCTCCTGACCGGGGTCGACCAGCAACGGGTTCTCCTCGCCGTCCTCTTCGTTATCTTCGTCATCTTCATCCTCATCGTCGTCGTCATTGTGACCTAGAGCTTTGCTGCTGAGTCTCCTTCGCTTGCGGCCCGCCTTGGGATCCTTTCGCTGCAAAAACTCTTCATACCTGAAAGAAGGGGAAAAAAAAAAAAGTAAGAATTTAGCTTTTTCCCGGTTTTATTGGGTTGAATTTGATGTACATGTTGTCCAGTGCACGCTCCATAAACCTGATGCGCGCCTGCTTGGCCTTGGAGCCATCGACGTCGACGTCCTCTTCCTCGTGCTTGTCGTCGTCACCCTCTGGCTCGGTCTCCTCGTCGCTCGAGAGGATGTCCTCGCCGCTGGCGACGGTGCTGAGGTTCTTCTTGGAGCGAATCGCCTTGAGCGTGAACAGCGACTGGTCCATCTCCTCGGGCCCGTTATCGTCTGGCAGGATCATCTTGAGCTTGAGGCGTTCGCGCAGCTTAGCCTTGCGCTCGTTCTCCTTGCGCTTGACGCGGTGCTTGTCCTTTTGTGCCTTCTTTTCGAGATCCTCCAGCTCGGCGTCCAACGCCAACTCCTCCTTGATCGCGACGGCCTCGGGGCTGTCGTCCTCCTCGTTCTCTTCCTCCTCGTCCGCCTTGTTTGCCTTGTCTTCTTGCTCCTTCTCCTTCTCGAGCATCTTCATGATGCCCGAGCGCCACTTGATCAGCTGCTTAAAGTCGCTCTTGCTCAAGAGCTTGAGATCTTGACAGTAAGAGCGGATGTCCTCGTTGGTCTGCGGGAGGCCACCGACTCTGCCGAGGCCCAAAAAAAAAAATTTTTTTTTTTGCATTAGAGGCCCCCTTTCCAAAACTTGGCGACAAAGAAACCGTACCGCTCAGAGAGTTCGTCGCCCTCAAAGACAATCTGGTTGAACGTGGAGAGGATCGTGACAGGTTCCTTGGCCTCGATGAACGCCGACACAGGCGTCTTCTTAAACAGGGTGTAGTTGCCGTCTTCGTAACCGTCACGGCTGCGGCGCTTTTTCTCAGGGTGCAGGATGTCGATGCCCTTGGGCTGCTCCTGGATCTCGCTAAAGACGTGCTTGGGGTCGAGCAGCTTGGGGTCGATCGACTTGGGCGCGAGGAAACCAAAGCACGCAATGTAGATCTCAGCCGAGACCTGACGCGACGACGACGGCTTGGTCACCTCCACGCGGTTGAACAGCTGATTGAGTACCCAGAGCAGTGCGTTGTAGTCTTTGGAGCGGAAGACCTTGGTAATGAAGATGCCTGTGGACACACGTGCGCGCGATTAGTCAAAAACACTCGTGACTTGTTCGAGTAGTACCTCCTTCCATCAGCATCTCGGTCGCAAGCTTGAGCGAGCGCAGCGTCAGCTCGACCTGGGTGTAGGCATCCTGGAGCCAAGCGGCACCCATGTTGGGCGAACCATCGTGCAGGACACTGCATCGTGCACGCCGCATGGTAAGCAACAAAAAAAACCAAAAGCAAGCAGCAAGCATACACGTCGGCCTTCCACGTCTTGAGCTCCTTCTTGATGTCGGCACGGCACTTGTCCGACGTGATGTCGCCCACGATCGTGGTGACGTTGGGGATGGGCTTGATCGGGACCAAGTCGACTCCGATGATCACACTGGACACGGGCATGTACTTTGCGGCGACTTGCAGCCTTTGCAGCGCCAAAACACAGTTAGATGCAGCAGCAAGAGAGGGCACGGTACCATCCACCAGGCGCAGCGCACAGATCGATCAGCACACGCGACTTGTAGAGAAAGTTGTACTTTTTGTTGAGCTGGACAAGCTTGAACGCCGAGCGAGCACGGAAACCCTAAACCGCACACGTCCTCTCAGCCACACAGCACGAAAACGACGCCTCCTACCTGCTCCTTGGCAAGCTTGTAAAACTTGTCCAGGCGTCCCTTGGACGTCTTCTTGTCGCGGCCCATGTCGAAGGAAAGTTTTGCCCGCCACATGGCCTCGACATTTCCCCCCAGTGCGACCTCTTAAGGACGATCGGAGAGAAGGCTCGACGAAGCCAGCCAACCAAAAGCGGTCACCTTTGTCGCGTGTGCGTCCTTTGTGGCACGTCGGGTTGGTGCGAGCGTCTGTCTGATAAAGGCCTGCTGCCTTGTTGGTCGGCGTTTGGGATACGCAGGAGGCTTTTGCCCTTTTTTGTTTTTTTGTTTTTCTTTGTGTTCCCGCGGGGATTTTGGTGTTTCGAGTGTGTGCTATCGTTCTCTGTGCGTGCTGGGCCTATGTCCGCCGCCGCAGCCGGCGCATGGCAACAGCTCGGGTTTAAAAACGCCAAAGCGATAGATATTTTCACCATGGACAACTTGAAGGCGCAGCAGCACTACGAGCAGGACATGGACGACGAGGACGACGATTTGGACGAGAGCGGCGATGACGCCTCTGGTACGACGGGCTCCCCCCTTACCCCCCCCCGAAAACGCAAATCTGACGAGAGACGTGTTCTGTGCAGGTGGTGAATCGTCAGCATCGGCCACAGCGACGGCGGCTGCGATTGCCGCAGCTGCAGCGGCCGCAGGGATGGTACGTCTTGCACGGTGCCCTCTAGATCGTCCGATACTGACTGTCACCTCCCCCACCACCACCACCATTCGCATGTGAATTGGATCGATCGATCGACTGTACAGGGCCTGGATATGGCCATGCTCACACCGGTATCAACGATTTCAATTTTATTTTTTTTTTTTGTTTTTTGTGGTTACTCATGCAGCTGCACAGGAACAACGTGCAGCCGTCGCACAGTTCCAGCCTCAGGTACGTTTGCATAAGTGCGTCCGTTCTCACGACCCTCTCCCCCCGCCCTCGTGGCTAGAACGAAATCGAAGAGGAGCCGCTTTTTGTAAACGCCAAGCAGTACCACAGGATTCTCAAACGCCGCGCCGCCCGTGCCAAACTCGAGGCAGAGAACAAACTGCAAAAGTTGCGCAAGCCCTATCTGCACGAGTCGCGCCACGTGCACGCGATGCGACGACCACGCGGCCCGGGTGGACGCTTCCTCACGGCGGATGAGATTGCCGTGTTGGAAAAGACGGGCCAATGTAAGGCAGATTGCTGTGAGTTCTTTTTCGCGCGCGCGCTAAGTTGTGGACACAGTGCCAGAGTCTGCAACCACGCCAAAGACCAAGCAAAAGGCAGGCAGCGCAAATTCGGCCTCGTCAGCAGCCGCGTCGGACGCCGCTTCTGCAGCTGTTGCATCACGAGGATCGCCACCCGTGGCTTCCCAGACGGTGGTAACGATCTCGTCTCCACGATCAAGTTCGACCAAGGCTCCGATCGCCGCCCAAATCGCGGCAACAAACGCTGCTGCTGCTGCCGCCGCCGCCGCTTCCTCCAATCCGCCTCACTATCCCATGGGATCAAGCAATGCATCTCTGCTTGCCTCGATGGGCGGCCAGGCCTTTGCGCCACTCAAATCGACCTAGGGCAGCCTAGGAAGGATAGAATTTTAAAAACTCCCATCGTGTGTGTTCAGCTGGTGTGTTCTTCGAGTGCACACAATTGATGAGAATCAACATTTTACATCTCACGTTCATTCAACACCATTAATATTTTACTGTTTATCTAGAGTGGGGGGAAAAAAGCGCCTCCGCGTTGGACTCCCAGTTCTTCTGCCACGTGTCCTGGCGGAACGCTTCGACGCCTTTGGAAAGCCGCTGGAGCACGGGCGAGTCGCCGTTCCAGCGCGAGAACACGTCGACGAGCTGGCTGCTGAGCTCCTTGGCCGATCCAAACACGAGGCCGTTTGTATCGTGCTTCACGAGCTCGTCGATGCACTGGAAGCGGACGGCGCACACGGGCAGACCGCACCCAAACATGTCGACGACCTTCATCGGCAGGTCCAGGCCCGAGGACGACGTGTGCAGCGACACACCCAGATCGGCACAGCCCAGCAGCCGAGGGTAGTCCTCCGCCGACAGCCAGGCCGTGCGCAGCTGCACGTACGCGCCCTCGTACTTTGGGAACAGCTGCTCGTAGTGTTCCTTGAGCGGCCCTTTGCCCGTGACGACAACAACGAGGCGGGCGAGCTTGAGCTTGGGCTTCTGCTGCGCTGTCTCGGCGTACTCTTTCAGGGCCGCCAGCAGGATGCTAAAGTCCTCGTCCTCGGTCCAGCTCGTGCCACTCACGAGCAGGGCGCACCGGTCGCTGCGCAGCTGCACCGAGACCTTGCTGTTGATGATCATGCTGGCGCTCCGCGTGAGCAACGTCTCCTGGGCCGTCGGCTTGTTGAGCTTGAGCTCGCTGTGCTGCACGCGCACGAGAAATGCGTGGATCTCGTCGGCCACAAGGCGTCGGAAGTGGGACGGCGGCTTGTCGTGCAGGACGATGACCGAAGAGGAAGCAGAGCCCTTGCCGCCGCCGCCGCCGCCGCCGCTGCTGCTCCTGACGTGCCACTCGTCCGCGAGCTTACGGGCCATGGCCTCGGTGACGGCGAGATGCGCGTAGGCGTTCCGTCCAAACAGCTGCTCGTATCCCTTTGCGAACCTCGCCAGCCAGTGGTCCTGTCCGCCCACGCGCATGGCCAGGAGCGAGTAGCCAAAGTTGTGCCAGTCGATCACCAGGCGCGCGCGGCTCCACACGGCCAGCACCTGGGCGAGCAACAACGTGGGAATGCTGGGCGGGTTCTGCACGAGGATGACATCGGGCCTCGCCACAAGCACAAACAGCGTCCAGACCAGGCACAGCAGCTGCAGCAAGACCTTGAATGGCGCCATCAGCAGAAACTGCAGCCGCGACCGCGGGGCAGACGACCACTTGACCGGCTCAGGGACATACACAATCCTGATGCGCTCGTGGCTGCGCACGGCCTCCATCACCTCGGCGCCACGGTAGCCCACCAGCGTCACCGACGCCACGCGCGCGGGCCCCATCGCCGCCAGCGACAGCGCGTGGTAGTTCATCCGCGGCGAGCGCCCGACATCACCCAGCACGATGACGCAAGCATGTATCGGCCCCATGTCACGCGGCAAAGAGAAAAGATGGCCGCCGCCAATCAGTGACGTCATGCGTTCTCGAGAATGCTGCGTCCCTTTTCGCTTGAACCCAGACCGCTGCGGACGGAGCAGCACTCGCCCCGCTGTCCCCCCGCACCCCACCCCACGCCACCTTCCCACCCCTCTCTAGTCATGATGCTGAGCGGGTGCCTCCAGACGCGGCGTCAGCGCCGGCGACGGCTGTACCGTCAGGCACGTTTTTTTTTTTTGACACCCGTCTCTTCTAAGACCCTCCTTTCTCTGTTGGTTACGGCGTGCAGCTGATCAACGAGGCGCTGACGAGCATCTCGGCCGTGGTCGAGCGGGACGCGCAGGTGGAGAGTATCGAGGCACTGCTGACGCTGTCCGAGGAGGGTACTGTGCCCTTTTCATGCCTTAAATCCTCGTTTGACCGACGTCGTGGGTGTGCGAGCAGAAACGGTCTATGTGGAGCTCTCGCTCATGATCGTGGACGTGCTCAAGGACAACCAGCCGCTGGCCGCCGTGCTCATCTGCGTGCTGCTCGAGATGTTTGCGCTGCCGTCCATCGAGACCACGCTCAGGCTCAACGACCTGCTCGTGCAGCGTGTGCATGGTATCAGACACCCATCTGTTCTTGGGTCCCTAACCTGTGAGTAGGGCGGCACGCACAGTCGTATCTCAAGCGCAACGTCGCCGTCATATGGGCCTCGCTGGCTGCCAAGCTGGCTGGTAGATTGAAGGGGGCGGATGGGTGGGGCTGAACTCTTGTACGTAGGTCGACACAGCATTCGGTTGATGACCGAAAAGGTGGTCCAGTGCCTCGAGGCCTTTGTAAAGAACCGACACCATCCCAGCGTCCAGCTACACGCGCTCGTTGCCGTTGAAAAGTTCTCCATTACCAGTACGCGTGAGCGTCATCTCTCTTTTCTGACGCAATCACTGGCAGACGAGAACAAGAACCGGATGATGCAGTCGTCCATCGTCCAGTCGCTCCAATCTCTGGAAAAGCAGCCCCTCGGCGAGCCCTCCAGCTCCAACTCGTACTATGACCGTGTGCAGGTTGCCTTTTTGGCGCGGTGGTTCCTCGAGAATACATGTATGGTTTCTTCTTTTTTTTTTCTCTTTTCGCCGCCCCTGCCAGGCACTCGCTCACCCGATCCTCACACACTCACACAGTCCCGACGGAAGGCCGCGACTTTGCATCGACATCGGCCATCCAGGGCAATGTCAATGTCATCCTCAGCCATGTCGACAAGACCGACTTTCTCAAGGTGTCGCCGCAAGGACTGGATGCACGCAATGACTCGAGCACGTTTGAAAGTGTCCGAGCCACGGGTGGGATCACAACAGGGTCGTGGTTTTATGAAGTCACAATCTGCACTGACGGCGTGCTGCAAATTGGGTGGGCGTCCAAGCACTGCACGTTCGATTCTGAAAGCGGCAACGGCGTCGGCGATGATGTCAACTCCATCTCGTACGACGGCTGCAGAAGGAGGGTTTGGCACTGTGGCTCCAGCGAAGAGTACGGCGGTCGTCGGTGGCAAACAGGTAAGCGCTTGCACTTTACCTTCCAAGTACTGAACGATTTTTTTGAAGGGGATGTCGTGGGCGTCATGATCGACGTCGAGGAGAACGTTCTCATCTTCTCTCTCAACGGGAAAACCTTGGGCGACGCACTCAAGCAGATCACGGACGCGCCCAACCTGCGCGAGCTCGTCCAGTCTGGCGAGAAGCTCTACCCAGCAGCGTCCTTCATGGCCTACCAGCACTGCACCTTCAATTTTGGGGCCACGCCGTTCAAGCATCCACCGACGCCTCGCTTCAAGGCTCTGAACAACAGCGGCAAACTCACGTCTCAAGAGCGGTCAAGTTACGTCCCGCGGCTGCAACGCAAGCAACCGCCGCCTCTGGATGACACGATCCCGAAATGCACCATTTGCTACGACCTCCCGCCAGACACCATCCTCCTACCCTGCAAGCACAAGGTACCCTCTCTTTTTTTTGTTGCCTTGCTCAAGTCGAAACATTCCCTTTCTCCCTCAGGGCTTCTGCTTCAAGTGCGCCCTCATCTGTGAACTGTGCCCCATTTGCAGGACCAAGATAGACAGCCGTGAGAACTCACCGCCCACACCTCAGCACGCCACTGCGAGCGAGTCTGCCGCCGCGGCAGCTGAACAATCGATATGACACTCTAGATTTGTACACAAATGGACTTCAAAATATTTCTTGTTTTGTTCTCGTTTTTTTATTTCGTCTATGAACATGGCGAGTACTTTTTTAAAAAAAAAAAAGACAGAAGAATTATCTTGCGTTAGTAGGCAGAGTCGATCTTGACGCCGAGAAGAATGCTATGCTGGCCGCCAGCGCCGGCCTGGATGATGCGGGTGGTCTTGGCCTCGAGCTTTCGGGGCGTGGACTCGTTCTGATCCTCGCCGTGTCCGAGCTGGTGCATCTCGCCAAAGCCCCACGAGTAGACCGAGCCGTCCTTGGTCACAGCGAGCGAGAAAAAGTCGCCCGCGGCCACCTGGAGTGCCTCGTGCTTGGCCAGATCGCCCGTGACAAGCGCGAGTTCTGTCTCATAGTCGGTGTCCGTTCCGCGGCCGAGCTAATATGTCATTGTGCATTGGGAGCATTATTGCAAGCCAGGAAAAAAAAGAAGGATGTCAGCTTACCTGGCTGTTGTCATTGCGACCGACGGTCAGGACCTTGCCGTCCTCGGTTAGCACGATGGTGTGGTGGGTTCCGCCTACGATCTGCTTAATCTTGAGGTTCTTGAACTCCTTGATCAGCGTCCACGAGGCCACTTGCTCTACCGTCCCCAGTCCCAGCTAGACGAAAGAAAACAAAAAGTCCCTCACTAAGAAAAATCTCAAAGGGATTGCTCAAGTTAAACTTTACCTGGCCGTACTGGTTCAGACCAGACGCGTAGACGTCGCCGTTGACCGTCACGGCAAAGGTGGCGCAGCGGCCGCAGAAGATCTGGACAATCTTCTCGCGTTTGGGGAAGTTGAGGGCATGTGGTATGCGCGTGTCTGTGGTTCTGGCCGAGATGATGCGTCGTCCGAGCTCGCCGACCTCTGCGGAGCCCCAGCCGTAGACCTCGCCGCTGCCGGTGAGGGCAATGCAGTGGTTGGACCCGGTGGCAATGTCGACCACGCCCTTGTTCCTGAAAAACTCGATCTCGGCGGGGGTCTCCTGCATTTCGTTGCCGGGGGCAAAGCCGATGAAGCCGGTCGAGTCACGGAAGCTGCCCCAGCCAAACACGCGGCCGTCCGTGGTGAGGACGAGCGCGACGGTGTCGGTTGTGGCCACCTTGGCGGCGACCACGCCCGCAGGCAGCGGCGTGACCTCGGCCGTCCATCCCTCGCCCGGTCGGCCGAGCGCCTTGCGGTCGTTGTTTCCCCACGACCACACCTTGCCGTCCTTGCCCAGCGCCAGCGAGTGCATGCCGCCCACGCCCAGCTGCACGATCCCCGCACCGGCCAGCTCGGGGATGGTGGCAGGGCGCTTCTTCACGAGCTTGTCCTCGCCCAGGCCCAGCTGACCAGCCATGCCGTCGCCCATGGAGAACACCTGGCCGGCCTCGCTCGGCGTCACCCACGCCTTGGCCACGACGGCAGCCGGCTTGTGGTGGGCCTTCTTGGCCGCGGGGGCAGGGGCGTGGTGGGCATCCTCCCCTTCCTCCTCGGCGGCGTCCTTGTCCTCGCCCTCCTCGTTGTCGTTGGCGGCGGCGGCGGCGGATCCGGCTGCACTGCCCGTCTTCTCCTTCTTGGCGGTACGTCCGACCTTGCCAGCACCGCCGCTCTTGCGGGTCGCGGCGGCTGGCTTCTTGCTGGCAGCGCTGACAACGGCCTTGGACGTTTTGGCAGTGGGGGCCATCTTTTTTACCTGAAAATAACGACTTTGACGCCCATGAGTACTGATTTTTCTTGACGTGCATGACAACAAAAAAGAGCAGAAAAGAAACTGTAGGCCCGCTGGGTAACTCCGTCTTGGTAGTGGATTGGGTTAGGTAAATAATAGTTAGCGGGGAGGAAGGGGAGGGGGAAAAAATGGCCCGGGAGAATTATTAAAAAAAAATTTTTTTTTTGGTTCTGTTTGGTACTAACTAATTGTGTTCGGCAACCTCTGGCTGCTCCTGAACGACTTCCAGAGCCGTCGATGTCATGGGGGTGAAGAAGGAGGTTTCGGTCAGCGGGGTGGAGGTGGCACGCCGTCGTTGGCTGAATCGCCCGGGGTTCAGGCTGGCACCACTGCTTGTGCTTACCGTCGACGACGACGCATCCGTCGGCTTGGCTTGGTCGAGGCTGGTTCGCCGTTCGGATCGCTGAAAAAAAAAAAGAATTAAATGACAATAAATTTTTGGAAAAGAAAGAAAGAAAGAAAAACATACACGCAAGTCCTGGTCGCTGCGAATCCTGTCGAGTTTGGCAGACGAGGTGCGACGGTAGGACGATCGGAACTCACGGCTGCTCGCGATGATGCTGGCCACGTCGGGCTCGCGGGGCGCCGTGACAACGATATTTGAGTTTGCTGCGTCTGCTTGAGAACAAATTCAAGTAAGTAAAAGAAGAATTTAGAAAAATACCGAGGGAAACGATGAGACGATCATTGTCCTTCAGACCCATCTTGCGGGCAAGGTCCAGTGCTGTTTCGCCGTCCAATGTCTTGGCATCGTGCTTGGCGCCGTGGTGCAGCAGGTACTGGACGCTGTCGAGCTGGTTGCCGAGCACTGCCTCGTGCAGAGCAGTTCGCCCCCCAGGACCAGGAAGGTTGACAGGGAACTGGAACGCCTTAAGAACGGCGAGGAAGTCGACATCGCCTCGTCGTGCTGCCAGGTGGAATGCCGTGTAGCCCCTGCTTAAACGTGTGAATTTCCACACATAAAACATTGTGCTGTCTGGACGTACTGGATGTTTGTTTGCGTAATGGGCAGGCCAGCCTCGACGAGCATGACAAGGACCTGCACGTCGGTGGTGGCAGAGACGCTCAGCTGCGACAGGAGAATCTCATCGAGCGTCATTCTTGAGAGCAGCTGCGACACAATGTCGCGGTTGTCCACGGCAGCAGCGAGATCCAGTGGGTAAATGACCAACCTGTCGACCTCGACCGGGTCTTGCAACTGCAAATTCAAGTAAGTTACTATTTCGTTTTTTTTTTTTTTTTTTTTTTTTTTGGACAGATCGTCAGACAAACCTCTGCCTTGGCGACCATCGAAATAAAGCTGCTGCGGCCCATCGTCGTACGGCTGGGCGGGCGAATGTCGGCCTTGGCGATGGGCTGAGGGGACTTGGACGGTGTGGTGGACCGGCTGAGCGTGGGCGTTCCGTTGTCAGAGTTACCGGTTGAGTTGAGCCTGGAGGACATTGTCCGCATGGACAGGAGCTGGTCGCGCTTTGGAACGACCGTTCGTTTCAGACGTGACATGAGCCGGTAAAGCGTTAGGGGAATGCCCTGCGCAGGGTCAGCCCCGCACTCGAGCAGCAGGTTAGCGATCCGGGCGTTGCCATGACCATTCACATAGCTAGCCAGCATGAGAGGGGACAGTCCATACCATGTATCTGATAAGGAGGCGCTCGCCTTAAATTAAACGTGTTAAAAAAAAAATGACAAAGAGTTGTTTAAAAAGAAGGTACCTTGAGCATGAGCATGACAGCATCCTCCATCTCGTAGCTCAAGGCCATCATAAACAACGAGGGGCACATAAACTTGCGAACTTTCTTCCCCCCCGGAATGATGCCCTTGACCAAGTCGAGCTCTTCCTCTGCGAAAAAAAAAAATTTTTTTTTTCTTCAGTAAAAATGTCTTTCTTTCTTGGTTTACTCGGCGTATGATCCAATAGCATTGTCATCGAGGGCGCGTTCACGTCTGGAGGGAACTCGTGGGTGACAAACTGGAGGACGACGCCGTCGACTCCTTCTGCCATCGCACTTGTGAATGCGAAAACCATGTTGCTCGGCGCCGATTTGAACGCTTCGGCGGACAGAGTCGTCGTCAAATACAGGGCATTTTCCAGTCGGTGGTCCTGGATGGCCAGCCGGAGCAAGTGCACGGTTTCTGCCAGTAAAACTATTTAGTTTCTGATCAAGCAAAAATGATGACATACCTCGGAAGGACTTTTTCTTTATCCGCTTGAGCTTAAAAAACTGGTTGAAACGTTCCATCGACACAGTCGAGTACTTGCTGCTCTTGGGCAGGTCGTACTCTCTGAGGATCTCCTTGCGTTCCTTGTACTCTTTTTCTAGAGGGAAAAAAAAAAAGATATATCTTCCTGAAGGCGCGTTTGCTCACATACCTTTCTTGTGCTTGCCTTGCTTGGAGGATGCCATCGCAGAGGAGGACGAGGACGGAAAACCCACCGACGAGTCGTCCGACGCGTCCTTTTCTTTCTCTTTGCCTGCTAGTGACGTGCCGCCGCTGTCGCCTGCTGCCGCAGCAAACTCGACGTCCAGCTCACACAGCAGCTGCCGTTGCGCCTTGACCTGCTTGTCGCTGTACGCAAAGAGTGCCATCGTGTGCCGCCTGTCATCGCTGCGTCTCCTCGACAAGGCCGAGATGTCGAACGACGAGCCCCCTGACTCGGCGCTGGTGGCACTTGCCGTGCTCATGCGTCTGCTCGACCCGTCAAACGAAGGGGTCCCTGAGCCGCCGCCGCCGCTACCATAGCTGGACGCTGCAGTAGGTAAGACATCAGCACAAGGTAAAAAAAACGTGGGGATTGACTCGGATAAAAAAAAAAACCACGTACATGTCTTCAAGCTTGGTCGCCGCAGCAGTTTCGTCACTCCACCCTCCACGGGACTTACCCCGCTTCCATTGCCGCTGCCGCCGGGCAGCACCACAGGCAGACTGGGACGTCGACCAGACAGGTTGTAGCCTCCCTTGTTGATATTCACCGCCAACAAGGCCGGCGCGTTTGCCCCAGGGGAAATTGTCCGGGGCACCAGAGGGGGCGTCGACGCGGACGGCGACACCGGCATGGGCGCCATCGGCAACGTGCCTCCTTCGAGTCCCATGCGGAAAAAAACTGTGTGCTTCAGGCTTCTTCGTAAATGCACATTTTAGCAGTGGGCTCCCCAGAGCTGATCGGGAGAAAAGAGCGGCAACTGCTGTTTGTCAGCGCCGAAATGTGCGTGAATGTAGAATGTTGATTCTCATCGATTGTCCGCACCGGGTCATTCAACAACATGACAAGCGTCGAAATGTACTGCTACAGGGGTTTACAGGGAGAAAGAAATATAATACGCTCTATTATCCCCCCCCCTTTTCTTACCGTTAGTCTAGCGGCTCGCCTTGCCCGTGAGGATCTCGTGAACGGCACTAAAGTCCTGGTTGGAGTGGCCCAGTTTCTCCGCGAGGTCGTAGCGGTCCTTGATGACAGCCGATGCGGGGAGAGCAAGCGCAAGGTCGGTCGCCATGTCGAGGGCAAGACGCATATCCTTGTGCTGGTGTTTCAGAGGGAACGACGTCTCAAACGTGCGTGCTCGCATGGCAGGTCCCTTGCTCCTAGCAGATTGAATACTCAGGGCTAAGAATAGATTGCAGCAGATTTGCAGCACGTACTGGATAAGACGGCTGCCGACGGCGCTCTCTTGCAAAATTTGCAAAAGGGTGTCGTTGCTTACACCTGCCTTTTCCGCAAGCATCAACGACTCGGACAAGACGACCATCAAGCCACCCATGAGCATGTTGACGACGAGTTTTGTTTTGGCACCTGGATTTCAAGGTTACAACAGAAAATTTCTCTTTTATAAACTGACCTTGCCCGACCTCGCCCAAAAAGAAAGATTTCTTGGCCAAAAGCGAGAGGTACGGCTGTGCCTCGTCGTACAAGGTTGCATCGCCGGCTGCCATCACGATCAGTTGGCCGCTTTCCGCCTGAGTACGCAAATGCGGTCAACAACCAAAAAAGACAAAAATGAAAAACGTACAGGTCGTTTACTCCCAGAGACTGGTGCTTCCAGATACCGTCCACCAATCGTGTCTGCTGCTGCCGATAGCCTTTGGCTGGTTCCTGCGTCGACTGTGGACATATCTACGACGCTCTTGCCCTGTTTCATAAAGTTGATCCAAAATTAATTCTTTTTTGCCAACACGTACCAGAGTAAGCGTCTTGAACACTCCGTCCTTGCCAAAGTAGACGTTATCCACAGCGATGGGATCTGCCAGCATGCTGAACGTTATTGTGCTGTTCTTGACGACTTCGGCGGGGCTTGTCTATACACACACACACATATAAGATAGAGCCCCCGGGAAAGGCAAAGCAGAACGTACACAAACATTGACAAGACCCTTGTCCGCGTTGGCAGCCTTCAGCTCGAGTGCCTTTGACATTGTCCGGTTCCATACGTTGATGGAGTGTCCTCCATTGATGACTGGCAGAAGCGTAGTTCGTCAGTAAAAGGAAAAGGGCGGGCAGTGACGGAAGGTGTGGGTGGGGAGAAAAAAAAAAGAGGTCGTGCCACGTACTGTTCTGTGCCATTGGCCGGCCCATGATGCCCAGGCCCAGCCAGCCCACTTTGATCGCGCTGTTTGGTGATGCCATGCCGCTCTGTAGCTCTGCAGCAGTGCGAGAAAAAGGGTTAGCACACAAGCCCGCGCTGTTAGATCACACGCGTGAAAAGCAGGAGACCACGGGTTTTATTATCCACACGTCTTTGCACAGCACAACAGGGCCCCCTTCCCATACGCGAGAAGGGCGGGGGCATGCATGCGATCTACGCTGCGTGCAGAACTAGGTGCCGGGAGAGGTGAGACTCCATGTGGTCGCACTTCTAAAGGGGACGCAGTGCAGTAAATGATGGCCGCATTTCCTAAACAACTCTTGCTTCGGCAAAAAGCATGAACCGCATCTTTGGCTCGGCCAAGGCTCCGCCACCAAAACCGACGCTGAACGATGCGATCAAGAAGGTACGCTTGGCCCCCCGAATGCACCGCGATGGGCTTCCGTTTGCGTCGTGCTCACGTCACTGACCTGGTGCTTTTCCTTGGGGATTGCCCCCATCGTCATGCAGACGGATGCACGCGCCGCGGATATTGATGTCAAGATCAACAAGCTCGAGGGCGACTTGAAGAAGATGCGCGACCAAATGAACAAGATGCCCAACGGTTCTGCCAAGGTATCTGGCCGGTTGGTGACACGTACACGTGTTTTGACACCCACGCGACAAACAAAACAAAAGTCATCGCTCAAGAACCGCGCAATGATCCTCCTGAAGCAAAAAAAGATGTATGAGCAGCAGCGTGACCAGATGGTGCAACAGTCGTTCAACATGGATCAGGCCAACTTTACCGCAGAGACGCTCAAGACGACGATCCAGACTGTATAAGGAATACTTGCAACCCGAGCACTAATCGTTCTCACCAACCACAGGTTGACGCCATGAAGATTGCCAACAAAGAAATGAAAAAGCAATACAAAAACATTAACATTGACCACATTGAGGTGCGATGTTGGCGTCGGAAAAAGAAACTGAAACAACTTGTTTTCTATTTGGATAGGATGTCCGCGATGACATGGAAGACCTGATGGAGCAGGCCAACGAAATCCAAGAGGTCATGAGTCGCAGCTACGGTGTGCCCGACGAATTTGACGAGGACGATCTCGAAGCAGGTGACCAAGAGAATACGTTTTTTTTTAAAAAAATTTATAAAAAGCTCACCTGATATGTTTGCAGAACTGATGGGACTCGACGACCTCGACGTGGCCGAGGACGAGCCATCCTACCTTACAGATGACGCCCCCGCCGTGCCCACAAAGGAGCCCAAGTTGCCCGACGTGCCCGGAGGAGCGCCAAAGAAAACGACGACGACCGAACTCGACGAGTTTGGTCTTCCAGTGCCCTCACGATCGTAAAGCCGCCACCTTCAGCAGTTTTTCCCTTTTGTTTTTTTTATTCGATTTCGATTTCAACCACGCGACTCCGATGCTGGGAGGAGGGCTTAGTTCGACTGTGTGAAACTCCTTTATGACAAAGTTTTTGGCATCCCCCTTATGCGACCGCGAGAGGGAGAATGCCCGGGACGCGCAAAGCGAATCTGCGACCATGGCCTGCCAGTGCCGCACAGTGCTGCTGTCGACATCGGCCCTCGGACGTTGATGGCAACAAAAAGCGGCACAAAAAACACTCCAACCACGATTGGAGTGTCGATTTGGCTTGTGTTTGTTTTGTTGCACGCTCACTCTCACCACGTGTGGTGACGATTTACGACCCCTCGGGGGTACCACCCGTGTCCACTACACAGGCACTTTCGTAATCGACCGTTCCAGGCATTCTGTCCAACGTACGTCGCGTCTCTGTGTCTGCTGCCCGTGGTGACCTTACTCTGTCTGCGTACTAGCGATGGCTGCCAACAACAACGACACTGTCGTTGAAATGGAGCCTCTGCAAGAGGAAGAGGAGGCGCAGCCGGTGGCACAAGCCCAAGAACAGCCGCAGCCAGCTCAACCAGCCCAGCCGCCAGAGCAAAGGAAAATAGTACGTATGCGAGCACGAGACCATGAATCTCACCCCCGGCTGGCTTTGCAGTCTAGAAAGGAAAAGCAGAGGAAAAAAGCCGAGACCAAGACGGTTGCCTATACCGACGAAATGCTCCCTTACGCCATCAGCCCGCCTGGGGACAACATCAAGATCAAAGTAATTTGCTTGGAGAATCGTTGCATAATTGTTATATTTGAAGGATATGGACATGGAGACCGTGTTCCAGCGACTGCAAACGTCTCCGGATGGGTTGACGGACGAAGAGGCCGCACACCGTTTGGCTGTCTTTGGAGAAAACATGATCCACGAGCACAAGAAGAACGAGCTGCTCGTCTTTCTCGGGTACAGTCGCACGGCTGACCATTAATTTTTTTTTTTCATGGCTAATTATTGCAATAGGTTTTACTGGAATCCGCTCTCGTGGGCGATGGAGGCTGCGGCAATCATTGCCATCACCCTGCTCGACTACGCCGATTTTGCCCTCATCATTTTCCTTCTCACGCTCAACGCGACCATCGGCTGGTGGGAGGACCGTTCAGCGGGCAACGCCGTTGCTGCGCTCAAGTCCCAGCTGGAGAACCAAAGCCGTGTCCTCCGCAGTGGCGAGTTCAAGAGCATTCCAGCCTCGCTGCTCGTTCCCGGCGACGTCATCCGTGTGCGCATCGGTGATATCATTCCAGCAGACATCAAACTGCTCCACGGCGAGTCTGTCAAAATCGACCAGGCAGCGCTCACAGGCGAGTCCCTACCGGTCACAAAAAGTGAGTTTATGTATCTTTTTTTCTTCTTTCGGTATTTATGCATCACTTTCTTATCAGTTGCCGGCGACGAGGCGTTTGCTGGATCGGTCGTAAAACAAGGTGAAATCGAAGCTATCGTGCATTCCACCGGCCAGTTTACGTTTTTCGGCAAAGCCGCATCGCTCCTTGAGAATGCCAACAAACGCGGCCATCTGCAATCGGTACGAAAATTGTATTCTAAATACCCTTTAAACAAAACAAAACAAAAAACACTTGTAGATCATGAACAAAGTCGGCTATGTTTGCTTGACCTCGATCATCATCTGGGTGATGATCGAACTCATCGTCCAGTTTGGTGTCGTCAACTCCAAGAACCGCCTTCCAAATGCGTGGCCCGTAGGCCAAATGGACGTCCGTGCTCCCAACGTAGGAAAACTTATAAAAAGAATCACCTTTTTTTTATACATATGATTTCTTGTAGCTCTACGGTGCCAACTATTGCACATACAGTATGTCATGATTATCGTGCCTTTGCGCCCCTCAACAATTTTTTTTAAGATGGACTGGAGCCTTGTCCTGTGCTTCTCAACTGTCTCGTTCTCGTCGTCGGTGGTATCCCCATCGCCATGCCCACTGTGCTCTCGGTTACGCTCGCGATTGGTGCTGTGCGCCTTTCGAAACGGCATGCCATCGTTTCTCGTCTGACTGCCGTTGAGGAGGTAAACAACAAGCACACTTTTTTGATAATTAGCAATTGCGGGATTACCAACAAAAAACAAAAAACAAAAAAAGCTTGCTGGCATGGACGTCCTCTGCTCCGACAAGACCGGCACACTCACTCTCAATAAGCTCACGATCGACAAGAATTCTGTGCGCGTACGTGCTCTCTTCCTTCAAAGAACTGTTTTTTTTTTTTTGAAAGTGATTTTTCTGTTTTAGCCACTGGGCAACTTTACCGTGGACGACGTGATAATGTACGCAGCCTTGAGTTGTCGTACGGACGATCAAGAGCCTATTGACTTGGCAATAGTCAACACGATGACGGAGGCACAGCTGAACGACTTGCATGTAACAAATGCATGATATTTTATTATCTTGCCTCAAAAACATCTTTTTTCTTTGCAGAACAATGAGGTCATCCACTTTATCCCGTTCAATCCTGTCGAGAAACGCACCGTTGCCACGCTCAAGACGCAGTCTGGTGAGATCTTCCACACGTGCAAGGGTGCCCCCCAAGTGATCCTGAAAATGGCGCACGATGCCGATGCTCGACGCGAAGAGGTCAATCGATCGATCGATGAGTTTGCCACGCGAGGATACCGTGCCCTCGGAGTTGGAAAGAGTGTTTCTGGTGACGTGCCCATGGAGGAGCGTGTTTGGGAAATGGTCGGCGTCCTGCCCTTGTATGACCCGCCCCGTGCCGATACCGCCGCAACGATCAGGGCCGCCCAAGACATGGGCATCCGTGTCAAGATGATCACTGGTGACCAGCTCGCCATCGCCAAGGAGACTGCTCGTCAGCTCGGCATCAGCACCAACATCCACGTATAAGCTGTTTTTTAATTCTTATATAGGTATATTAATATTCGCCCAACAGACAACCGATT
>Ga0302227_10001188_pt1 | contig 19807 bp, 29 predicted proteins | sample II_Palsa_N1_1_FD_193525 | JGI IMG/M metagenome (GOLD analysis project Ga0302227, IMG submission 193525) | Peat permafrost microbial communities from Stordalen Mire near Abisko, Sweden - II_Palsa_N1_1 | ecosystem: Environmental > Terrestrial > Soil > Palsa > Peat permafrost | place: Sweden... | reverse complement strand
AAAAAAAAAGTTAACCAAAAATACGCACTGGAAAAAAAGCCTTTGAAAAATACCATAAAAAAGCTTCTGAAGAAGACAAAAAATTTATGGATACAACAAAAACAGGAGAAGAAAATGTTAAGTTATTCACACAAAGAATTGGGGGGGGGAGGGGGAGGGGGAGGATAAAAGGATAGTCGTATACACCTGTTAAACGAGGTTCTGAATCGAATGCTTTTTTTTTAATGTCGAAAAAAAAATCGTTCGTAGGAAAACAAGATGAGTCTATGCAGTCTCCGAGGAGCTTGCTCGCTTCGAACCGTCCTCTTCGTCATCATCATCATCATCAGACAAGTCCTCTTCATCGTCAAAGGGGATGTCATCGTCCACGTTGCCGCCGACGGCTGCGGACTTTCGCCGCACAGTTCCACCAGAGGATTTCGACGCTGCCGGCGAGGTAGCGGACGCACTCTCTGCGCCTGCTTGAGCTATTTTTTTGAAAGGATAGCCGTTTTATTTAGGACGCGAAATTTCCATTTCTTTATATACCAATTGCACTCTGCATGTCCTTGGATACGAAAAGGGAACTGCGGGCACGGCCTGGCTTCTCCTCGCCCTTGGAGTCCAGCTGAGCAAACTGGATCTCGACAACAAATTTCTCGTCGTAAACGGCATGCTTCTTGTCCTTATTGGCCTTGTCGAGCTCCATCTTTTTCAGGATGAGCTCGTCGTTCTCAACCATGAAAGTGTTGAACCAAAAGTGGAACATCTTGATGGGCTGCACGTGGGTTTAGCAAAAATCGTGGGAACCTTTATCTTTCAATTATACCTTTTTGTACTTGTCCTTGCTGAAGAACTCGACCTTGATGTCCCCACTGACAGGCTGGAGGTTCTTCAAGAGAATCTCCACAAACGCGTTATCCTTGGTGGCACTCTGCAATTAAATTAAAAAAAAAAAAAGCATTTTCATTTCAGAATGGGACGTTCAAAAGAAAAAGAAAAAAAGAAACCTCGGCCACAGGCGATTGGAAAAGCTTGTGCTCGCCCTTGCGGATGACAAAAAAGGGTGCACACGTGTTATTTGCGACTCGAGGGATTGTGTGCAGCATGATCTTTTTCAGGAAGAGGGTGCGGTCGGTGGTTTGCAAATTGTTCTTGCAGATGAGGCCATAGTAGTTGACATAACGCTGCTGACTTGGGATGGTCACACCCTTTCGCCTTTTCGTTAGGACAACACTAAAAAAATATGGAAGAAACCTTGCCGTTCTCGGTGCGCGCAATGCCGTAAAACTTCATAGCCTCGTTTGCTGTGGGCCATTCCTTGCAATGCACGAGGTAGCAACAGATCATCACTCCAGTGCGCCCCTTGCCTGCCTTGCAGTGGATGGCCACAACATTTTCGGGGTCGGCCTTGAGCCATGCGTCCACATCCTCACAGAATGGTTTGATGATATCGAGCGGGGGAGCGTTATGGTCGTCAAAGGGATAGCAGGCGACTGCAAGACGTTGAGTGATTGAGGGGCCAATAAAACGGGAGAGGGGGGGAGCTTTACCTCGGTCATGAAACTTGGATGCCTCATAGGTCCGCTCCGAGCAGAGATTGTACACCTTGTACTTGTTCTGGTGCTTGGTATCCAGGAATCTGGGCACGCCGGACCGGATTGGATTGAGTTGCACAGAACAAACGAGGGAGCCAAAAAAAAAAACAAGAGAAAAAGAAATGCGAGTGAATCTTCTCAAAGCGTGAACGAGACCAGCATGCCCTTGCTACTAAACAGACGTCCAGGACGACAGAGTAGTAGCTCGGTGAAAGGCGCCGCTGTCTGCTTTGAGTTTTTTTTCTTCTTTTCTTTCTGCGTGCGTGCGGGGAAGGAGGAGGCAAGAAAAAGAGACAACACTTACCGAACGACCTCAGACATGGGGTTGCGGTAGACACCTTCGAGCTTCTCGGACGGGAAACCCATGGCAATGATGCGTGGTGTGATGTCTATACGCGTGTCGGTTCAGAAGCATCACAGAAGGAAAAAAAAAACAGAACAAAAACAAATCAAAACCAGGTGTCAATCCCCGATTCACCTCCCCCCCTCCTCTTCCAATCCAAGCTCTCTCCTTCTCCTCCCAGCCCGCACAACCTACACCACAATCAGATCGAGAGGAGCAAGACGTACATGAAAGGTCCAGGTCGAAGCCACCGTCCTTTGCAACGAACCGTCTCTTCTTCTTTGACACGAGCTTGCGGAAAGCGTCCATCTTCGTCCTTTCTGCTGGTCAAAAGGGTGTAGGAGAGTGCCTGCCTGTCTGGGTCCTCTTGTATGGTTAGTTTAACGCGTGCTAGTTACAGCAACTCTGGCCGTTTGAGGACTCGAAAGAAACAGCACGCTGAAGAAATGCAAAAAAAAAAGACAAAAAAAGACACTTTTGCTTTTTGCTCCTTTCCTTTTGCTTTTTCTACTTGGCGGACGGACGCTTGCGCAGATTGTCCTCTGTGACGACCTTGACGAAGATGAGGTTCTTGTTGAGGGTGTTGCCCGCGTGGCCCTTGGACCAATCGTAGCAAACCGAGTATGCAAAGAGTGTGCCGTCTGCGTTAAACGACCCGGCGGTGATCGGAGCCTCTTGCCTCATCGTAGGCCTAAACAAGCGGCTCCTGGCATCCTTGTCCCAGAACGAGTACCATCCTTTTCATCAACATAGTGTAATTTAAATTAAATTTCTTTAAAAAAAAATTTTTTTTTAATTGCGCGATACCATCAGAGCCAACGGTCGCATACACATTGGGCAGGTTCTTGCTTGTATGGAAGGACACGGCGTTAACAGAGTAACAGTCATTGGACTTGTCGGGCTCTCGGTGGCACTTGTAGGAGAAACTCTTTGCATTTCTGGAAAAAAAGGGGGGGGCGAAGAATAAATTCACAAAGGGCAAGAAAAAAATGGCCTACTCTTCTTTAGGCTCCTCAAAGTTTTGAATTGCAACACGTCCCTCCACCGATCCAGACACAAAGCCTCCCTTGTTTGGGTAGGCACCGATGCAGCGGACGGGATACTTTAGGAGGCTTTCGGCACGCTGCGGAAAACAAATGGTTTATCACTGATTTATGCGATTTGAGGGCATACATGGACAGGCTGCTGCGGTGCGGTCATGCTGAAGACATACACGGGCTTGGGATCGGCAGTGGTCACCACGAGTACCGGGTACACAACGTCCATTGTATACACGCGATCCGGCATCGGTACGACAAGGGCTGGGTTCGACTGTCGCAAGTCCCAATACTATGTGCGAACAGATCGCTCTAAGTCACAGCCTCCCAACTTTGGGCGCACACACGTACCTTGATTGTTTTATCCCAACTGCCAGTCAAGAGCATTGACGACGAGCCGTTGTTGAAGGTCCTCATGCACGAGACGGGCGCATCATGCTAGAAAAGAGGCGTTGAGGCTTACATGCGCGTGCATGGGGAGTGTATACCTGCGCAACGACGGTGGTCTGCATCGTCTGGAGATCGGTCATCTTGGCCGACTTGTCGCAAGACCCGCTGAACACCTTCGTGCCGTCCTAGAGAGCTCTCAGCCTTAGACCCATTCCATCCAACCACAGTCAATACCGGGGACCAGGACGTGCACAGGACGGGCCCTTCGTGCTGGACGACGTGTTTCTGTTGGCAGCCACTCTGGCGGTCGATCTGCCAGAGGCCCAGCTTGTTGCTCCACAGACCCGCCGCGAGGTAGTCTGCAATGGGGCACCACGCCAAGCTGGAGATACTGTCGTCAACAGACGCAACCTTTTTTCGATGGCAGTGGTGTCGTTAGTTTTTGAACGCAGGCAAAACCGCGCGACGCACCTCGACGTCGTTGTTCGGATTGGACCGGTTCACGGGCGCGACATTTCCGTAGGACGCCATTTTAGCAGGGACAACTGAATGCGTTTTGGCCGACCGCCGACGACGACTGACACGCAGCTCCTGGCCACTTCACTGTTCCTACCGTCAACTGAACGATACCGCAAGGCGCGACATATCACGTATTTCTAAAAGAATGAGCCAAGGAAGGGCGTCTGGCGTGCAACGCAACAACAGTAGCTCAAACTTGGCGGGAGGAGGGCCAAACGGCGGGGGCAGTAACGACGGCGTCGTGGAGAAGCGCCCGTACCACCTCAAGCTAGTTCTTGTTGGTACGGTCTACGGCCTAGCAGTGCTGGGACGTACACTGACCCATGTGCTGTTTTCAGGCGAGTCAAACGTCGGCAAGTCCAGTCTGGTGGAGCGGTATGTCAACAATAACTTTCGCGAGTTTCAAGAGAGCACCATTGGAGGTACGCAGCACTAGCAGGACAACACAGTCCATCAGCACGAGTTGCTAACGAGCGATTCTCTTTCTCTTTCTTTTTTTTCTTCTTCTGTCGGTTCATCAGCCGCGTTCATGCGAAAGGAAGTGCACTTGCCAAACGATTTCGTCGTAAAGTTTGAGATTTGGGACACTGCTGGGCAGGAGCGTTTTCGGAGTCTAGCGCCGATGTACTACCGAGGCGCCCAGGCTGCCGTGATTGTTTACGATACGACCAACTACGTAAGTACACACACAACTGTAGGATCTTAACGTTCTAGAAACAACAACAGGACACGTTTATCAAGGCCAAAGAGTGGGTCAGAGAGCTCGAGAAACAACTGTTGATGGGAGTGGTGACGGCCTTGGCGGGAAACAAGTCTGACATGAGCAGCCTGCGCAAAGTACCGCAGAAGGAAGCACAGCAATACGCCCAGGAGAATGGGCTCATATTCTTCGAGACATCGGCAAAGCAGTCGACCAATGTAAATGAGGTCTTCCTGGCTATCGGTAAAAATCGCCTCGCCGTGACGTCTTTTTCAATTTTTTTTTTTGATTTTTTTTTTTTTTAGCCCGCGAAATCGAAAAGCGTGTAAACAACAGAGGCCGCAACGCAGGGATCAATGCTATCGACGCAAAGACTTTCCAAATATCATCGCTAGACCCTCGGCAGTCCCCAAGTACACCTTTATCCGAGTCTCGCTGTTGTTAGCTATGCTGTAAACTCTGTTTTCCCTTCGTTTTTTCTTCTTCTTTTGTGTAAAACGACCAATGAGCTACCGTAACCATTTACTGAAAAGATCGATGCGTGTTTTGCTTGTTCAACCGCGGCGCAAGTCGCTAAAGCAGCGACGGAACTGCATCTTGTGGCCCTCAAGGACGCCGAGAACTGGAAAGGAGATTTTTTTTAAAAAAAAATTTTTTTCCCTGCAAACTTTTACCTCCAAACAGCCTCTCCATCTCCGCATCCGACATGTCGGCAAGGAGCCGCATGTCGTCAAACCCCTGGTACATGAATGCTTGGGTGTACTGCGCCAGCCTAGAAAAAAACAATAATTACAAAATTTTTATTGGCCGCTTTCCTCTATACCCGATCTGTTGCAGCCACTGTGAAACCGTCCTTGTGACGTAGCCCAATTGAGGGGATGTCGTCGTGACTGCGGCATACGGCATGTGCGGGTGATGCATAGCAGCTGCGGCTGGCATGTACGCATGCGTGTAGATGGCCTGAGGTTGCTGCTGATGCGGGTAGAGTTGGTACGATTGCGCCGGGCCTGGCTTGTAAGGTTCTGGGGACCAGACATCGGGAGACCAAACGGGCGTCTGCGGGATCGGCGCATACTGCTGTTGAGGAGGAGTTGGCGAATACATTTGCGGCGGATATGACACGGGCATGGGTTGGTATTGCGGCTTTTGAAGTAAGAAACATGTTTTCGGTTGAGTAAAAAAAAAAAAATTCTTTTGGTTGGACCACATACAACAACGGGCTGCTCCGCATAGACAATGCTCGATCCTCGGCCTCGACCACGACCTACGGCAACTGGCAAGACGTCGATTGTAGCACCACCACGACCACGGCCAGCACTTGACGGCCGCACTACAGACTGACCCATGAGTGACGTTGGCTGGTACGATTAAGTCAGACGACAACATGAAATGAATTCGGAAAAAAGACGCAACGAACCGCCTGAGATGGCATGGAAGACCAGAGATCCTCTTGGGGCTTCATCGTGCCGTTGAGAGGAGGAGTTGGGATAGACTGTTTGACTTGGGTAGGCTGCACCGGCTCTTCAATCGTTCGCAACGACTGAGAGAACGACAAAGATTCGTTCGAGGAGATCCATGCATCCACTTCTGCGTTCTCAAAGGCTCCGATGCCGCCCTTTTGTTGGTTCCTCGCAACGGATGCCGGGACGGTTGGGGCTGCTGCTGGAGCAGACGGCTTTTTGGACGACTTTTTATACCGGCTCTCGACAAAAGCCTCTAAAAATTGCACGAGCATTTTAATACGTCCTTTTTGTTGGGATAATTATTTTACCAAACTCGTCCGACTTTGCCCATGAATAATCGTCCGCAGGCTGATTGGCAGCATCATTCATTTCCTTGTCGGTAGCAGAAAGTTGGTGCAAGACGCGCTTCTCAGAGTTCAGTTTCCTGCATGCCACTTTTAACAGAAAGAAAAAAAAAAATTTTTTTTTTTGGTGTGTTAATACGTACCAGGTTTTTGACTCTGTAAAGTGGCCCTGGCTCATGTGCTTGACCATCGAGCTGAAAGGGACAAGATGGGTCGTGTCAAAGGGACAGATGATAAACGTCTCGTTCGGAGGCCGACGAGTCAGCAGACGGATCGCCCTGGCACCTTCAGCAATGTACGATTTGGGGATGATTTGTGCAGTCGAAGCGTTGGGTCGCTGCGACTGACGCTGCGACGATGAAGGATGCGCGTGGCCAGAGCTGACTCGCGTTGTCGCTTTCAGGGTCGGGGCCGAATCGGGATGAACATGCACGATCGGAGCAGGCTTTGGCTGTGGTTGCGGTAGCTGAAGCTGTGCTTGCGACGGTGGCTGCTGCACAGGAGGAGGAGGAGAAGGTCGGTAACCAGGGGACGGATACTTCTGGTCCTCGTGCGACTTGTTGAGGTGATTTTTCAGCTGCACCGGCGCATGAAAGGGTCCCTGTCCACAGAAGAACGGACAGTCGTACATGTTTTGCTCGTTCACACTGAGCGTGCGCGCTTCGCTGTAGGGATCCACCAGTATACCCGTGTACTCGCTCAATGTCCACGCTTGTGCAGACGCAGATGGCAAACTCTTTTTACAAGGAGACTTTTTTTTAATAAAAATTAATGTCGTTCATGGTACCTGCTCCTGAATGGGGACGACCGGAGGCAGGGATTCCAGCTTGCTGCCAAGGTTGTTGGACAATCGTTTTGAGTTGACGGACGACGGCTCGTCAATAGTTGCCGTGGTAATGCTTGTCTGTTCCAGTTTGGAAGCAAGATTCTCTTCGTCTTTCGTGAAAATGGTAGTACTGGCGTAATCAAACATTGTCCCAGGGCGGATTTGGTTCTCGTGCACCTTTTGGGAGGAAAAAGAAATATGTGTATATTTCAGTCCAACCGAGTTTTTTAAATTGGAACGCACATGGTATTCAACCCACTGCCCATCATTGAAGACGACTGTATATGATAACACGGGCAGCTTTTCAGCGTCAGTCAGCTCAATCGAGCTTGCGACCACGCGCGCGGCCTTTGTTTCCTCGCGTTAGTTGAATATACGGAGAGGAAAAACAAAAATAAAGGTACCAGCCACTTTTGCGACCAATGGGATCGAGCATCGACAGAGACGAGCTTCTTGTATTTGTTGGAGCTACTTGCACTTAGCGAATAGATTGCGGCAGCTCGTTGCACAGAGTCGCTCTCGATCCACTTGATGTGATCAATGGCCTTTGTTGCAGGAAAGATCAAAGACAGGGGTTGTGCAACAGTTTGCTCCAAGGACGGAAGATCCGAGTCCATGCCCTTTTCCACCGAGAGCTTGACAGGTATTCTGTCCCGAGGAAATAAAGAGTCGTGCCAAAAAAAAAATTTTTTTTGTTTACCCAACGACACTGTTGTCCTCGCTGACCGTTCGTTCCTCCTCGTCCTCATCAAATGCATCCATGTTTGTACTAAGCGAGGGCAACTTGTCCTTTGCTGGCAGGAGATCGTCGTCGTCCTCTTCCTCTGATCGCGTATAAATACAGAGTTAATAGCAGCATGTACCACAGCCGTTACCTGGAAGCTTGGCATCGACAATGTCCGGAACTGCCGAGAGTCGCTTGATGTGCGCCAACACCACGGTTTCCTGCAGAGCAATAGGTTGATTTTGTGCAGAGGCAGAGGTTACGAACGGAACAGTACCTTGGAGATAAACACGCCATGCCGCTTGGTCATCTTTTTCTCCAGGTTAACAACGCTGGCCTTCCACTCGTCGAGGCTCTTTGCGGTGTGCTCCTGAAAGACAACAAGCACTTCCGCCCGAGTTTTGTCGGCATCGACATCGTAGTACGAACTCACAACTTTGGTTCGCTCTGACGTCGGTGGTTTGGAGGTCGTGAAATAGACACCTGAAATCGACCCCAAAAATTTAACGTCTCTTGAAAATCACGCCATAGCATACCGTGAACCGTGGAAAGAGCGACAATTCGAACGTGCTCTAGGCACGGCCAGAGGCCACGTGCATAGCCATGCAGTCTAATCACAAAATATCGGCATTGTTTCAGAGTTCTCCGCACATCGCAAGTCGTAGTACCTCTCAAAGTAATAGACGGCGGCCTTGCGACCTACGTCGGGATCATTCGGATTGTCGAACGACGAGGGAGGAATCGTCAGTGCCATGCTGAAAAAAGCAAGGAAAACATTACAGAAATCGGGAATAGTTATTTGTTGTACCTTGTGTTGACGGATGGACGCCCAAACGAATTGACACCAAGATGCATAAGTCGACCCGAGCATCCGTGCACAGACAACAGCGAGCCCATTTGGTCGGGCGTACGGCTTCCCAGCAGTGCGTCCGCAAAGATCCCGTAGATGGGAGTTTCAGCCTCGAGCTCTCTTTCCAGTACCTAGCAAACTTTGGTTTTCAGAGCCAAGCATGCAAAAAAAAAAAAAAAAAAAAAAAAAAAAATTAAAGGGACCGTACTTTGATGTTTACAGAGTAGCCCGAGACGCTGTCGATGTCGTCGACGATGCCGGGGATGGAGCTGACCGCGACCGATGCGTCATGAGTAACGACGTAGCCATGGCCCTGGGTGTTGCGTGCGAGCTCTTCTGGCCGGAGGGAGCTCATGAATGGCTTCATGGCATTTCGCAAGACAGCCGTGTCCACAAACGGAATGATGACCACCGATTCGTACGAGTTGATCTTGCCGTTCTGGTCGGTCGCAAACTGGCGAGGGTAGTAGTGGATGACAGACGAGGACTCGTCCAGCATGAGCGGACGCAAGGCCTCAGGGATCAGGGGCGAGCTGTATGCAGGCAGAACTGAGAGCAGCTGCTCAAACGGCAGGAGTGGGGGCTCGTGGGCATCAGCAAAGTTCACCCCTATTTTCGCCAGGGTCAGGCAAGCCCGCGCGGCATCCTTGAGCAGAGGAGCATAGTGATGGTTATAACTCCATGACCACGAGGGCACGCTCTCACGGTAGTACTTGAGAACCCATTGGAACCCTTACATGCGTTCGGAATTAAAACAGGAAAAGAGATTGTGCACACAAACCTTTGAGCCAGTCACAACCGATTTGCTCAGTCACAGTGTCATCGGAACCGTCGAGATCGGTAAATTTTTGCAGGTAGTACTGCATCATCCAGTTTTCCTTGATGTCTGACGCCTGCACGAAAAAAAAAATTGTTATTTTCTTTTAGCAACAAATGCCCCCCAATGCAATGTAGTTCGTTGTGGTGTATACCGGGGTGTACTCTTCAAAGATTTCAAAGACGCCGAGGGCACCAAAAGAAGAGTCGCTGTCAGTGTCCTTTTGGAGGACGATGGTCGGTTGACTACTGCCCACGCCGCGATCTCGGATCTCGGTGATTTCGCAGCCGAGCTTCTGGGCGAGCTCGGTGACCCATTCATGGTCTGTCCTGGTTGCAACAAGGCTCGGTGGAAGGTGCATCGACGGGGCGGAACTGTATGAAAAATTGCGCAAAAGGACCCAGAGAATCGATTGCGACCGTGACAAGGGTTTTGACACCCTTGCCGCCGAGGCTGAGCTGGATTCCTGTTGTTGCAAAAGCTTTGCCTCGGCAAATTGCTAGTTGTAACGCCTTAGTTTGCCGTGAACGATCGTGTGCGATCGCACACTTACCCGCTTGTCCCTGCTCGGAGCCGACCTTCCTCGCTTGCCCCCCTTCCCTCCACCGCTGGAGCTGCTCCTGCCGCGTTGACCAGCAAATGCATCGTCGCGAGACTCGGTCCCTCGGAAGAAATTCTCCTCGTTGACGGCGAGATTGAGCAAGACGCGCCGCATGTGGAGCCAATTCACCGAGCCGTCCACGTTGATGATGTACTCGCCACCGCGTACCTCGCGCACAGCCGCTGCATATGCCTTCCAGATGGCATCGATCGAGTTGTTTGGGATGTAGAGGGACGGGAAGTTGGGCAGAAAGTCGTTTCCGACGAGACTGCTGAGGGACACCAGATCGTCGACGATGCGCACCGGATCCACGTCCATGCCGCCTACGCCGCCGCTGTTGTCACTGTCGCTTGCTCCCTTGTCGATCACCATCACCGGCTCAAACTCGAGCGTGAGATAGTTGCGCAGGATATTGAGGTGGACGACGGAATAGTCCTTGCGCAACATGACGGCGCTTCGGTTGGAGCTATCTTGGCGGCCGCGGAAGACCTCTCGTAGGACTGTGATGTGAGGCTCATGGCTGAGGAGGCCCAAGAGCATGAGATCTGCGTCGGCACCGTACAAGCAGTGGCGTGTGTTGGGGTCGTACTCGGGCAAGGTGCGTGCCCATCGCATGTAGGCCATGATTTTGTGCTCGCCCTCCCCTGGCACGTCGGGCCCGGACACGATCACCTTGAGTTTGCGCCACTTGGGATTTTCGCTCACCTGACGGCACACATAGTACTGCAGATGTTTCGCCAGGCGCTCCATAAACTCTGTGCCGGGTGTAATGCAATTCGAATCTACACAAACACACACACACACGCGCACTTGCTTTTAATTGGAGGGCTGCAAGAACACACGACGTACCCGGCAGGTCAAACGGGTTGCCAGTGGACTCGCGTGATGCGGCCGACTGAAATCGGCGGGCGCGCTGCTGGTTGACTTTGGCCTTTGGCGCGACGCCGTCGACGGCCAAGTAGAGCAGCTGTTCAGGCATGACGAGGTCGAGCAAGTGGTCGATTGCGTTAAATATGCTCATGAAGATAACGGGCTCGGACCGAACGACCCCGTTCTCGTCGTCGGGATGGAAACACGGGTGCACAATGTTGTTCATGTCCAAGTACAAGTTGTCCACTGCCATGATCAGCGTGACCGTTACACTCTTTTCGTCTGACCCCGTTTTTTCATACCTTGGAAGGAACCCTCGGTCGGCAGTGGTTGGCTCGTCAGTGGATACCGCTCCATCAGCCACCGGAAAAGCTTGGGGACCCTGCGTACGTGGTTAGTTCAGGGATCAGTTGCCGTAACGTACCCCATCTTTTTGTTTGGCGAAATGAGTTTGTTTCCCAACTTCACGTGCCGCAAGCGTCCGACATGTCGTCGTTTTACGGGTCCAAGGGAGCGGTAGGCAAAAACATGTGTGCGTCCCCGATGCTGACGGTGCAAGTTCTCTCACAGACGGATACCGACTTTCGGCGCAAGTTCAACAAAGAGGACTATGAGCAGAGGCGCCTTGAAAAAGAGCAGGAGGCGTCTAGCAGTCGCACTCTCGGTAAACGCTTTGTTACCTACCGTCTTGCGCCGCGGCCACTGATTGTTGTTGCACGTGCAGTGCCGCCAGACCAACGGTCCAATCTCAAAGCTCGCGACTTCAAGATGATTCTGGATTCAAAGTTGAACAAGACGGTGATTGTGACGGCGAACGCGCCAAAGTCGCAGCAGGCCGGCTATTATTGCGAAGTGTGCGACGTCGTCCTGCGCGACTCCAACTCGTTCTTGGACCACATGAACAGCAAGAAACGTACGTGCTCTTACGCTTTATTGTGTTTACTAAAAAGGAACGCAGACCAACTAAAGCTGGGGATGAACATGAAGGTCGAGCGGGCGACTGTGAGCCAGGTCAAGGACAAGTTGGAATCGCTCAAGCGCAAGAAAACAAGCGCAGAGACCTACGGTATTGCGTCCCCGCCAAGGCGAAAAGAAAAAAAAAATATTTTTTTTTAATTAACCTGCGAGTGCAGATTTCAAGGCACGAGTCGAACAGGCCGAGGAGGAAGAGGAGGAGCGAAAGCGGCAGAAGAAGGAACTTGCCAAGGAGAAGAAAAAGAACGAAGATGACGAGCAGGCCAACGCGGCCAAGGAAGCCTTTGGTGACGTTGACCCCGCCATGGCTGCGATGATGGGTTTTGGCGGTTTCGGGACGACCAAAAAATAAAGACAGACAATAGGATACAAGAGAAATACATGACAGAGAATACACACGTTGATCCTATACATAGTGGGCTAAGATGAAGAATTGGTGGGCACAGGTATCCCGATGGCGGTGCACAGGTCCTCCAAGGGTGCGGTGCTGAAGAGCGTGGCGGGATAGCACCGGGTCCGCCATCGAGGATGTGTGATTACGCTACACGAGCCCGCGTTGAAGAGAGGATACTTTAGGAGCACTTGCGAGCCGTGTACGTCCGGATAGGGCGATGCTCCTCGCTCCCCGTGCATCTGTGACGGGGGCGTTTCAATTGAAAAAAATCTCAAAGGCAATGTTGAACCCTGTATACCGGATAGCCCGAAACAGGGTCTGTGTAGTCTGCCCACTGCCCCGCTTTGCCCAGTGAGGTCACAATCGGATCGGCCCACTCGATAAATTGCTGGAGCAGACGGTCCTTTTCCTCCTCGACAGCAGAGCCCATGGCCACGAGGTCGTGCTGGGACGGCTGGAACGTCGGCACAATCCACAGCTTGTCATAGTCAATGCTGTCCGTCGGGGAGAATACATGCTTGAGGTCCCTGCGCAGTGCGTCTGGGCATCGGTGCACCGAGACCTCGATTGTCGCTCCGTTTGTCGCAAGCAATGTCGGCGAAATATTCATTGAATGCAGAAAATGTACACATTTTTTTCTTTGTTCGCTTTTTCACACATTATAAGCAACTAGTGGGACGCCTTCTTCTTCTTCTTCCTCTTGGGTGTCTCTGAGGACGATCCTGCTGCCGCGGGGCTTTCGGATGCACTGGCACTGTCAGAGTCTGTTCAAAGCAAAATTCAGGACGGCTGGAAAAGGCAGCGGGCTACGTACGCGATCGCTTTTTCTTGTCTTTCTTCACAGGCGTGGCCTTTTCCTCAGAATCGTCCTCGTTGTCCTCGGTCTCGCCCACGATTTGCCTCTTTTGGTGCTTGGAGGTGACTTTTGCAAACTAAATGTTAGTCTTTGACCAAATAAAACTAACTACAAACCTTGACTGGGGTCAAAAAGCGCGTTCCGTACCATCCGAGATGCGAGCGAAGGCCTACCGTCCCCTACTCCGCCCTGGTGTTGTCGAAGCTTGTTGACATAGAGGTTCATCCGGTCCATTTCCTTGATCAGCGGATGGTCGCTCAAGCTCACTCCCTGCGTCTTGAGGTAGGCTACAGCAACACTCGGCGGTTGAGACAGACCCTCCAGACGCACGACGTATGTTTACCGTGGTACAGAGACACAACCGCGTACGCAGTCATGACCTGCAGGCGCGCTCGGTCGAGCGGGGACAGCGTCTCGAGCAGCGTCTCATTGTCCGACTGCAGCAGCGGTCCCAGTTCGGCCTTGAGCTCGGCGAGCTCCTCCTCAAACGCTTCGATGGACTGCACGAGCTCTTCGGGGACGTCCGAGGACATTCGTGCTGCACGGCCACGTGGCGCGTTCGAAAATTTCGGGCCAGACTGTGATGAATTTTTTGGCGACACCGACGACGAGCCATCTTGCCCTCGACCCCGAGTATTATGGCTCGGTGTACGAGCCCGCTGGTAAGGCAGTAAGATGGATTGGCAATCTTTTTAAAGGGGCATACAGAGGACTCGTTCCTGCTGTTGGATGCGCTCGAACGGGACGTGAGTGAATTGCGAGCGCTCATGCCGTCGGTTTGCGTGGAGATAGGGTTTGTGTGCGCAGCTCCAGTGTCGCCGTCTAAAAATGTATGGTCAGGTGTGGATCTGGCATCGTGTCGACGTTTTTGGGCCGGATGTTGGATCCTCCAGCTTGTAAAAAGAATAAAATAGATGAAATAACATGCTTCACTGACCGCAACTGAACCTAGTCGTCATCGGCACAGACATCAATGCGGCTGCTGCTCGTGCAACTCGGGCGACAATGAGGGCAAATGGGCCGTATGGGCACGGGGATAGTGTGCGGACGTGCTTTGTGGATGCAATTCAGCATCGCCTCAAAAGCAAGATCGATGTGCTGCTCTTTAATCCGCCCTACGTGGAGACACCCGAGGATGAGCTTGGGAGTGTCAACTTGCAGGCAGCCTGGGCCGGTGGACGCAACGGCCGGAGTGTGATCGACGACCTCCTTCCAATCGTCCCTCAAATGCTCTCTCCTCGCGGCCGGTTTTATCTTCTCCTGCTCGAGGTCAACCAACCAGAGCAGCTGATCGAGTATATGCAGGCGACATTTGGCTTCCACGGCCGAGTCGTCATTCGCCGACGGTGCGGGATGGAGAGATTATGTGTTGTTTGCTTTCGTCGCAATGGATAATCAGTTTTTTTTATTTTATAAAAAAATGACGGAGAAAAAACGGAAAGAAGAGCAAAAAAACGAAAAAAATTCTAGTTGTAGAATGCACGGTTCTCGTTCTTGCCAAAGAGAAGAGTGCGGATTTCGGGAAGCATGTCCTGCTGCAGGAGCTCAAGGCGGGACTCGAGGGTGTTGACGCACTTGATGCGACCATCGGGGATTGCCAGCTCGACACCGCCGGCACTGAAAAGCAAATAGATTTCAAAAAACAAAGCAGAAAGAAAAAGAAAAAAAAGCAAACCTGTCATCCTTGAGGAAAGCGGTCTCGCTGACGGTAAGCTTGATGTCCTGCTTCATGGCGACCTTGTATTTGGCCGAGGCGCTCTGGAGGACGCTCTTGACGAGGGCGACATCGGCCTTACGGCAGATGATCACGGCCTCAGTCTCCATCAGCTGGAAGAGACCTTGCAGGACGAGGTTCTCCAGGAGCTTTTTGTACACCTCTGGGTTCTGGGTGAGGCTGGCCAGGGTCTTCTTGGACTCTTGGAAGACCTGTTGTAACCGAGCATTAAAAGGTAAACCAAGGAAGACCTGATGAAAGCAGCACCGTACCTGCTCGACAAGGACATCGCGGGTCTGGAGGACCTTGAGGCGAGCAACGTTAAGCTTGTTTGAGAAGGCGCTATGGACGACGCGATAAGAGGGTGCGAACAAACAACAAAAAATACATCTTCTTCTGCGTGGCCAGCTGCTTGTACTTGCGCTCATACAGGGCGGCGATCTTCAGCTTCTCCTGTTGCACAAGGTTGGCACGTTCAATGCTGGCTTCCTCCTCAGCCTTGTGGTTTGGTTTGTGTGCCAAAGTGAGATTGTGCGAGGTAAAAAAAAAAAAAAAAAGAGAAAGAGCCAACCTTGGCGCGGATCTCCTGCGACTTTTCTTGGGCCTCCTGACGGATAAAGCTGACCATCTTGGCCATCTCCGCCTTGACCTGCTTGACGTCGTGGTGGTGGTGGTGGTGGTGGTGGAACGAGGTTTGGGTTAATCGAGTGAAGGGCGTTTACGCTGCCTTTACCTGGTCGTCGTTCAGTCCTGAGCTCATTTTCCCTGCTTTTCCGAGTCGAGGCGGAAGCTACCCTGAACAAACACGCAAAACGGTTGGCCATTAGCCCCAAAGATTACAGAGAGGAACAAGTTTAGCAAGGGCTGAACCACGCGACCTGGCCAACCATGGGCTGGCCACTCGAAAAAAAAATCCAAAGCCAAAAAAAAAAAAAAAAGAATCACTTGTGAGCAGCAAGAGGCTCAGGAAGAGAGATGGTGACAGGTGTGACGGGATGCACGGGCGACTTCATGACGAGCGGGGAGTCGAGGGTAACCGCAGTCGACGGCGGTGCAACCGTCTCCATCATCAGCACGTTTGGATTCGGCTGGGTCACAGATGACGACGAGGCAGGGTACGATGTGGCCGAGACGAAGGCGAGAAAGTCGAGCTGGCCGATGGGGCGGTCGAGCTTGCAGCGGCGGGCTAGGTCGCTCATGGATATCTTGACGTCGAGGCTGAGGACGTCTGCGGTGACTGCGCCGGCCGCGTGCATCTGCTTCTGCTGCTTCTTGTGCTGCTTGTTGAGCTTCTTCTGGTGCTTTCTGATGAGCTTGGCGATCTTTTTGCTGGATTGGGCGTTGGCCAGAAAGTCGGGCGTGCACACGAAGGGCTGGTTGAGGTAGAGGTACCCGTCCACGCAGTCGTCGCCGAGGGTGAAGACAGACACGAGCACGGTGGCCTCGCCGCAGGGATTATACAGGGTTGTGATCGTCGTCTGCATCTGGAACGGAAGCGCGAGCGGCGCAGGCACCGAGTCGTCCAGCTTGGGCGCGAGCGGGTACACATGCGGCGGAATCTCGGTCGTTGCTGGGGCCACCGCTCCTGCGTGCGCGTCCGCGGCTGCGGCCGTTGCGGGCGCCTGAGCAGCCGATGACGATGGCACACGCGAGACCATGGTGAGCGGCGTCGAGTGCATCACGACGACGACTCGCGTGTTTGTCTGGTTGTCGAGCAGGACGCGATAGACGCCTAGCTCGCGGCCACTCATCGGCTGGCTGGCGTTCTTGCGCTGGCCGCTCTCGCTGCTGTGGCTGTGGCCCATCGTTCCGTTCGGATGATTGGGAAGTGTCCCAACGACAGTGTCTCGCACGACATTGCTCCAGCAGCCAGCTCCGCAAAAAAATCGAGGGGCCACGTGGTTTCAACGCGAGATGCTCGGCTCCGACGACGACGACGACGACGACGGTGTCGACGCCAACGTCCAGTGGGACGACGAAGAGGGCGACGAGGAAGAGGAGGAGGAGGAGGAGGAACCGTGCCTGTGCCTGACGTGCGAAAGTAAGCTGCCGTCGGTGCATGCCGCCCTTGAGCACATGCACAGGAGCCACGCGGTCGACCTGGTCAAACTCTGCCACGACCTTAAGCTGGACGACTACGGCACAATGCGTCTGGTCAACTACCTGCGCGCAGACGCCAGCCGTGTCACTACGATGGCCCAAGAGAGAGATCTGCGGAAGCGACTGCTCGAAGACGACAGCCTCCTCAAGCCGGTGCTTGAGAGCGACCCCCTTCTCTACGGTATGCATCGCGATGGTGCCAGAGTACTCACACCCTTGCAAGAACTCGAGGAGATTGTAGCAGAAGCCGCGACTACGATGCCGTCCGCAACAAACGCAACTTTGGTGGCCAATCCGGTCGAAGACCTGCTCAAGGCAGTGGCGACGGTGGACAACGCCGCCGTCCAGCAACTGCTCGCACTCTACAAGGACACGAGCGCACAGCTCGCCGAAACCCAGGCACGCCTCAGCGCGGTCGAACGGAGTTTCCGAAACTACTCTGAGATGTCTGAGGCCGCGCTTCATCCCGATGTAGCTGCCGTCGTCGCAGATGCCTCTTCGTTTGACGCTGCCGCTGTGTTGCCAACGCAGCAGCAGCCGCAGCTCGACTATTACTTTTCAAGCTACTCTCACTATGGCATTCATGAAGAGATGCTAAAGGTAAGCCGTTCAGTACAGTGCAAAGAAAACAAACCGTATTCATCGACGCGTGACTCAGGACGAGGTCAGGACAAACGCGTACGGCAACTTTATCCAAGGACATGCCGATCTTTTCAAGGACAAGGTCGTCCTAGACGTCGGGTGCGGTACAGGCATCCTGAGTATGTTTGCTGCCAAAGCAGGTGCGCGCAAGGTCTATGGCGTGGATGCGTCCAACATCATTGTCCAAGCGCAGGCCAATGTCGTCGAGAATGGCCTGGACGGCACCGTCACTCTCCTCAGGTAAAATAGAAAAATAAAAATAAAAATAAAATGTTACATGAACGTCTGTCCCAGAGGAAAGCTGGAAGAACTCGTTCTCCCGGAAAAGGTGGACATCATCGTCTCTGAATGGATGGGCTATTTTCTTCTGTACGAGTCGATGCTGGACACTGTGCTTGTGGCTCGGGACAAGTGGCTCAAGCCCAACGGTCGCGGTAAGGAGATTGGATAATATTAAAAAAAAAAAAGTTTTTTTTTATTCAATTGTGGCCTTTGCAGTCTTCCCTGTGCTGTGCGAGATGAAGATTGCCGGCCTCGACAATGTTGTGTGGACCAAGGAACGTCTCGAATTTTGGGACAGCGTGTACGGGTTCAAGATGAGCGCGATGAAGCCGCTCTTGTACGAAGAGGCCTCGGTCGAGCACGTCCACGCCAACCTCGTCTCCACGAGTGTGTGCACCTTTCGCGCGATCGACGCGGAAAAAGTCACACTGGCCGAGCTCGAATTTTCCAGCCCCTTTAGCCTGACGGCCCCGACAAAGCATACGCTCAACGCTTTCATTGGTAAGACTTGCTTTTTTTTTTCCTTCTCATTCCGCTTATTTGATTTCTCCCAGTCTACTTTGATGTCGACTTTGACCCAGCGACAGCGTCGACGAACCCTGCTCAGTTTACGACTGGCCCACTGGGCGAGTACACGCATTGGAAACAGAGCGTGCTGTACCTCACCAAGCCGGTGGACTTGGCCGCCAACGATGTCATCCAGGGCTCCCTCGTCGTAAAGCGCTCCAAGGACAACGCTCGAGCTCTCATCGTCGATCTCACATACACCAAGCAGGGCTCTGAAGAGAGCTTTCAACAGGCATTCCTTGTGTCATAACGATAGAATTTGCGCATCACAAAGGGGGTGTCTCTCAAAGGTGACTCGCCTGTTTGGGTTGACGCGCGATCTTGGCCAATGCTCTGAGAGCTTGTTCGAACACGCGAGGCTCCTGTCCGCCTACCAAAAGCGAATTATTTAAAGAAAAAAAAAATAGGATGGATCGACGTACCGGAAAGGCGGTACTGTCCTTCGTTGAAGACATAGTATGGCACACCGTGGACACCCTGGTCTTCGCGAGCCTTTCGCGTCGCCTCGCCGATGGCGCGAGCGTTTTCGTCGCTCTCGAGGTACTTGGTAACCGCATCTCGTGGCAGGCCGACCTCGGTTGCTGCAGCCAGGAGCACTTGCATGTCGCCGACGTTCTCGCCCTTTTCAAAGTACCGCTGGAATAGGACCGTGAGCAGATCGTGCTGCACCGATGGCACGTCCTCGGTCCACTTGAGCAGCCGCAGAGCGTTGGCCGTGTTGGACACAAAACCCGTTGTGCTAAACGTCAGCCCCACAGCGTCGGCTGCTGAGCGGATGCGCTTGCCAAACAGCTCGCTGGGACTCTTGACGATGCCCTCAACAGGGATTTCAGGGTGCAGGAAGAACGGGACGTGCCGTATCCTCACGTTGACGTTTGGGTCCTCGGCAGTGAGCGTTGCAATGGCTTTGCGCAGGCTCAGGTTGCCCACCGCACACCTACAGAGTGTGCACCATCTCTTGAGTCTCGTGATAACAGTTTTCTGTTCAGTGTCGCACCATGGACAGGCCACGTCGACGTAAGCGACCACGTCAATGTTGACCGGTCGTGTCATCAAAGGAAAACGGAAACTGAGACAACTGACTTGAATCTTTTTTTTTTTTTCCCTAGTGGTTCAAGCTGAAAAACCTCTCTGACCAGCCGTACTGGTTCGGCTCGAGTTGGATGACAACGTTCTGGGGGATCGATATCTGACTGAACCGATTGACCGGGCCGCC
>Ga0302227_10001187_pt1 | contig 19831 bp, 20 predicted proteins | sample II_Palsa_N1_1_FD_193525 | JGI IMG/M metagenome (GOLD analysis project Ga0302227, IMG submission 193525) | Peat permafrost microbial communities from Stordalen Mire near Abisko, Sweden - II_Palsa_N1_1 | ecosystem: Environmental > Terrestrial > Soil > Palsa > Peat permafrost | place: Sweden... | reverse complement strand
GCTCTGGCTGGCGCTGCGCAATGTGCTCGCCAAGTCGGTGCGGGCGGCCTTCGATTGGAAGTCAGCAATGAACCAGTTTGCTATCCTGTTTGGTGATCGATTCACGCAGGCACGTAGATAACCGATCTATCAACCGCCTCGCACACAAAAATCCGGACAGGTTCATCACTCCGACGATGGTCAGCAGCTTGCTACCGTCTTTATTCAGTCGAGCACCTCGTCCGATCGCGGGATTGTCCGGCAACGCTTCACCGCTCATTGGATCCCACTGTCGCTTGGCCCCAAATGAGATCACTTTGCCGTCGGCACTCCAAAGCAGGTCGTGGTCCGGCATGTCTGCATAGTTATACGAGCAGTGAATGTGTGATTGCACCTTGCCTAACTGCAAATCCCATACCACGATGTCGGTCGTCAACCAAGCAGGGCTTTCCACCATCGCGAGATAGCGGCTATCGGGACTGAAGGTCATTTTCTTGATAGTCGATAGCGCAGACCCTAAACCTCTTAAATCAATCGTCTTCTGCAATTTTGGGATCGATACCTGATGCGCTATAGCGCTACCCACCGTACCATTGGCCGATGCTGCACTCGAATTGTTAACCACGCCTGTTACTCCCAAGATAACTAATGCTGTGGCGGTTAAACGGAATTTCAATTTACACCTCGCCTATTCATACAATCAGATTTCGCATATCGAATTTTATTGTCTATCGCCAATGCGTATTAACAGAAAACATCGATTGATGATGCACATCTAGTGGATGGTTAAGGGTGAAATATCCCCTTGGCATCGCCCCCCAAGCAACCGATCGAGTTGAGGACTCGCCCACATCTGTTCGATGCCACAGTATCTGTTTCAAGGGAACCGCGCTAGCACGATTGGCCGACACTCAGCAAATTTCATACAGGAACAGTTGGGGATAGGCTCTCTGTTGGTGCTTACGATCCAGACGCGGAGTGGAACTTGGCCATGTTGCCGGGCCAAAGTGGTTCGATCGTTCAGGCGGTCAAGTGTTAGCTCGGCTATATCAAAGTGCGCTAGCGTGAGTTGAACAAGAACACGGTCCAGATCGTCAATGTGTTCAAGCTTCCCGATCTCTGGCTGGCATGTCGAAAATCCTAACCATGGTTGCGTCTGGTATGGCGTCAACTCACGCACCCCTGCGCGAAAACCAAAGCCGAAAGACGTCCAAGTGCACTTGCGGAAACTGAAACGGCCTTTGATAAGCCCGCTCATTCGCATGGGCGCCTTGCCTCGATACTATCCATACTATAAAGTCCACATTATTAGCTCAATCGTCCGGACATCCATGGATCCGCTATCGGAAGTATTGTCCTTGCTCAAACCGCGCAGTTATATCTCGGGGGGCTTCCAGGTGGCTGACGGCACAGCTATCCAATGGCCGAAGCATGAGGGCATCAAGTGTTATGCCGTGGTTTCCGGCCAATGTTGGCTCTCGGTCGAAGGTGTAGCCGAAGCCGTACTGCTCACGGCCGGTGACTGTTATCTGTTGCCGCCCGGGCCGCCCTTCCGTCTCGCGACCGATCTATCGGTCGCGCCGGTCGACTTCAACATACTCCGCTCAAAGCGCAAATCGGATCCCGAGGTCGCCCACCAGGATGGGGACGGCTGCTTTCTTGTCGGCGGTCACTTCCACCTTACCGGCAGTCACGCGGACCTGCTGCTGAATTCCCTGGCGCCCATAGTGCATATCCGCAAAGAATCGGATAAGGCGGCGATGCGCTGGTCGCTGGAACGGATGAAGCAAGAGGTGTGCGAGCCGCAACCAGGTGGCTCGCTGATCGCACAGCAACTCGCCTACATGATATTGATTCAAGCGCTTCGCTTGCATCTGGCGGAGGGAGCGAAAGTCGGTGTCGGCTGGCTCTTCGCACTGGCAGACAAACGGATGGGCGCAGCAATCAGGCACATGCACGACGATCCAGGGCATCCATGGACCTTGCAAAAACTGGCGGAGCGCATCGGTATGTCGCGATCGATCTTTGCCCTGCGCTTCAAGGAGACGGTCGGGGTTACACCCATGGGATATCTGACACGTTGGCGCATGCTGCTGGCCGGCGACAGGCTGAAGAATTCCGGGGAATCCATTTCTGTCATAGCCTTGTCGCTGGGCTACGAATCCGAAAGCGCCTTCGGTAAAGCGTTCAAAAGGATCATGGGCTGTTCGCCAAGGGAACACAGCCGGGAAGCCAATCTCCCAACACCCACTTCAATCACGGCTGATGCCAACCAAAGCGACCGGAGCTAACTGGTCGCGCTAGGGCCTGTTCACGCTAATAATGGGCTTGCGTTGCCACCCACAAAGGGCGAGGGCAAGGAATGGGACGCGGCGAATACTTTGCGTATTCGCAAGGAGCATGACGCCGCCCTCGCCCTTTGTGGGTGGCAACCCGTCAATCTATTTTTAAAAGTAGGGGAACACCCCTTTCCGGCCGTCTGGCCGCGTCGCGCGTCGCTTGCTTGGAGCGGCCAAGCGGCGCGACACACTCCTTGCCAGCCGACCGGAAAGGGCTGTTCGCAAGCCCATTATTAGCGTGAACAGGCCCTAACACGTTCACACTCAGGCGAGCAGAAAGTGATGGGGCAATTTCGTTGGTAAGCATGCGTTGCCCTCTCGCAATAATCCATGGCCGCCATATAGAAATTCTTGAAACCACGCTTTCGAAAAAGCATCAAACGCCGGCCGAACCGGCAGTGGGCGGCTGACTCAGAAGCGCTCGACAAAGTACGGCATCAGGTTGTCAGACTACTTTAATCCGGCATCCACTTCGAGCAAAACACTGGCGCTAAAACCTGCTTCATCGACGCCGCCTTGGCTTCACTCATATGGCCACATCCCCCTTTAATCAGGTAGGACATCTACACCCAGGGTCGATGCAAAATTATTTGTATCTACCACCAATTTCGCCCGAGCATTGTCGCAGCGAAAGTGATTTTATTCATCTTTTGAGTTCGCCATTGAAGCAATCGGTAAAACTGATTGCGCGGTATCGCGAATTCCATGCACATAGGCTTTGGTCGATTTTAGGGAGAGACCGCGAGCAATGCCACGCATATGATGCAAACGTTATTTAATGAAATCGATATACGATATGCAGCATGCTCTCCAACAACCTCGACGGCGAATCTTCAAATCAAGAATCCGCGATCTGTGTGCCGGAAAACAACCTTCAACTCGCGCAGGTACTCTTTTTGATTTCCAGCCCCATTGATCGTGATCCAGCTCATACAGCTTGCCGCGCGACATGCCTTAATCAGAGCCACATTGCCGGATAACAAGGCGGCTGAGCGTTCAATCGCCCTACCCTGCTTCGCACTACGGTTATTGCCAAGATTGATTATCGCGACCGGCCAGGCTGCAAAGCAACTTGGATACGCAACAATATACGTCTTCAATAAATTTAAATATTTGTAATGCTTACGTAAGAAAGTTATGAAAATAATTTCATAATCAAATTGTTAAATATGATTTTTTACATAAACATTGCAATGACTTTTCATTGGTGATATTTTTAATTAAGGTCGTGCCAAATCCCCGTGTGGCTAGAGTTGGGATTAATCGGTGTTTCCAATTTTTGTAAATTCGCCATTTTGATCGGCCAATTATGAGAATTTGTACCCGATTGGTGATTTCATTGGTCGAACGGCAAACCTTGTGGAGTAGCCGCCACTTTGAATGAGTAACCGGCGGCATCAGGGTTGCTATTCGTATACCAAACACTGAGTGGAGTTCGCATGAATCCGGCCAATAAATTGTCTGTCAAATCCCAGCTTACGCTCGCGATTGGCTCCGTCTGCTGCGTGGCTTTATTGATCGCGGTACTGGCTTTATACGGCATGAACGCCGCCAACCAGCATTTACGTTCGGTTTATGAGAACGACACCCTGGCTTTGCAGAATCTGTCCAAAGTCGAATACCGGATCTTCGAGTTGAATGCGTTGACACTTAATATTGCGGTCGATCCCGATCATTCCGGCACGGCCGACGGTATGGCGTTGGCCGAGCAGGATATCGCCGAATTCGAACCCTATTGGAAGCTTTATACCGACGCGGCTCTCCTTGACAACGAACGTGAGCAAGCCAGAACGTTGCGCGAGGCTTACGACGAGATGGTGCAGCAAGGTGTGCGTCCGCTTCTGGATGCGGTCAAGGCAGGCGATTTCACCACCGCCGCGAAGATTGCCCGCCACGATCTGCCGCCGCGTGTGTTGAAGGCCAAACTGGCTTTGCGCAATCTGAAGGTGATGCAAGTCAACAGCGCCAAGACGTCTTATGAAACCTCGCATGCGCAAACCGCGGCATTGTCCCTGACCTTGTTGCTGGTCGCCGGTATTGGCATCACCCTGGCGGTGATTTGCGGTGTCTGGGTCATGGTCCGGCTATATGGGCAATTGGGTGGCGAACCGGCTTACGCCACCGCCGTGGCGTCGCGCATCGCCGACGGCGACCTGACGGTGGAGATCAATACCCGCAGCGGCGACTCGATAAGCCTGTTGGCTGCCATGAAAAAAATGCGCGACGCCTTGACCAACACCGTCGTCTATATCAAGGATGCAGCCGAAAGCGTGTCGGTCGCTTCGCAGCAAATTGCCAGCGGCAACACCAATTTGTCGCAGCGCACGGAAGAACAAGCCGCCTCGCTGGAACAAACGGCTTCAAGCATGGAACTGCTGACCGTCACGGTCAAGCAGAATGCCGAGAGTTCCGGCCAGGCCATGCAACTCGCGGTGACCGCGGCGGACGTGACAAAACGCAGCGCGGTGGTGGTGACACGGGTGGTCGACACGATGCAGGCGATCAACCAGGAGTCCCGCAAGATGGTGGACATCATCACTGTGATTGAAGGCATCGCCTTCCAGACCAACATCCTGGCACTCAATGCCGCCGTCGAAGCCGCGCGCGCCGGCGAGCAGGGCCGCGGTTTCGCCGTGGTAGCCAGCGAAGTGCGGTCGCTGGCGCAGCGCAGCGCCGAAGCCGCCAAGGACATCCGCAAATTAATCGAAGGTTCCTCGAACAAAATCGCCGCGGGTACCGAATTGGTCGGCGAAGCCGGGTCGTTAATGAACGACGTGCAACAGTCTACCTTGCGCGTGACCGATATCATGAACGAGATTTCCTTGGCTTCGGCCGAACAAAGTACCGGCATCGAACAAGTCGGCATGGCGATCGCACAACTGGATAATGTCACCCAACAGAACGCCGCGCTCGTCGAGGAAGCCACTGCCGCCACCCATTCACTCGACGAACAGGCGCGTCAACTGATCCAGGCGATCGGTGCCTTTCGTATCGATGCACACTCCGCGAATACCGTTCACTCCCAGCATGAGGCAAGCCGGACGGCTGCGGCGTCGCCAGCGCGCCCGTTCGCTAAATCGCAGATTCCGGCCAAGCGGCGGGATCGAACGCCGCTGCTCTCGCCCCAACCCCAGTGGGAACAACTCTGATACCACGCCATCGGTTGCGATTCGATCCGTCAAGGCAATTACGGCTATGTAGCCGCCATGGAGGCTTTATGCCAATGCGTAATGTACCCTGTGAATTGATTTCCCCGGCAAACTGGCGGGGTCCCGAGATCGGCGCCGGCACCGATTGGCAATATCGCCTGAGCCCACTTGAAATACAGGAGGTCGAGCAAGCACTGCGGTATTTTTCCGCACGCCGGATCGACCTGCTTGACGCCGTCCAGGCGGATTTTCCATTACCGACTTTGGGCCCGAAGTTGCGCACCCTGCTCGACGAGCTGGAACGCGGCTATGGACTGTTACTGATTCGCGGCTTGCCCCTGAGCGACAAAAATGCCGAACAAGGCCGCTTGATTGCCTGGGGCATCGGCATGTATCTCGGCGTTGCTTTGCCGCAGAACGACAATGCCGACATCATCGTCGACGTGCGCGACCAAGGTTATGACAGCGCCGTTACCTTGCGCGGCAATAGCTCCAAGGATCCGATACGCTTCCATGTCGATCCATGCGACGTGGTCGGTTTGTTATGCCGGCGCGATGCCAGGGAAGGCGGATTGAGCTTGGTCACGAGTTCGCTGACAATCCATAACGAAATCGCGCGTCGGCGCCCGGATCTGCTGCGGGTACTGTACCAGCCGTTTCCGTTTATCAAATTGGCAAAAAGCGAACCGATACCTTTCTATATGTCGCCGATCTTCGGTTTTCGGGAAGGGTATTTCACCAGCCAATTCTATGCGAAACGCATCTACGCCGCCGCCGATCTGCCGGGGGCACCGCGCCTCAGCGCAGCTCAACACGAGGCGATAGAACTGGTCGAAGAAATCGCAGCCGACCCGGCATTGTCGTTGCAGATGCGTCTTGAACCGGGCGATCTGCAATTGCTGTCTAACCATGTCATCTATCACTCGCGTACCGGTTTTGCCGATCATGAGGATACCGATCACAAACGCCATTTATATCGGCTGTGGTTCGCGACCTATAACAGCCGGCCGTTACCCCAGGCATTCGACGACGCTTACAACGGTTCCACCGAACCCGGTACGTTGCGGGGCGGCTACCTCGGTTGGAAATTTCCGGAAAAAGTCGGACCTTACCAGCAGCGGCTATCGCATACGCTTGGCCTTACCGCCTGATGGCCGATACTCAGTATTTAAGATTTTTCAGTTTCGCCTTCTTGTAGCAGGTTTCGTGCTCGTGAGGCGCGACATCCGGACGGGCATGAATGGGGGTGTCAGATGAAGAACATCAAGGTTTTTGACACGACGCTACGCGATGGTGAACAATGTATCGGTTTCTTGCTCGATCACCGTGATAAATGGCGGGCACTGGGTGCGGTATTGTCTGTTGAGCCGGATTATATCGAGTTGGGTTATCCGGCGTCATCCGAGGTGGAGCATGCGTTCATTGCGCGCGCGGCACTCGAAGTCCGACGCCGCTCGCGCTCGATACCGGTGACCTTTGCCCGTCTGACGCCGCACGACATCGATGTGGCGGCCACCAGTTTGCAGGAAAGTGGCGGCGTGGTACAGCTCTTGGGAGTGGGCTCGGAGTTGCATTTGACACGCAAGCGGCGCATCAGCGAAGCGGTCGCGCACACCGAATTAGCGGATGCCGTTCGGCGGGTCAAACGACATGCCGGGGTGCAGGCGGCGGTGATTTTTGAAGATGCCTCGCGGGCCGATCCGGCTTTCCTGAAGCGGCAGATTGCCGTCGCGCTCGACGCCGGTGCCGAAATGATCACCTATGCCGATACCGTGGGCTACTGTACGCCGATGGATGCGGAATGCGCAATGACCGAGTTGATCGCCCATTTCGGCCACGGCGTAATATGGGGCGTGCATTTCCATAATGACCTCGGCATGGCCACCGCGAATACCCTATTCGGCGTACGCGGCGGGGCCGACCTGATTCAGGTCACCCTGGGCGGTATCGGCGAGCGGGCCGGCAATTGCGCGCTGGAGGAAGTCTATGCAAGTCTGCTCTATAAGAGCAAGACATTCGGCGCCGTACTGTCGCTCGATCCAAAAAAACTGCTGCGGGCCTGCGAAGATATATTTCGTTATGCAAACAAAAGCATACCGACTAATAAGCCGATTATCGGCGAGCATGTCTTTTCCACCTCGGCGGGAATCCATCAAGATGGCCTGATGAAAGATCCGCAATGCTATGAATATGTCGAGGCAGCACAATTCGGCCGGTCGCGCGTCTTTGTCAGCAATCGCTTGTCAAGCAAGCGATTGGAGCTAGCCGAGGGTTAGCGTGGGTCTCGGCTCGACGTTCCGCAGCCGGGCCCACCGGATAGCCGGCAGTCGCATCGCCATCGCGCTTCTTGAGAATCTCGGCACTGCATTTGACCGAGGTCTGACCCGTATTATTCTTCGTATTATTCTACTTATTACCTCAGGGGTAATTGAGGCTGAAGTGGACCTACGTATGATATGGATAGAAAGGTCAACCTGTGTGTCGTGCCGAGAGCCAAATGAATTCTTCGAAACTCAATGCGAAATCGTCGCCCAATAACTTGGGCATCTTGCTGCGGCGTTGGCGCGATGTGCGCGGCAGGAGCCAACTGGATTTATCGCTGGAAACGGGGGTGTCCCAGCGGCATATCAGTTTTATCGAGAGCGGCAGAAGCGCTCCCAGCCGGGAGACCCTATCGAAGTTGTCACAAGCGCTTGATGTGCCTTTTCGTGAGCGCAACATTCTTTTGCACGAGGCGGGTTACGCGCCGATTTATGCCGCGGGCGCGTGGGACGCGGCGGACATGCAAAGTGTTACGAGCGCAATGGAACGCATGATGCGGCAACACGATCCTTTTCCGGCCATGTTGATGGACCGCTATTGGAACGTGCTCATGACCAACGAATCTGCGCCGCGCTTTTTCAACTGTTTTGTCGATATGAGCAAGCGTCCGAGCCCTCGCAACATGCTGCACCTGATCTTTGACCCGGATGGTATGCGTCCCTTTATTGCGGATTGGGACAACGTTGCGACCAGTTTGATCCAGCGGCTGCATCGCGAGTCGATCGGACGAGTGGTCGACGACCGGACCGCCGAATTGCTTGCCGCGCTGCTGGCTTATCCGGAGGTTGAAACAAAGTGGCAGCGCCCCGACGACCTGAACACCTTGCCGGTCATACCCATCAACTTTGTCATGGACGGCCGGGTACTACGGTATTTTTCGATGATTACAACGGTCGGCGCGCCGCAAACAATTGCGGCCCAGGAATTACGTTTGGAGTCCATGTTCCCCGCCGACGATGCGACGGAGTCGTATCATCTTGAGATGATGGCGAACCTGAAAAATACAGCACGGCCGACCAAAAAATAACCATGATCGGCGGCTATCGCTGGTGAGTGCGATTACCTCGGAGGTAATTGCGGCTTGTAGCACTGTTGAATATTCTTCAATCAACGCGTGATCACTCCTGATACACACGGTTAAACATTGAGGAAAAATCCATGTCTGCTTATCCGATCCATACGCTCGAATCCGCACCCGAAAAATCGAAGCCGGTCCTGCAGCAACTACAACAAGCGTTTGGCCTGATCCCGAACATCGCGGGAGCCATGGCTGGCTCTCCGGTGCTGATCAACGGCTTTATCGGCGTCTTTCAACAGGCCCACAGCGGCAGCTTTACCGAGGCGGAAATCCAGACCCTGCTGCTGACGAACGCGGTAACCAATGCGTGTACCTGGGCCGTTGCATTTCACACGGCGCTGGCCCTCGGGGAAGGTCTCGACCCATTGGAAGTACAAGCAATTCGCGAAGGCCACGTGCCCAAGGATATCAAGCACGCGGCGCTGTCGAATCTGGCTCGTACGCTGATCGAGAAACGAGGTCGTATTGACGAGCAGGATATTGCCCGTTTCACGCAAGCGGGTTTTAGCCGCAACACTGTGCTTGAAGTGATCCTGGTGGTCGCCGCGTCGACCATCACGAACTATACGGGCAGCGTCACTCAACCGCCGCTGGAACATATGTTTCAGGAGCATGCCTGGGAAGCCTGAGCGGTTACTCGCGGCTTCCCTTCGGGGTCAGCGAGCGATTCAGTGGTCCGGGTATCAAGGAATCAGCCAGAGTGCGGCAGCATAAATCACCAGTGACACGACAAAGGTGATCGCCGTATAACCCATCACTCGCTGGATCTTGATCCCGGCAATGGCAACCACCGGTACGGCCCAGAAAGGTTGCAGCATATTCGACACGTTTTCCGCCATCGCCACGCCCATCGCGGTGCGCGGCAGCGAAGCATGCAGGTTGAGCGCCGCGGGCAGCACAAACGGACCCTGCACCGCCCAGTGCCCGCCCGCGCTCGGGATCAGCAAGGTAATGATCAGCGAGCTCAGGTAACTCCAGACCGGCAAGGTGGCGGGTGTGGCGATGGCGACAAAGGCCCTGGCAATCACCGAGGCCAGCCCGGTGCCGATCATGATACCCATGATGCCGCCGTACACCGGATATTGCAGCAGCATCGAACCGGTTTGCCGCGCCGCCCGGCGTATCGCGTCGGCGTAGGCAATCGGCGAACGCTGCAAGGCCAGGCCGAACAGCAGGAAAATCAGGATGGTGGTGTTGATGTCCAGCTCAAAGCCCTTGGTGTACCAGGTCATGCCCAGATAACCGCAGCCCAGGGCCAACAACAACAGTGTGCCCAGCACCGAGCGCTCGACGCGCGAGGCAAACGAGGTGGTGCTGTGCTGCGGCGCGTGGGTATCCGGCTCGCGCGGCGTATCTTGCTCCTGGAACAGCACCACTTGGTCGGGCTTGGGATGCATGCGAATAAAGATCGCGGTCATCACCACCACCACCAGGATGCTCGGCACAAAGACAAACGGCGCGAATACCGTCTGGCCCAAGCCGATCACATTGCCGGTGGCTTTTTCGACCAGGTTCAAGGCATTGCCGTGCGAAGCCTGCGACAAGGCAATCGAACTGGACAAACCGCTATTGCAGACCGACCAGGCCGAATAGCTGCCGGCCACCAGCCAGGCAAAATCAACCTTGACGCGCCGCGCGATTTCCCGCGCCAGCAAAGCGCCTACCACCAGGCCCAGGCCCCAGTTCAACCAGGCCGCAATCGCCACTACCGGGAACACCAGCAGCGCTGCGCGCGTCGGGGTGCGCACCACGCTCGCCAGCGCCCGCAAGCCACGTTGCACCACCGGCGCATCGGCAATCGCGTAGCCGGTGGCCAGGATCAAGATCATCTGCAAGGCGAAGCCGAGGATATTGAAGGTGCCGCCGTACCATGAGGTCAGGATCACGGGCAGCGTGCCGTGCGGCGCAAACGCCAGCGCCAGCAGGATCACCACCAGGGTCAGGCCGATCGACAGCACGAAGGGATCGGGCATCAGTTGTTCGAAGGCATATACCAAGCCCGATACCAAACCGCGGCGAGCGGCGACCGGTGCCGCTGTACCGGTCTTTAACGTAGTCTGTTTCATTGTCTCGTTTCCTTGATCGCGGTACGGCTTACCAGAATTGGGGGGCCGCGCCGCACTCACTGTTTTTCTTGTTGTCGGTCTTGGCCGCAACCCGCCTCGATTGGCGCGCCGCGGCACACTCCTGGGTCATCTGGTGATGACGCTTGCTCTACACTCGCTCAAGGATCACGGCGATACCTTGCCCGACCCCGATACACATCGTGCACAGGGCATAACGGCCGCCGCTGCGTACCAACTGATAACTGGCGGTCGCGGCCAGACGCGCGCCGCTGGCGCCCAGCGGATGGCCGATGGCAATCGCGCCGCCATTGGGGTTCACCTGCGCCGCATCGTCGGGCAAACCCAGATCGCGTGTTACCGCCAGGGCTTGTGCAGCAAACGCCTCATTGAGTTCGATCAGGTCGATTTGGGCCAGCGTCAGGCCCGCCAGCGCCAACACCTTGCGCACCGCCAGGGCCGGTGCAAAACCCATGATGCGCGGCGCAATCCCGACTGCCGCCATGGCCACCACCCGAGTCAGCGGCGTCAGGCCGTGACGCCGTGCACCGGCTTCATTGGCGAGCAGCAAAGCGCAAGCACCATCATTGACACCCGAGGCATTGCCGGCCGTCACTGTGCCCTCGGCGCGCACCACGCCTTTCAAGCGCGCCAAGCCTTCCAGTGTGGTATCGGCGCGCGGATGCTCGTCGAGCGCAAAGATCTTCGGTTCACCCTTTTTCTGCGGCAAGCTTACCGGCACGATTTCATCGTCGAACCGGCCAGCCTGCTGCGCGGCTGCGGCGCGCTGCTGGCTGCGCCACGCGAAAGCGTCCTGGTCGGCGCGCGACACGCCAAACTGCTCGGCCACGTTTTCGCCGGTCTCGGGCATGGACTCGACCCCGTAGCGCGCTTTCATCAGGGGGTTGATAAAACGCCAGCCCAAGGTGGTATCTTCCATCGTCATGGCCCGCGCAAAAGCCGCCGCTGCCTTGCCGATCACAAACGGCGCGCGCGACATGCTTTCCACGCCGCCGGCAATCAACAGCCCGGCCTCACCGGTCTTGAGCGCGCGCGCGGCGCTACCCAGTGCATCCAGACTTGAACCGCACAGGCGGTTGACGGTGCTGCCGGGCACCTCCTGCGGCAAGCCGGACAGCAGCGCCGCCATGCGCGCCACATTGCGGTTGTCCTCGCCGGCCTGGTTGGCACAGCCGTAAATCACGTCCTCCACCGCGCTCCAGTCCAGGTCCGGATGACGCGCCATCAGTGCCTTGATCGGCAAAGCCGCCAGATCGTCGGCGCGAACTCCGGATAAAGCACCGCCGTACCGGCCGAATGGGGTGCGTACCGCATCACAAATAAAAGCTTGTTCCATGTGCTTTCCTCTAAGCCAATGCGCGCAACGGCAAGCCCGTCAAGCGCTGCAATTCATCCAGACTCAAGCCTTCGACCATCTCGCGCACCAGCAAAGCCTCAGGCGTGATATCGATCACGGCAAGATCGCTGTATACCCGGTCGACACAAGCAATCCCGGTGAGTGGATAAGTACATTGCTCGACCAGTTTCGACTCGCCGGTTTTGCTCAACAGCTCCATCATCACAAACACCTGCTTGGCGCCCAAAGCCAGGTCCATCGCCCCGCCTACCGCGGGGATCGCGCCCGGGGCACCGGTATGCCAATTGGCCAGGTCGCCGCGGCGCGACACCTGGAACGCGCCCAGCACGCAGATATCGAGGTGGCCGCCGCGCATCATCGCGAACGAGTCGCCGTGATGGAAGAAGCTGCCGCCCGCGAGCAGGGTCACCGGTTCCTTGCCGGCATTGATCAATTCGGGATCTTCGGCGCCGGGCGCGGGGGCCGGCCCCATGCCGAGCAAGCCGTTCTCGCTGTGGAGGAAAATTTCGCGCTCGGCCGGCAGATAGTTGGCGACCCGAGTCGGCAAACCGATCCCGAGATTGACATAAGCACCTTCAGGGATATCGTGCGCCACGCGCGCGGCAATTTGATCGCGGCTCAAGCGGTTCATGCTGCCACCTCCGGCGCCGTCTTGATGGGCACCACACACTGCACAAAAATGCCGGGCGTAATGATGGTCTCGGGGTCCAATTCACCCAGCGCGACGACCTCGTGCACCTGAGCGATAGTCGAGCGTGCCGCCATCGCCATGATCGGGCCGAAATTACGCGCCGCCTTGCGGTACACCAGGTTGCCCCAACGATCGCCGCGCTGCGCCTTGATCAGGGCGAAGTCGGCAGCGATCGGATATTCGAGAACAAAATGGCGGCCGTTGATTTCACGCGTCTCCTTACCCTCGGCCAGCAAGGTGCCATAACCGGTAGGCGTGAAAATCGCGCCGAGGCCGGCGCCGGCCGCTTCGATGCGCGCCGCCAGATTGCCTTGCGGCACCAATTCCAGTTCGATCTCTCCGGCCCGATATAGGGCGTCGAATACTTGCGAATCCGACTGGCGCGGGAACGAACAAATAATCTTGCGCACGCGCCGCGCCTGCAATAACGCGGCCAGCCCGGTTGTGCCGTTGCCGGCATTGTTGTTGACGATGGTCAGGTCGCGCGCGCCCTGCGCAATCAACGCGTCGATCAATTCGGTTGGCTGCCCGGCCGTACCAAAGCCGCCAATCATTACGGTCGCGCCGTCGTGGATACCCGCTACCGCAGTCTTCAGCGATGCCACGGTTTTATCGATCATGGCTTTCTTTCCCGTCCAGCCTTAGGGTGGCTGGTACAAAACAGCATAATGAAGTTGTGCGATAATCGAACAACGATTCGAATACCGACCATGCAATTTAGGAGTTCACCCGAGCGGCGTCAATCCGCCACAGTGAAATTGCGTGCGGTTATCGGACAAACCCATTCTTGAGCAGGAACCTGGCCATGCGAAAACCCATTGGCAGCAAGGGCCGTCGGGCCGCGGCGGCGGACGCGCCGGCAAGTCCGGCCGGCCGGCCAGACGCCGCGCCCGTCGCCGAGTGGCCCGCCGAAGCCGTTCCCGCCGAACCGAGCGGCGAAACAGTTGCAGCCGCCGCCAGCGATCCGAACTACATGATGTCGCTGGCGCGCGGATTGGCGGTAATCCAAGCCTTCAGCCACCAGCGCCGCAGCCTGACGATTTCGCAAATCAGCCAGAAAACCGCGATCCCGCGCGCGGCGGTGCGGCGCTGCCTGCATACATTGAATGAATTGGGTTTTGTGGCGGCCGAGGATGGCCGGCATTTTTCGCTGCGACCGCGGATCTTGTCGCTAGGCCATCCCTACCTGACCTCGACGCCGCTCGCCAAGGCCGCTCAGCCGGTGCTGCGGCATGTCAGCAATAGCTTGAACGAATCCAGTTCGATTGCGATCCTGGATGGCGCGGATATTCTTTATATCGCGCGTGCTTCGACCTCGCGCATCATGACCATCGACCTCGATATCGGTAGCCGCCTGCCGGCGCACTGTACCTCGATGGGCCGTGCACTGCTGAGCAGGCTCGACCAGACCGCCCTGGAAGCCCACTTGGCCGGTGCCAAATTAATCCAGTACACCGCCAACACCCTGCTGACGCTGGACGCCTTGCGGCAGGAACTGGAACGGGTGCGAACTCAGGGTTATGCGCTGATCGACCAGGAATTGGAATTGGGCCTGCGCTCGATCGCCGTGCCTATCCTCGACAACCGTGGTTGCGGGGTAGCCGCCATCAATGTCGGCATCCACGCGGCGCGGGCCTCGGTGCAGGAGATGCGCGAGCGCTTTTTACCCGTGCTGCAGGAGGCCGCGCAGGAATTGGCTTTACTCGCAGACTGAATGTTTGCTAATTTTTGCATCAAGTGCAATCGCGGTGTAATTGGACGAGTCAATCTCGGTCCACACGCATTCATCTGAAAATAAGCTCGAACGCTATACAGCCCTGCGCGCACGCTCAATAGCGCCCCGCGCTCTGCTCCAGCATCGCCAGCGCCTTTGGCATTGCGTCAACGATTCAGCAGGACAAACATCAGTCTGTGAAGGCTGCCGCGTGCTTCCGGATGAACGCCTCGACGGTCATGGGCGGTGTACCCGTCAATTTTTCGACCAGCGTATTGGTACCAGCGAAAATACCATTTTGATAGTCGACAGCGACAGACAGGAGATGTTGCGAAAATGCATCGCTGAATTTCGCATCGCTATTCAAACGCTTTTCGAACATAGCGAGGTCAATCGGCTGATACGTCACTTCGCGGCCCAGAACCTTGCTCATTTCACCGGCGATTTCATAGTGGTTCATCTCGACGGGGCCGTATAGCGGGTAGACCTTGCCGGCGTGCGGTGCAGGATCACGGAGAATCGCAGCAATCACGCGCCCTTGGTCTTCTGCCGCAATCGGCGCATGTCGCCCATCACCAAAGGGCAGCCGTAACGCTCCATCCTTTTTGATATTCGCCACCTGGCCGGGATATGTTAACCACTGTGCGAAGAACGTCGGGCGAATATGAGTGACGGGAATTCCCGACCAGTCGAGCACTCGCTCCGAGATCCAGTGGTCACGTGCCGCGTGACTTGTCGCATTCCTGCGAGCGGAAATTTGCGACATGTTCACCATCGCGCTGATCCCCGTTTCGCGGGCCGCCTGAGCAAAATAGGCACTCGCCTGTATCCCTCCCGACTCGATGGGATAGACAAAGTAGGCCGAAAAAATGCCTTCAAGAGCTCGCGCCACGTGGTTCAGGTTGGAAAGGTTACCGACCAAAACTTCGACTCCACTCGACTTGAGTCGATCCGAACGTTGGTCCTCCTTCCGCACCAGGGTGCGCACCTGTTCACCAGCAGCCAACAGCGCTTCGGTAGCGGCTCCTCCGGTATCACCCGTCGCACCGGCAACAAAAAATTTTCGATCTGACATTTGCGACACTCCACGCTCAAGGGAAAGGGGCATAACACCAGCCGGCCGGGCGACCTCACAACCCTCGCGTCTTAAGCCACGAACGGATGGCTTGGACCAGTTCAGTCTTGCGTTCAAGCGGGAGCCAGTGGCCGGCGTCCAGGTTGCTTACGAAAAGGTCCTGGCAGGCGCCGCGCATGGGTTCTCCGAGGCCGCTGCGGTTGATGTCGCAGATAGCATCCCAATTGCCGTTGACGAACAACACAGGCTGGCGCAGACGGCCGCCGTCGGGTGCGGCATGCGCGTAGGCTATGTTGGCGGTGTCGTTCAAGTACCAGGCATTGGGCGGGCGGAAACCGCTGGCACGGAAAGCCTCCGCCAAGGCGTCAAAGTCGGTGGGCGTCCAGAGCGCGGGATCGGGCGGGATCGCCGGAGCGCGATGAGCCGAACCATAACGGCCTCCGTTTTGCGTGATCAAGGCGGATGGAGAGACCTGGCCCGCGGACGCAGGGCTACCGTGCCGATAAAGCGACGCGAGGGTGGCGGGAATGTCCGCTTCGAAATCGCTAACCGTCTGGTCGAAATGTGTCAGGTAAAAACGGAAGTAATCCCATTGCCCGTCCGGATATTGAGCGGCGGGATATAGCCGGCGGTCGATCAGGGGCAAGAGATTGGGTAGCGCGAAACCCTCCGGGAAGTAAGGGACCGAGATCAGCACCACGCCGCGACTGCGCTTGCTGTGGTGCGCCGCCAGCGCCCCGACCACGGGGCTTCCCCAGTCGTGGCCAACCCAGATTGCCGGTCGTGCTCCCAAATGGTCGTGAAGCTCGACCATGTCGTCGACGATCTCGTTTAGGGTGTAGGCCTCCGAGGCGGTCGGCGCCGATGACCCGCCGTAGCCGCGCATGTCCGGCGCAACGCAGCGCCAGCCATCGGACGCAAACGCCTCGATCTGCGAGCGCCACATCAGGCCGATCTCGGGCCAGCCGTGGACGAAGATCATTAACGGCCCGTCGACCGGCCCGGCCTCCAGGTAGCGGGTCGTATGGCGAGGCGAACTGAAGGTCCGCACGGTCAGGTTGCGGGCGTTGCTTAGTTCGGCGGCGGGGCTTACTGTGCCGGCGGCCGCGACAGATTCAGCCGCAAAGGCTGTTTTACCCAGCAGCAGGTTTGCCCCAAAGGCGGTTCCGCTTACCAGGAGTGTGCGGCGAGAAATGGCTGACATAGGGAGCTCTGATTTAATTGCCTGGATCACGTGCCGTAACGCCGGACACATGTCCCTTCCGGAGGTTCGTCCGGTTGCGGTTTTAGCTAGGGCTTACGGTGCGGAGAAACCCCACGAGGCGGTCGTTGACCACCTCAGGCGCTTCGTGTTGCACCCAATGACCCACATGATCGAGTTCAACGCCGCCAAGCAGGCCGGGAAGACCGGCGCGCATCTGATCCACGGTAAGCGGATAGAGTTCTTTTAAGCCATCCGCCTTGCCCCAAATGAAAAATGAGGGTTGGGTGATCTTCGCGCCCTTCCACGGAGCGGACAAATAGAAGTACGGTTCGGCGGCTCGATAGTAGTTCAGGCCGCCGTGAAAGCCGGTGCGCTGAAATTCCGCGATGTTATGCGCGACGTAATCCGGCTCCGCCCATGACGGTAACGCTCCGGGTGCCGCACGATGAAGGCTGCGCGCAGGATCCATGGGACTCCATTGCTGGCCGGCTGGAGCGGAACCCGAGGCCCAATACAGAATTCCCGGGATGGTCACCGCGGCGTCGGCCCAAATTTGATCGGCGTCCGGTCGAATCTGTTCGAACATATAGAAATCGTCTTGATGGCCGGATTTCCGCATTTTCTCGAACACGCTGACATCCCCGCGCGGAACGTAAGGCACGCTCAAGCAGAACACCGCCTTAAATCGATCGGGGCGCATCAGCGCCGCTTGCCACGCATGAGTTGCGCCCCAGTCATGGCCCACCAGGACCGCACTCGGAATTTTTAGCGCATCGAGCAGACCGACCAAGTCGCCGGCCGTTTGCAGCGGCGTGTACAGGGTCGCGTCCGCCGGAGCCGAACTGCGTCCATAACCGCGCATATCAGGCGCAATGGCTCGATATCCAGCCGCCGCCACGGCTTTCATCTGCCGGCGCCAGGTATAAGAAGTATCCGGAAACCCGTGGCAGAAAAGAACGGCGGGCCCCGCACCCTGCTCTGTCACGTGCAAGGAGACGCCATTGGTCTCGATGTCGTACTCCTTGATCTGGAGGACGCTACCGTCTCCAGTACCTTGCGCTTGCGCCCGCGCCTCACGATCCAGCAGCAGGCTTGCACCCAAGGCGGTGCCGGTTGCGAGGAAGCCGCGGCGCGAAATAGATGGCATAGCGGTTAAATCAGGTGCGGCGATAGTGCTTTCCATAGGGGTCTCTCGAATAGTCCGGCGTGAGGCTCGGGAACCCACTCATGGTAGAAGCCCTTAACACGGCGGGAAGGACGTATATCCGGCAATTCGTGCCATATTGCGCAGTGGCACTTATCGGCATCGGCATCGGCGGTTAAAATCACAGCACGCCCGGCGCGTTTCATCCCAAGCGCCGGCTTGTAAGGCGTAAAGTTGGCCACACAACCTTCCAGGACCCATCATGTTGCGCATCGGCTACATCGTCGTTCCGAACTTCCAGGTCATGATCTTCGGCGGATTGACAGTGTTTGAACTGGCGAACCGGCTGACCAAAGAGCCGCACTACGACATACATTTGATATCTGAAGGCGGTGGGCCGGTTCGAAGTTCTCTCGGATATTCTGTTATGACCGACAGTTTCGATGAGGGCGGCTTCGACACGCTGATCATCGGCGGCGTCATGACCGGCGCTTACCCGGCGAGCGCTGGCCTGATCGAGTATTTAAGAGGCGCGGTGAAAAGCACTCGCCGCGTTGCTTCAATGTGCACGGGAGCGTTTTTTTTGGCTCAGGCCGGCGTTCTCGACGATCGGCGCGCCACGACTCACTGGGCTCACGCGCGCGAATTGCAAACGACATATCCGAAAATCAAAGTCGAAGAAGATCGGATATTTATCATAGATGGTCCGGTATGGACATCCGCGGGCATGACGGCGGGAACCGATCTTGCGGTTTCGATGGTGGAACGGGATCTGGGTGTAAAAGTGGCGCGTATTATCGCCAAGCGCATGGTCATGTTTCATCGACGCGCCGGAGGACAGTTACAGCACTCCACCTTGCTCGATCTCGATGCCAAAACCGACCGGATCCAAACCGCATTGGTCTATGCGAAAAGCAATTTACACACCTCGCTGACCGTCGACAGGCTCGCCGAAGCTGCCAATTTGAGCGTGCGGCAGTTCAGCCGCGCATTTCGTGAGGAGACGGGGCAGTCACCTGCCAAGGCCGTCGAGAACTTGCGACTCGAAGCGGCGCGCCTCATGGTTGAGCAGGGAAGACTACCGATTGACATCGTTGCAAGAGAAACTGGTTTTGCCGATCCCGACAGAATGCGCCGGGCTTTTCTGCGCGCCTTCGGTCAACCGCCCCAGGTTATTCGTCGCACCTCCCGTGCCAACGGCGAACTGCCGTAGCACAGGCGGTGCGGCGTGTTCACCGAGCGGCAGTCGCAGGTTTCTGGCATGCGCCCCGAGATCCTCATTTGTGATGAGGCTATCTTGGCAGGCATGCTCGCCACATAGCTTTGCGCCGCAATCAGGTACTTGGAAATACCTTTTTGCAATATTGCCAACAGGCGCGTTTCGACCTCTAGCCGACCTTTGCTGTAGGTGCCCGAGCTGTCCATAGAATGCCTGAAAGCGGCGATCCAATTCGTCGATGCGATCGGCCAACATGGCCAAATGACGCTCCTTTAGGAGGTATATCCAGAAATTCACAGCCTCTGTTGTCGAACTGCCGCATCGGTGTTACGACAGCACACCAGCCTCGGGCTGACGTCCTTTCGACCCAAGGACGCACGAACGGCAGCTTTCACGGTGCAATGGCCGCTCGCCGGGCCGACTTATCTGGCACACGCGGTCTGGCGGACCACGCAGGGATCTACCGAACATTCGCT
>Ga0302227_10001184_pt1 | contig 19845 bp, 18 predicted proteins | sample II_Palsa_N1_1_FD_193525 | JGI IMG/M metagenome (GOLD analysis project Ga0302227, IMG submission 193525) | Peat permafrost microbial communities from Stordalen Mire near Abisko, Sweden - II_Palsa_N1_1 | ecosystem: Environmental > Terrestrial > Soil > Palsa > Peat permafrost | place: Sweden... | reverse complement strand
TAGCGTGAGTTTACGGATCGTACTCTCCGCGACTTTCAATAATCGTGGTTAACACTTCTTATTGGACACTCGTCATTACCAAGCATGTGTTGGCGCTCATCATCGCCGCGCAAGCTTGATTCCTATCGCGCTTGCAGAGGATCAGTGTTGATACACAGCCCTTGAAGCGCTTGCATCAAAATGGCGGATGCACATCCTCAGCGCTGTGGTGGACCCGGCCACAGCGAAGAGGACCGGCACCAGATAGTCGTGATCGACATGGGTGAATTCAACGGCAAGCACAATTGCGGTGATCGGCATTCGCATCGAAGCGGCGAGAAAGGCCGCCGCACCGACGATGGCAAATGTGCCCAATGGGACCACCGGACATACCGCGTTCCAGAGACCGCCGGTGATGATCGCAAGCATCGCGCCGATCGTCATCCCTGGCGTCAGCTGACCGCCCTCCGCACCTGCGCGCAGGCTCCCCGTTATGGCCAAAAGTTTCAACAGCAGCAAAGTCACGGCAAGTGGAATGCTGACAGCATCGTTGAATCCCAGCTGGATCGGACCCTTGCCGTTGCCTAGCAGCTGCGGATAAGGAATCGCGACCAGACCAATGATGGCGAACGCCACCATGCAACAGGGAAGCAAGCGCCAGTCACGCGGGGCTTTCGCACGCGCAGCGGCAGTCAAGCGAGAGAACCAATAGGCGAGGAATCCGAAGACAGGTCCGATCACGATCGACCAGATGACCAGGGAATAGCTGATCTGGAAGTGCGGGACCGTGTATTGCGAATCGTTGCCCAGCCCGATCCACGCCACCGCCGCCGCAATGACCGATGTAAGCAACGCAGGGATCGCAACCGCTGAAGTGAATGTGCCCAACAAGACTTCGAGCACGAAGATGGCGCCGCCGAGCGGTACGTTATAGACGGCCGCAAGACCCGCACCCGCACCGCACGCGACCATGATCCGGCTTTCCTGCGCAGTCAGACCGATACGGTGCGACAACCACCCTGCGAACGTGGCTCCGATCTCTCGCGGCGCCACTTCGCGGCCGAGCGGTGAACCAAGCGCCACGGTGATGATCTGCAGCAAGGCATGTGCAACCGTCGTAGCGACCGGCATGCGCGGATCGTCTGCCTTGATCGCCTTGCCGATGCTCACAAGCGGTCGCCCCAGGCGATAGACAGCCCACCAGCCAAGACCCGCCACACAACCACATATCAGCAACACCAGGACTCGACGCACCGGCGCAGATGCCGTCACGCCCTGCAGAAAGCTTTGCGATCCCATCACCGCGCCCATGCTGTATCCGTAGGCGAGGTGCTGAAGAAAATGCAGCAGCAAGGCCAATACCATGCCACCCAGCCCTGCCCCTACGCCTATGCAAACCGTGACGCCAACAAGAATGAACATGGGCGTATTTGAACGTGTCCCCGATGGCCCTACTGAAATTTTCTCGCTGTCACTCACGATGGTGTTCTCCGGAAGTCACCGAGGCTCGGGGAGAAGTATTCGACCAACATCTTTTAGAACGATCAAGCTGAAGACCTCCGGCAAAGAGACAGGTACCAACGTCACGTCAAACCCCATTCAAGGCAACGAGTCGTTGCATGGCGACGTCCTTCTACGTTGCTCGATAGTATTCCCCCACTGGAAAGAAACCACCCGTCAAAGCGCCGATTGCCGCTTCGCTCATACCACTTCCTTAGCTTGTCTATCGCCCGTCATGGCAGCAGCACGCGGTGCTGCTGGAATGCTTCGCACGTGACTCATAGATAACTAGACATTTGTGACAAGCCATAGGAAGAACCATGAATACCACTCACCCGCACGTGCGCACCGGGTGTCGCTGCTGACGCAGGCTGATTCGATCGAATGTGTGGCGTCGATGACCTCGTCCTCTCCACCGGCCCGCAATTTATTTCGGCAAGAACACAGTGATCCACTGCAACATGCAGGCCGATGGTTAGAGGGACATCTGCACCTTCATATCGGGGAGCGATTGACGGAAGCAACGCACGATGCCGATTTCGCGCTGACTCGCAATCTCTTTCGATTCGTCATGAGAAAGCCCACTGCCAACATGTGCCTTGGAGTTGATGCACTACAGCGGCGTCTGGACATCCCCTTAGACGAGGCGATCTAGATAAGTAGCCAAGGATGTCGCTTCCGCGAAGTCACGGTGAAATATCTGCACAACATTTGTGCAATCAGATTCAGTTGAAATGGGAGGGCCGTCATCTGCAAGGCGTGCCTAGGGGAACGCTTAAATCTTTCCACTCACCTCAAGGGTGCTTTATCGCGTTGCTCCGCGCTCCACCACGCATTGCCCTGCTTGCCGCTTTTCTGTTTCCAGCGCGACCCAACAACTCCACACCCGCCATGCCGTCAGCGGCGCCATCCGCGTCGTTGTGACACTCAGTTACAGACCATCTGGAGAGACCCTTGAAAGTCAATAAGATCGCCTTCGCGGTGCTGACTGCGCTCGCTGCGACCCCCGTGTCCTATGCCGCTGATAACACCACACCCACCAACAGCGCACCAACCACCACCACGCTCGGTGCCACGTCGCCTGCAGCAAGCTCGCCCGACGCGACGCCGGCCAACGCCGCTAGCCCGTCCAATGCGAACACGCTGCAGACGGTAACAGTGACGGCTCAGCACACCACCCAAGACATCCAGGCCGTTCCGATCACGATTCAGGCCTTCACCGGCAACACTTTGCAGCAGTTGAATGTCACGTCATTCAATGACCTGATCAAATACCTGCCCAACGTGACCTTTGCCGCAAACGGCCCGGGCCAGGGCAACATCTACATGCGCGGTCTGAGCACCGGCTTCCTTGGCAACCAGTCCAGCGCGACCATCGCACCGTTCCCGAACGTGGCCGTCTATCTCGACGACCAGTCCATGCAGTTCCCCGCACGTAACCTCGATATCTATATGGTCGACATGGAGCGCGTCGAAGTGCTCGAAGGCCCGCAGGGCACCCTGTTCGGTGGCGGCGCCGAAGCCGGCGCCGTGCGCTACATCACCAACAAGCCGAATCTCGACAAGGTCAGCGGCAGCGCCGAAGCCAGTACCAGTGTGACCGCCGGTGGCGCTCCGAACAATTCGGCCAATGCGGTGCTGAATCTGCCGATCATTCCCGGCACCTTCGCTTTACGCGGCGTGATCTACAACGATCATCAGGGCGGTTACATCGACAACGTGCCGAGCACGTTCACCCGTCAGCCCACAGACGGCGGCGGTGCGATGGCTCCCTATGTGGCCGCCGGCGGCACCTCGGTTTTCAACAATTATTCCGTGGCGCAAAACAACTGGAATCCGGTCGATACCCAAGGAGCGCGCCTGTCCGGACTGTGGAAGATCAACGACGACTGGAACCTCCTGGTCGCCGAGAGCTACCAGAACCTGGATGCCAAGGGGCAGTCCTCGACGTATCCGGTGGGTGCGGACGGCCAGACGCTTGGCACCAACCAGATCACCGCGTTCGTGCCGGCCTGGAACAATGACCATGACACCAACACCGCCTGGACGTTGAATGGCCAGATCGGCGACCTCTCGGTGGTGTACACCGGTGGCTACACCAATCGCCGCATCAGCGAGCAGCAGGACTACACCAACTACTCGCGCAGCGCGGGTGGCATGTATTACCAATGCACCGGTACTTCGGCAGGTATTTCCAGCGCCGGCAAGCCGGTCTGCTATTCGCCGGAAGGCTATTGGAACGACCACGTGACCAGCACGCATCAGAGCCATGAGCTGCGGTTGAGCACACCGGAAGACTATCGCTTCCGTGTCATCGGTGGTCTGTACTACGAAGACTTCAACATCGACGACCACATGCGGTTCAACTACAACACGATTCCGTCCTGTACGCCGCAAAACCTCGCCAGCGCCCTCACCGGCGGTAATCCCTGCGTAGCCGTTGCGGAGTCCTCGCCGGGTGTCGCGCTCCCCGCCGGCACGGCCTTTGGTGAAAACGCAAAGCGCGGTTACAAGCAGGAGGCCGCATTCGGTTCAATGTCGTATGACATCATCCCGGATGTCCTGACTGCGACCGCCGGCACGCGCTATTACCACTACTCCGAGTACGAGACCGGTACGGAGTTCTATACCACCAGTGCCCAGGTGAACGTCCCCAACGGTACCTATGTGGGCGATGACACGGTGATAAATTCCCACACCACCTACCATGGCTTTAAGAGCAATGCGAACCTGACGTGGCACATCACGCCGGACACGATGGTGTATTACACCTTCTCGCAAGGCTTCCGTCCGGGTGGTTTCAACCGCACGTCCTCGGACGTGGCGAAGCTCGATGGCGAGCCGCAGTACAAGAAACCGATCAGCTACGCGCCCGACACGCTGACCAACAACGAGATCGGCTTCAAAACCGAGTTTCTCGATGACCGCCTGCTGATCAACGGCTCACTGTATGACATGCGGTGGGACAACGTGCAGATGCAGTTCTTCAATCCGTTGGTGCTGGGTAACACCACCTTCGCGGTCAACGGGCCGAACTACAAGGTGCAGGGTCTGGAACTGCAATTCCAAGCGCGCATTACCGATGGCCTGTCCCTTATCGGCTCCGGTTCGCTCAACCATGCCAAACAGACCAACTCACCGTGCCTGGTCAACAATATTCCGGGGTCGGCCGGCTATAACTCGTGCATCGTCGAAACCGGAGCCATTGGCGCCGAGTCGTCGTTCGCCAATCCGTTCGGCGACGTGGGCAGCACGCCGGCGTTCTCGCCCCGTTCGCAGTTCAATATGCGCTTCCGTTACGACTGGGAATTCGGCGGCGGCTACAAGGCTTTCTGGCAAATTGGGGCGAACCGCACCGGTTCGATGTACAACCAGCCGGCCACCTATCCGAGTGGCGCGGGCGTGACGGATATCACCACGGTGGAGTTGCGTTACCTGCAGGCCGGTTACAACACCGTCGACGCATCGGTGGGTGTGGCCAAGGACAACTGGAACGTGTCGCTTTACGGCACCAACCTCAACAACAGCCATGCCAGCGTGTTTACGTCCTCGGCCCAGTTCATCGAGTCGCAGGTGCCGATACATCCGCGCGTCATCGGTCTGAAGATGGGCTTCAAGTTCTAAGAGTCTGTCTACGGTCTCTGTGTAGTTCGCGTTGTATCTGAGCGGCCGTCAGGTGGCAGTGCGTGGTGCAGCGCCAGACTGGCTGTCTGGTCAAGCCGCGCGCTGTCGCACGGCGGCCGCTCAGGCGCAAAGCGGGCTGCGCAGGGATCGTAGGCAGGCTCTAAGCTAACGTCGCCCGAAGTCGATGCAAATAGAATGGGGGTGGGCTTCAAGCCTGCCCCCATTTTTAATGGTTTTCCTTGGTCCCCATGAACGCTACGGCAACCGATCCAATCTTCTCGCCGCTGGAGCTTCAAATCCAGCACATCCGCCAGCTCCACGTGGACGGGCAGTACGCGCATGCCTTGCAGGCAGCGCAGGCGTTGCTGACCGAGGCGCCAGACCATTACGAGGTGCTCTATCTCGTAGCCCGCAATCAACGCTATCTGGGACAGATCGACGCCGCGTTGCAAACGCTGGCGCGGATGGAACAGGAACACCCTCATTACAGTCGTGTGTACGAGGAGCGCGGCCACTGTTACGTGGTGCTGCGCGATGCGCCGCACGCGATCGATGCGCTGCTGCGTGCGGTAAATATCAATCCAGCGCTGCCCTCGAGCTGGAACCTTCTCGAAGGCCTTTACCGCATGACGGGCGATGCCGCCAACGCGGCGACCGCCGCCTCGCACGTCGCCACGCTCAAGCGCATGGCGCCCGATGTCGTGCGCGCGACCAGCCATTTCTCGGACGGCGAACTTGAACCTGCCGAACAGGTCATCCGCGCCTATCTGCTCAAAGCGGGCAACGATGTCGAGGCGATGCGCCTGCTCGCGCGTATCGGCCTTGCGCGCGACGTACTCGACGATGCCGAAATATTGCTCGACGCCGTGCTGAAAATCGCCCCGGATTATCGTGCGGCACGCTACGACTATGCATCCGTACTGCTCGAGCGACACCTGTATCAGCGTGCCTGCGAAGAGGCCGAGAAGCTGCTTGCGATCGAGCCAAATCATCTCGATTACCGGGCGCTATACGCCAGCGCGAGCGTCGGCTTGGGTGAACACGATCGCGCCATCACGCTGTACCAGAACCTTCTGCAAGAGCTGCCCGGCGCGGCCGACCTGCATCTGTCGCTCGCGCATTCGCTGAAGACGCAGGGGCGACAGGCGGAATCGATCGAGGCCTATCGCGCCGCAGCGGCAGCTCGTCCTGATTTCGGTGACGCGTACTGGAGCCTGGCGAACCTGAAAACGTATCGCTTCGCTGATGAGGAAATCACCCGCATGCGCGCTGCGGAAGCAGCACCGACCACGCCAGTCGTCGATCGCTACCATCTGTGTTTCGCGCTCGGCAAGGCGTTCGAGGATCGCGGTGATTACGCCGAATCGTGGCCTTATTACAGCCGGGGCAACGCACTCAAACGATCCGAGAGCCGCTACCGTGCCGAGATCATCGAAACCAACACGCGCCAGCAGATAGAAGTCTGCACGCGTGAGTTCTTCGCCAGCCGCGAAGGCTTTGGCGATCAGCGCCCGGACCCGATCTTCATCGTCGGGCTGCCGCGTGCCGGCTCCACCTTGATCGAGCAGATACTGGCATCCCATTCACGCGTCGAAGGTACCCATGAGTTGGGCGAGATTCCACGCATGGTGCTCGACCTGCAAGGACGGGAACTCGACCTCGACAGCCCGCGTTATCCGGGCGGACTGACGGATCTCGCGCCCGAGGATTTTCTGCGGCTTGGCGAAACGTACTTGAGCGATACCCGCATCTATCGCGGGAACAAGCCGTACTTCATCGACAAGATGCCGAACAACTTCCGGCATATCGGCCTGATCCATCTGATCCTGCCCAACGCGAAGATCATCGACGTCCGGCGCGAACCGATCGCCTGCTGTTTCAGCAATCTGAAACAGCTCTTTGCGACGGGTCAGGAATTCGCCTACAGCGTCGAGGACATCGCGCGTTACTACCGGACCTATCTCGATGTCATGCAACACTGGGACGAGGTACTGCCGGGCCGCGTACTGCGTATCCATCATGAGGATGTTGTCGACGATCTCGAGAGCAACGTGCGGCGGATTCTCGATTTCTGCGGACTGACATTCGAGCCATCCTGCCTTGAGTTCTACAAGACGGCGCGCAGCGTGCGCACGGCCAGCTCGGAACAGGTACGTCAACCGATCTTCCGCGATGGCGTCGATCAGTGGACGAAATACGAGCCCTGGCTGGCTCCGCTGAAGGAAGCCCTCGGCGATGCACTGGTTCGCTATCGCTAGTAGTTGCCGCGCCCTTAAGTTCCGACGCACTGAAGACGTCACCCTATCTGCCAATTCCTGAGTTGAGCGGCACACCCGTCCAGCTGGATGCGTTGTCAGGCTCTGCGTAACTCACCACCACGGTGGCGACGAGAGCCAGTGGCAATCAGGATCCCTGACACACAACCTATCGTGGGTGAAGCGCTCATGTCAGGGATGACTTTGCAATTTGAGCGCTTCCTTTTCAGCCGGCAATAAGGCCCGATGTCCATAGCTGATGACTCGCGTCATCAACCATTTTCCATCCGTGTTCTGCCAAATCATCAGAAACTTGGCGGCGCCCTCGCATGCACCTGTTTTTATCTCACAGAAAATGTGTTCGCCCTCCTCAATGGCACCATAGTCCTTGACTGGATAGACTTTGAGAGACCCTTGAACCAACTCCCGGTGCACTTTGTCGCAGATGTACTTGCGGGTGTTCATGACAACCGTTTCGCGGTCATAGGTCACGCCGCCTTTGTCGTGATAAAACTCGACCGTTGGCGAGAAGTAGCTGCCAAACGCCTTCAGATCGCAGCTGTTGTATGCATCGAAAACCTTCGCATCGAGCGCAGTGATGGTGCGTGTCAGTGCCGCGTCATCACTTTCCGACTGGGCATAGGCCGGCGTTATCCCCAACGCAAGTTGAGCAAGAAAATAGGCAGCCAATGCGGCTTTACTGAATTGATTCACAGCCAAGTGGACTACTCCTTGATGGATGACATCTGTCCGCGTTTCAATGCGGGGTTACCTGCCCGAGCTATTTAGCATGCCTCATGCTTGCGTCGGTGACTCAGCTCAGCAAGCTTTCGATGGCCGCAACGGGAGCATGGCTGACCGCAACGCTCGGCACGGTTATTTGCGAAGTGAGCATGGCACCCAAGGTCAGCAGGCAGATCAGCAGGCAGGCGGCGAAAAGACTCTGCAGCATCAAGGTCTCGAATTTCATGGCGGTTCTCCGTGAGTAGGTAGGAAGCTTTCAATGAGACATATGGCAAAGCTCGTGCCAAAGGCTCGAATCTCTTGAAAGCCGCATTCCCAAGCCATTTCATCCATTGCCATTCGGCAAGAGCGATTGCCCGCGGACAGCGCCACTACTGTCCGGACAGGGCACGGACAGCGGATGAGGGGATCAGGCGCCGCACCGACGGATGAGCTTGGTTTCTGACTTCCGGAAGCCGATCAGCTTCATCAAGTGACGCTCTGAGCGCCATGTGCGCGATCTTCCAAAGCTTGGCTACCCAAAGCTTGGCTACTTACGCCATGCGCCGTTCGATCGGTTCGTTGACCAACTTTATTTTCAGAGGACGTTGGTTAGCTGCCGCCCTTGCGGATCGACCGGCTTCTCGGTGGAAACGTCCGCTTGCGGCCAAGAAACGGACATTTGAGAGAGCGACGGTTACGCGTATCGAGCCACTTGATCGATGAGGATTTCAGCAAAGCGTTCGGGCTGTTCAATGTCGGGAAAGTGCCCACAATCCTGGAAATGAAGGATCTCGGCCTGCGGGATACATTCGTGCAGTGAGTTGGGATCGGTACCCCGGTGAGAGTGATCTTTCTCACCCCAAATCATCGTGCATGGCACCGTCACTCCACACAACGAAGCCATCTTTTCTCTGGCCAATCCTTGAACGACGCCAGCAAGGCAAAAACATGCCCCACCAGAAAGAGCACTCAACGCCGTTTCTCGAAAAAATTGCGGGTCTGTCGTCCTGGGAAGCGCTATGCCATACCAGCTGGTCGCAGCCTTTTGACGAAAGAGCCACGCAGCGATCTGCCCTATGACAGGAACACGCAGTGCTCTCGGGATAACGCGGGCCGTCCAGGCATGCATGGCTGTGAGTGATGGAGTCTGCGACAGGACCAGATTTGGAATCCGCTCCGGCGCAAGCTTGGCAGCACGCAAAGCGTAAAATCCGTTAGCACAGCTAAACGCCAGGGTTGCTCTCTCTATGCCAAGGCCATCAAGTACGCCCAGGACAGCATGGGCGCCTTGATCCAGCGAATGCTCATAGGAATGCCGTGGGTGGGAGTAGCCAAAACCGGGCATGTCGAAACACACCACACGCAACTGCTGTGAGAGCAGATCGAGCACTACATCGTAGTGCTCGATGACGTTGGGTCCATCGGGAACCATCACTACGCATGGCTTTGTCGATCCGGAGTCATACACGCGCACTTTGCCCACAGGCGTTTCGATGAAACGAATGTGTTGGAACTCTCCGGTGATACCCGTCTGTCGCCTCGCCGGAATACGCGCCAACAGACTGTCTATAAAGGCACTTATCATGCGTATCCTGCCGGTACACTGGATGAAATACCTACGGTAAAGGTCTTGGTCAATGTGTCTCCCATGTCGACTTCGGAAGTGGACATACACAAGAATGTGACGGTACGTCGCCCACTACTGTTCATGGCAAATGATGTGGAAACCCTCTTCGTCAGATGGCGGCACGAAGTGCTGGGTGATCTCATCAAACTCCACATCAGTCGGCGCGTACGGGTGTAAACCTTCGGCATTGCGGTTTCGTAACCGCATCTTGCAAACCTCATCGGGTATATCAAGGTAATGCAATACATACGCTGCGCCAGTACGGTCGATAATGTGCTTCATCCAACGACGGTTGTTGAGCGTATTCGCCGGAAAATCGAGGACTACCGAGAGGTCGCCTAGCAGTAGTGACTCAACATGAGGGGCAAGGACGCTGCGCAGCTGACGCGAACGGCGGACGTAATCATCGAGCGTACGGATCTCATCCGCATAGAGCTGCGATAGCCAAATATCCTCGCTGATAAGCAGCGTCTTTGGGCGGGCAGCGAGCTTCTGGGTGAGCGTTGATTTTCCTGAAGCAATCTTTCCGCATACCAGGTGAAGAGTCGGAGGCTGATGACTACTGATATCCATGAAGGACTCCTATTGGTTTCGAATGCCCAGGAGGTGGATATAAAAAACCCGCCTCAAGGGCGGGTTTTAGCTACTCGGAAACGTGCGCTAACCCACCACTTTTTGAATGGTGCGAATAATCAGCGAGGGTTGGGCGTCTACGAAGTTCATGTGTTTTACCGTAAATGACGAAATCATCCACGTCAATACGAGTGTCCTTCGGGTGGCCATCAACTCTCGCGCCCACCATGGACAAGAGTCATGTGGTTCGCGGTAGCATGAGCCACTTGAAACGTTGGAGCTCTTCTTGTCGTCCTTCTCTGACCCGAAAGCTGTCGCTCGCTACGCTGAAGGTCCCATCAAGCAGGTTCCAGGCTTTCATGGCCTCCAACAGATGGCAACGCTGCTTCTTGCCGAAACCATCCCTCGCGATGGTCAAGTACTTGTACTCGGTGCCGGGGGTGGTTTGGAGTTGAAAGTCTTTGCAAGCACCCAGCCAGAGTGGCACTTCGTGGGTGTCGACCCGTCAGCTGAGATGCTGAAGCTTGCAGAGATCACCTTAGGCCCACTCGCATCACGTGTCGGGCTCCATGAGGGTTACATCGACACCGCGCCGGAGGGGCCCTTTGATGGCGCTACATGTCTCCTGACCCTGCATTTCCTTTCTGCCGAGCAGCGTCTACATACGCTGGCCGAACTGAGGCGACGCTTGAAGCCCGGTGCACCGCTCGTTGTTGCCCACCACAGCTTTCCCCAAGCCGAAGATGAGAAATCGCGCTGGCTTTCTCGCTACGCGGCATTCGCAATGGCATCCGGCATTCCTGCATCAGATGCAACGAATGCAGCCACCGCGATCAGCAATCGACTTCCCCTGCTATCTCCCGAGCAGGACGTAGCCCTGCTAAGAGAAGCAGGATTCGATGATGTCGAACTGTTCTACGCCGGGTTTACGTTCAAGGGCTGGGTCGCCCACAACCCATCCTGAAGCGTCATCTCCATAGCACTTTTTTCAAGCGCACAACGTTTAGTCATGCGCGAATTCAGCTCAGGTTGGCGGACCTTCGTCGGGCGTATCTGCTCCTAGAATGAGGCGCGTCCTACGGCCTCTGCAACAGCATCTCCGGGGACTCGATTTCTCACTGCTTTGGCAAAGTTGTCAAAGTGCTCGACGTTACCTTCGAAGATGCCGACGCGTTCTTTTCCTGCAAAGAGTTTCAGGCTAATCCCGTTGTTGACCCAGTGGTAGCGTATCCGAGTGACGCTATTGAGATTGATAGTTCTGGAAAAGAAGGCTCCATAACTGAGAGTGTGGCCAGCCAACGTTATCTTGAATAGCTTTAGATAAACCCAGGCATACAGGAGCAGTCCACCCGCAGCTACGCCAAAAATATTGAATAGTGGCCGGACATCTGTCGCCACCGAATCAGGAAGTAGAAACACCCCATTAGGCATTGCAACGGCGAAAAAGAGAATCACGCCTAGAAGATTCTGGGGGCTACGGTAGACCCGCATATCTCCCTGGTTTATGGGCTCGATAGACATCGCTGAGTTCTCCCGGCTTAGCCGCGACCTAACGAGAACCGAGACAGCCCATCCAGCGATTAATGGCGTTAATACTTGGAGACTAACCTGCAAGCTCAACTATCACCTCCATGAAGCTCAATAAGTAGCGGCGACTCTCATGCCCGTTACGAGTCGAAAGCGGTCGACAACAGGCGTTCTCATCGATACCGAAAGTTAACCTCTGCCTGCCTTGTCGATGGCGTTATCCAAAGGGTTGAACCAAACGCCATCCGGGGTGAACTAGTGTCATTCCGCATCGCAATACACGCGGATGATAAGGATTGTCGTAGCTTGGTGTGCAGATCAGATTTCGCACACCTGATTGATCTTTCTTCAGCAGCGGCTCGGCCGTGAGCATAACCAGCTCGCCCCAGACCTCCGGGGCCGAATAGGCTTTCTTTTCATCGGGTGAGGGGTGTCGCCAATCCGCCATCTCCAGGATCTGACCTAGGTCGTCTGCGCCTGAAACAACGACCGACCGGAACGACCAATTGCAGTGTCCTGGGTCGAAGCCGTCAAGCTGGACTAGCGTCGAATAATGCGTACCTTTCCAGGTCAGCTGGAGCGGAATGTCGGTGTAAAAGGGAATGCGAACGCCCTCAAGCCAATTTACATTGACCGAACAGTCGGGATTTTTTGCTACCAAGCGTGCCGCCATTCTTATCTTCATGGCGGATTCGATGTTACCGGACAAGAGGAAGTATCGTTTGGCGGAAGGATTCGGCGCCGGATAGTTGTTATCGCCTGGAGATTTCCTCGCGTCATCTCCGGTGGCGCAAGAACAAAGAGTTGCGGAAAGAACGAGCAAAGCAGCCAATTTGAAGGTTTGATTTAGACATACGAGTGCCAGCTGTCGCCACTTTGTCTTTCCATCCTTCGTTTCCATTCGACTCTCCTGAAAACTGCGTTGCTTTGAAGTGTCCGCTTTGGGTGGCGGTCTCAATCGGTCAGTGCAGCAGCTTGTTGAAATCGTTCGGCCGGTGTTTCGAAGCCTAACGTTTCCCTGGGTCGGTCGTTCAAAAGTCTCGCTACTGTAATGAGCGTGGCCGGGCCGCGAGATCAATCCGCGTATAGGCTCAACTTTCCGGAATTGTTGCAGTGGCGAATGGCGCAAGTACCGTCCAACCAAGGCTCGCATAGAGATTGCGGCCATCTTCCGTCGCAACTAGAAGCTGCGGGCTTATGAGAGATTTCCTCGCTGCTCCAAGAGCGATCATCACCGCGACACCCAATCCCTTTCGCCTGTGATCCGGCGCGGTTTCGATTCGATCATAAATGAAGACATCTGCAGCTTCTGCCGCGCATCCGCTTGCAGCGAGCTCGCCGCCCGGTGCGATGACGCGAGCTCGAGTGACTGGCCCAGCCTGATGAAGCTCCATCCTGTATCCATTCGGCAGAGGCCTTGTATCGAGGGCAGTCACCGCCGCCATCATAAAATAGTTTTCTGCCTGGACCTCCCAGTGAACGGGTAGTGCCCTTCGCAGCTCTTCGTTAGAGCCGCACAGCTTCAAGTAATGCCGTGGAGCCGCAATGTCATGTGCGATTGCGCGCAGCCCATCACATTGCTGTGGAAATACCCAGCGCTTTAGTTCCTTTTCCGAGTGGGTATCTACTCGGAAGCCGCCGCGATCGTGAACAGGGAGCGGGGATCCCCGAGCGATGGAATGCGCTGTTTGCCAGGCGAAAACGAGCGTTGGATCGATGTAGGAGGTGGTCATAGCTGATCGTATGTCGTGCTCAGATGGGAGGCATTCTCCGGCGACTGCATGCGCTGTTCCCTTAGTCGACTCTCAGTCACAGCGTCCCCGTGACTTTTGACTGAAGCATTGCTCTGTCTCAGTGGCTAAGACGACTACTATGGGTCAGGACGAAAAGAAGGGCCAAGCAAACCACGTAAAGACGAGCAGTCCACATATCCATCCGAATTCATGGCCACCTCTCGGCATGGTCGCATCTGCACTGAATGACGTCTGCTTCGAATGCGGACGTGTATACCGTGATTTTGAAGGCCTTCAGCTATTAGCGCCCAGGCGCGATAGATGCTGCTCAAGCTCCCGCACGTGATTGCTGTAGGAATCGATCGTCATGGCATCGCATGAGTGTTCGGCGATTTGGGGTGGCACCTGACCGCCCGCCGGCACGGCCTTTGCGCCGAAGCGAGCCGCAAGCTGCGAGCGAGCATTCTCCAATCGTTGATTGATCGTATTCACGGTTTGCGCATCGATTTGATCGCAATGCTGCGCCTGAACGATGTCATGAAAGGCTTGCGCACGGCCATACAGGAAAACAGCATCGAGCTGCCCAGGAGCAAGCGGCGCGCGGGCAGGTGTCGCTTGCTGTGCATATACCGCGTTCATAGAAATAAATATCAGTGCTATTGCCAAGCCAAGTGTTTTCATTCTTGTCCCCTGTAGCCGTAGCGGATGGTTCAACCATGAACTGCATCATTCTGTTTAGAAGCGTCATGTGGGTCGAAAGCGGACCTTAACTCAACACCACCTGCGACTTGATATACGTACGAATCCGATCCGCGTCCGGACTGGTCACAGGGTTGTACACGATCATGCCAAGGTCCGGTCGTCCATCAACAGCGAAGGCCGAAAATTCAAGCTCCAAGAGACCCAGTTTTGCGTGATGCAAGCGCTTCAGGCCTTCGCCATACGCGTTAACGTCGTTGGCCAGCCACAGTGCTTCGAACTCTGGGCTCAGTCTGGACAACTCCTCAACGAACTGGGCGATCTCTGCCGTTGCACCAGCTCGAGCCGCGTCGGCGCGAAACGCTCCCACGACGAAGCGGGCCACGCTTTGCCAGTCTTCCTGCACGGCGCGTACGCGTGAATTGGAAAAGATCAGCCGCAGGATATTCCGCTCGATGGGAGGCAACGCGCCGTAGTCGGTGAGCAGAGCAGCCGCGGCGCGGTTCCAAGCGACGACATCCCACAGGGCGGTCTTGACGATCGCTGGGCTGACCTCCATCGCATCAAGCACACGCTGCAACCGTGGCGTGACGCCTTCAGCGGCTTTATAACGAACCTCGGGCGGGTGGCCAAGACCGAGCATGAAGAGATGTTCGCGTTCCGGCTCGGTCAGCATCAGCCCCTTGGCGATGCGATTGAGCACATCGGCCGAAGGCGCCCCGCCGCGTCCCTGCTCCAGCCAAGCGTACCAAGTCGGGCTGATGCTGGCGCGCTGCGCAACCTCCTCCCTGCGCAGGCCCGGTGTCCGCCTGCGCCCGGTGGCGAAGCCAAAGGTAGCGGGATCGAGCCGGGTGCGCCGATCTTTCAAATAGGTGCCGAGCTGATTGCCGAGGGGCGTAGACATGACGATCCTGTTGGTTTTTATACCATGATAATGTCACTACTTTACCAGTATGAGCGCAGGGGTAAGCTGGATTCAACCCTACGATTGGAGACTCCCTCATGCGCATATTCCTTACCGGCGCGACCGGCTTTATCGGCTCACGCATCGTGCCGGAGCTACTCGCAGCAGGCCATCACGTCCTTGGCATGACACGATCGGATGACGGCGCACGCGCCCTCATTGCCGCCGGTGTCGAGGTGCATCGCGGCCATCTGGAAGATCTCGACAGTCTGCGCAGCGGCGCTGCCAAAGCGGACGCGGTCATTCACACCGCGTTCGATCACGATTTTTCGAACTTCGTCGCGAACTGCGAGAAGGACCGGCAGGCGATCAAGGCGATGGGTTCGGCGCTGCTGGGTTCGAGCCGTTCGCTGCTGATCACCTCGGGCACGGGTATGGGCAGTTCCATGCCGGGCAAACCTGCCACCGAGGATGTCTTCAATATCGAGCACCCCAACCCGCGATCGGCATCGGAAGTCGCAGGCAACGAGATGCTGGATGCCGGTGTCGCCGTATCGGTCGTGCGGCTTCCACAGGTGCACGACACGGTCAAGCAGGGCCTGGTCAGTCCGTTGGTTGAAGTGGCTCGCGCCAAGGGTGTCTCGGCCTATATCGGCGAGGGACTCAACAGCTGGCCCGCGGCGCATGTGCTCGACGTAGCCCGGCTCTACCGGCTGGCCATTGAGAAATGCGAGCCGGGGGCGCGCTATCACGCCGTTGCCGAAGAGGGCATTCAAGCCCGTGATATTGCGCAAGTCATCGGCGCAGGCCTGGGTGTGCCGGTAAAGTCCATCTCCCCGAGTGAGGCAGGCGATCATTTTGGATGGCTTGGCGCATTCGTCGGCCTGGACCTTTTGGCGTCGAGCGCGTGGACGCGTCAGGTTTTGGACTGGCATCCGAGTGGTCCAAGTCTGCTGGACGATCTCAAACGGATGGACTATTCCGGCGCTCGCTGAACGACCTGCCTCGATCAACATCGAGACAGGCTAGCGGACATTTCCACGGCTGCGATGCCTGCCCTCTTATCGCCGTGTCGCGCCAGCATCGATGATGACTACCTTGGTGAACGGTATATCGCGCGCGCGATCCTCGGTTGCCGTGAATCCGGTGCAAGCGCCCTGCGGCGAGCACTGGAATTGGACGAGGCCGAAAGGCCAGGTACCGACAAAGCTGCCCTTGCCAAACGGAGCTAGCGGAACGTCGCCACGCGAATAGTGAAGCACGACGCCGCCATCTTTCACGCTAACGGTATAGAGCACATGCAGCTCGTCGCTGTAGTACTCACCTTCCAGAGCCTTCCGTTCGCCGTCCGTGAACTTGACAGGCGCGATGCGCGTGGCATGCCTTGAGCGCGTGTTCTTCTGCCAGGTGCCACCAGGGCTCACGCCATCCACACCGGGCGCATCGAAGGTGAAGCGAGCATTGGTCACCTTGACGAAGAACTCGCGCTCACCCGTTGGGTAGAACACCATCTTGTCATCGCCAGCGGTCCAACCCACCAAATGGTCGTGATCTCTGGCAAACGTGATAGCGGAACCGTTATCCAATGCATAAGTGCCCACCAAAGCGTCCAATCGCGCCGGATCGATCTTTACTTCGATGCTGTTGGCGTAATCAGGCACGGGGACTGGCAAGGCTTTTAGCTGGCCTTCTAGGTAAATGTCTGCGATGCGTTCGCCTAGACGGGTTGCCTGGATGTCCGCGCCATTGCCAACAATGACGATCGCCAGGTGCTGGTCCGGAAAGCGCAACGCGTAGCTTCTGAAGCCCGCATCCGCACCGTTATGGTCGATGGTCCTGAGTCCGCGATAATCCCCAACAAAGAGCCCGTCGCCGTAGTCCAGGGCCGAACCGTCATTGAGTTTCTCCGGCGTTTGCATCTGGGCAAGCAACGACTTGCCGCCCACGCGGGCGTCATCAAAATTCCTCTCCCAGAGGACAAGATCGTCCGCCGTTGTGAACAGGCTGCTGGGTCCCACCGTGGAATACGACAAGCCGACACCTTCGTAGCCGGTGCCCGCTGAAGGCTGATAGGACTGAGCCCGCCCCAGTACCAGTGTGGAATAGTGTTCGTGGAAGAACGTGCCCTTCATGCCCAGCGGACCGAAGATGCGCGCCCTGGAAAAAGCAGCCAGCGGTTCTCCCGATACCCGCTCGACGATCAAGCCAAGCAGCGTGTAACCGGTATTGCTGTATTCGAACTCGCTGCCGGGCGCAAAATTCAGGCCTCGCTGGCGTCGCACCAGCCCCATGACATCTTCTTCAGTGATCACGTCGTCCATGCGCCATCCGGCCATGGACAATAGGTTCCACTGGTCGCGTAACCCGCTGGTGTGGTTAAGCAGCTGGCGAATCCGGATGACGTGACCGAAGTCGGGTAGCTCCGGCACGTAGCGGCGCACGTCATCGTCCAGCGATAGCTTTCCGTCCTGCGCGAGCAGCAATATCGCAAAGGCCGTGAACTGTTTCGACAGCGATGCAACGTGAAAAGCTGTGGACGGCGTGATCGGGCGATCCTGTTCGATATCGGCCATGCCGAACGCGTGTCGGTAGACGATCTTGCCGTCCTTGATCACCTCCACTGCTGCGCCCGGTGTGTCGGCTCTATCCCATCGCGCGAACAAGGCGTCTACCTGTTTTTGCTCGCTGGCGACCGGTGTCGTTGCATATGCCTGTTGGCAAGCCGCCAAGAGCAGTATTGAAAGCAGTGTGAGCGGAGTTGCTTTCATCGCGTAGCCCATCCCTCTATCGATGCGTCCGTACATATCAGGCTCTTGTAGCTGTGAAGGTGAGGGTCCGTTATGGGGTCGAAAGCGGTCTTCGCGAATAAAAACTGCACTGTTTGAAATCCACGTAACGCACAACCTGACTCACCTAAGGTCATAAAACTTTTCAGCCTCGCCGCGCGGGCAAGAACCGGCTGTTGCGCAGCAGTCCCGCCGAGACGAGCGACACCAGCACGCCGACCGGGAAGATTTCCGCAAAAGTCATCGGCAGGCGGTACATCGGGTTCGCGTACTGGACCTTGAAGGTCTCCATGTCGGCGGTCAGCTTCGCCAGCGCCGCGGCGCTTGCGCCTTTCGCCTTCTCGCTCGCGATGATCGCCTGCGCGTAGCTGCTGGCGAAATCCATGTGTGTCATCGCCTGCACCGCTTCCCACGCAGCCACGTAGAAGATCCCGGCGATAAAGCTGACGCCCAGCCCGACCCCTAGCGCCGGCCAGAACCCGATCACCCCGCCCCGGTCGACGTCCCGATGCCGCTTGATCCCCACGAACACCGTGCTCAGTGCGATCAGCATCGTCGTGTAGCCGATCACCATGCCGTACTTCAGCGGCGGCATCCCGGAGAACACGACGAAGGTGACGAGCTCGAAGCCGCCGACGACCACGCCGGCGATCAGGCCGTATTTCAGGATGGTGCGCAACATGGTGTGACTCCTCAGTGGTGGATTGAGCCGCCATTGACTGCGATCCGGCGTCGCCCGGCAATCGCCCGAACGGGTGATTTTTGCGTATTCACCCCGAATAATCCGGCATCAGGGCACGATCCCCAGCTCGCGCGCCCGGCGGATCGCCTCGGTTCGCCGCTTCGCGCCCAGCTTCTCGAACACCCGCGCCACGTGCGTCTTGACCGTGTTCGGCGACACGTGGAGGTGCGCCGCAATCTCCTTGTTGGAGTGGCCGGCGGCCAGTTCGTGCAGCACTTCCAGCTCCCGCCCGCTCAGGCCCAGCGCCGCCTGCGCCTTCGGGTTGCCGTCGAAGGCGACCGACGCCGGCGCGGCGAACACCCGCACACCCAGGACAATACCCAGCACCAGAAAAGCAGCCGCTACCAGGAACAGATAGACGTCGCCCGAATGCATCCGCGCCAGGCGCTGGTAGTCGAGCCACTGCAAGGCGAGCGTTCCCGCCGCCAGCAGCGCCCCGTAGCTGACCACCCGCTTCCACATCCCCATCTCCGCTCGCCCCGTACGAGGTCATCTTAGCGCCGGTCCGTGGGCGGCAAGAAAAAGGCCGCTCGGTTCGGCACCGGGCGGTCTCGGTCCAGCTCAGAACTTCTCCGAGAACTGCTTGGCCAGGGCGCCGGCAAGCGGGTCGACAATGGTGAACATGTGCGTGCACATCGCCGCCCGGGTCCCGGTTTCGGCGGCGTAATCGCCCTTCACCAGCTGCTGGATCTGCACGATGTGATGCGCGCCATGCGCCAAAGGCAGACAGACCAAAGCGGTCTCGCGCAAAAACATCTGCCCCTTTTCTGCAGTCTGCAGCGATTGCGTGAATTCGCTCCGCGTTGGATCTCGCAACAGCGATCTCGCTGACACTCGTCTACTACAGCTCTCTGGCAAGACCGCGGCTTTAGGTCGGAAGCCGACGTCAACTTTCGGCTTCGCCAAACCATCGGGATGCGGCCCGAGCAGCTTCCTCTTGGCTAGGGTTCGCAACACCGGCCCAAGCGACAACGCCATCCGGGCGCACGAGCAAGGCGCTCAAACCCAGTCGATCCTTGACGTCATTTGCGACATATGTAATACGACCATTCCAGCGGCTTGCAAGCGCTTGAAGCGGTGTACTGCCGTCAAAGTCCAGGAACAGGCCTTTGCCGTTACCGAGAAGCTCGCCGAGCTTCGTTCCGTCGACCAACTCGAAGTCGGGAGCGC
>Ga0302227_10001183_pt1 | contig 19857 bp, 20 predicted proteins | sample II_Palsa_N1_1_FD_193525 | JGI IMG/M metagenome (GOLD analysis project Ga0302227, IMG submission 193525) | Peat permafrost microbial communities from Stordalen Mire near Abisko, Sweden - II_Palsa_N1_1 | ecosystem: Environmental > Terrestrial > Soil > Palsa > Peat permafrost | place: Sweden... | reverse complement strand
AACAGTTGAGAAATCAAGTCAATGTATACAGTGAAAAGTCAAGTGAAAAAAGTGAGGAGATCAAGTCAAACGTCAAGTTGACAAATGACTTGACTCGAGAGTGCTCGCAAACAAGTCAAAAGTGCAACAGAGATGACGACAACAATGCGGATATGTGGCCGAGCAAGATCTGATTGCAGGAACCACGTGTGTTGGCGTCAGGGGTTTACTGTTTTCAAAAAACTCTTTTTCACTTTCCGCATGACGCGAAGGATTGGCGCCATGACAGAAGCACTCGCACAACTCAAGCACGCATTCAACGAAAAGGGCCAGCTGATGTATGTCCTCTCGTTGTAGCAAAACTGATCAGCCTCTTGAAACAGACGCACGGTGGATAGTACGTCCAACAAAGCAACTGAGCTGAAAACCCCCTTGTCATAGACCTGCCGTATCAATTCGATGTCCACGACGGCAACCAGGCCATGAATCAGCAGACGTACGAGAACGTTGGCGGTACGCACGCGCGCTCTCTCTCTCTCTCTCTATCGATTGGTTTCATTCTGTGTGTTGTTGTGCTCAGGCGCCGTTGGATTGTTCTTGCTGGAGACGCTCACGCAAAAGTACAAGTGCAATCCTGTGTCGGTCCCGCTCGGTGCCCGGGAGAAGAACGAGCCGCATTGCCTGATCTATGAAAGGTATCGTTCTCTCTCCTTGGCGACGCCTTCTTACTGGCCGTTCGCATTAGCCCTGGTGCACGAACCAACAAGGACAAGGTCCTGCTCGTCATCCAGGGCAATGGCACCGTGAGGTTTGCGACCAACGAAACAACCGTGTATGTGTGTGTGTTCTAACACACGCGTACACAGACCGGGCATGTGGAGCCGAACCGCGATCATGAACGAGGGCCTGGATCAGGGCAGCGTCTTCCCTTACTTGGACAGAGCGATCAAGCGGGGCTACGATTTCATCGTGCTCAATCCCAACGAGAACCAGTTCTTCACCGAGGACGGCGACCTGGTGGTACGTGTGCAATTGCTCTTTTTTACTGGTAATACTTTTTTTGTTACGTTGCGGTAGTTTATCCCAAAGAGCGCCAACCCTCAGATGCACGTCTGCTATGTCTGGGAGAACATTGTGCAGTAAAGTTTCTCATTATCGTCGGCTCTTTGAGTAACCTATTTGCAATCAGAAACCTGCCGGCCAAACGCATCGACATTGTTGCTCACAGCTTTGGTGGTGTGACGACGTGCACGGCGCTGCAGCAGTTTCGTAATGGTGGTGAATACATAATAATAAATAACTGTATTTTTTTTTTTTTTGTTTTTTTTAGCCGCCGAATTCACCAAGCGTGTGCACAAGATAGCTTTCACCGATGCTGTTCATCGCATCGCCAACTTTGACTCTGCCACGCAGAACTTCATTGCCAAGGTTTGGTCGGATCTCTTTTTACTTAAAAATAAAGAATAATAATAAAAGCATGCGATCAATTGGGTTCGCTCGGCTGAGAAGCTGTCTACGCTGGTCACTCTTCCAAAAATCACAAGTGGCTCTGGGTGCCTCTGCCTCTCTGCTGGTACGCAAGCTAAAACAAGGAAATGATTTCTGATGATACTGTCCAGGCCATATCGAGCACGTGTATACGTCGGGCTACTGCATTGAGGACGCATGGAAATGGCTTGATGGAACCGACAACTTTGGCCTGAGCCTGAGCGAGCCAGCGTGAACGGTGAGACGAAATAAAAACATTTAAGAGTCCTTCTGTTTTGCATCCTTATAACACTGAGAGAATACTCTATCCGCTGCGATCTGTGCATTTTCCGGGCAGTTGAGCTTTAAAATAAAAATAAAAATTTACTAAATAAGCACGCAGACGCTCAGTATGTTGTACGAGAGTACCTTGGTCGCTTGCAGGGCACATTGATAAACACACGATCTCGGAAACAATTTGGAGGCGCAGTCGCCAGCCAGGCAGGCTCTTGTCTCTGCACAGGCGACCTCCTCGCACGTCTTTGGGACGACTCCGAGAACCAGATGCTGCACGTACACAAAACTTTTACCTGAAACTCAAGTCAAACTCCTGTACATCGTGTGCATGCGACAGCTCGTGGGCGATTGTTGCTTGGAGATCCCCCTCCTCTCGCACGCCTGGAGCATCGACACATACATATATTCTGCCATTGTTGACCGAGTAGAACGCACGCGCACCTTTTGCGCCCTCCTTGCACTCGATGCACTGAATATCCACCGTTTTCTAATAGCAAAGTTACGTTTCTTTTCCACTATATCGAATTACATTGGCCCGTTGTATCCTCCCCAACAGATCGTGGGCATTCGACGACGATCCAGCCGCATTGGCGTGCAGCAGCAGGTCGACAAATTCGTTGCATCGGTCCAGGGATGTCATTTTAGTAATCATGGCCACACGTAACCTCGTTGTCGTTCTTGTGTGCACGATGACGTGCGTGATGGCCAGCAGGGCCTTGTCTTCCTCGGCAGGCTCGGCGGGCTCGAGCTCGGCCGCGGGGGAGCCGCAAAGGCCTTCTCTGTCGCCGTACGTGGATGTGTTTGCTGTGCAGCTCGCTGATGCGCACGTTGCGACCGATGCCGAGCTACGTCAGAAGGCTGAGGAGCTGGTGCGTATTGTTTTGTTTTTGGCTTGGTCTTTTTTGTTTGGCTGAACGAACGGCTGGCTTGCAGGCGGAAGAACTGGACGTGGAGCTGGTCGAGGACGCAGTGCTTTCGCTGCGAGGAGTGTATCTCTACAGGCACCGCGGCCTCGTGTCAATGCAACGCAGGTAAACTACCGGCATGGAAGTCGAGGTGGGCACTGATCGCGTCGTAAACATGTGCAGAAGCGTTCTTGATGTGCACAGCGACCACGCCAGGAGAGCGGCAGAAAAATCCCACGTGGCATGGAGTGGGGCGCAGGTGCCATTGGAACGTGGAAAGCGTGCTTATCCGATTACCTTTGACGACCCCCTGTTTTCGCAGCAGTGGTTTTTGGTACACTGATGGACTCGGAATCCATTTCCTAATCCACTGCGTGCCTTAGGTCGACAAGACGAGGAAGGGAGACGTAAACGTTACGGGCGTTTGGAGCGATGGCAACTATGGCGATGACGTGACCGTGTCCTTGGTAGACGATGGACTCGATTACGATCATCCCGACTTTGCAACGTCCTATGTACGCCCCCCTCTATTGTACTTTAAATCTCCCGTATAATTTCTTTTTTTTCTTTTTTTTTTCTTTTTTTTTTTAGTGCGCTCAGTGCTCGTGGGATTTCAACGAAAACGACCCTTACCCCCTTCCGACCGACCCTGTTGCGGACGCCCATGGAACCCGATGCGCCGGCGAGATTGCCGCGGGTACCAATACAATGTGCGGCGTCGGCGTTGCGATGAAGTCCAAGGTAAGCAGTCGGCATGCGTCGGTGCTGCAATAACTGGCAATTTGTGACAGGTTGGCGGTCTGCGTATTCTGTCGGGCGTCCCCACGGACGTCATGGAAGCAAGTGCCCTTTCCTTCAAACCCCAGGTGATCGATATTTACTCCAACTCGTGGGGCCCTCTTGACAACGGGTATTGAAAAAAAGAAAGGGGCATTTCTCGTTTCCAACCATCTTTCGTACAGCATGGCCCTCGAGTCCCCTGGACAACTAACGAAGCTGGCTCTCAAGGAGGGTGTAACCTCAGGCCGCAACGGTCTGGGCTCGATCTATGTGTGGGCGTCTGGCAATGGTGGCGGCGTGGACGGGTGCAATTATGACGGCTACACCAACTCGCCCTACACCATTTCCATCGGCGCGATTGATCGCGACGGCAAGAGCCCAAAGTACCAGGAGCAGTGCGCCCCGCAGATGGCCGTGACCGCGTCTTCCAACTCGGTTGAATTTATTGTGACAACAGACATCAACAACAAGTGTTTCTCTCGCCATGGCGGCACGTCTGCAGCCGCTCCTTTGGCCGCGGGTATTTTCGCGCTCATGCTTCATCAGCGACCCGACCTTACCTGGCGTGACATCAACTGGCTGATTGTGGCCACGGCTGTGCAAGTCCAGCCGAACGACAGTGGCTGGCTCATCAACGCTGCGGGTTACCACCAGCACAACATGTTTGGGTTTGGCAAACTGGACTCGTGGGCCCTCGTCAACAAGGCCAAAACATGGCCCAATGTGCACCCTGAGCAACTCGTCGTCTCGACAGGCACAATTGGCTTCAGCGAACCAAAACCGATTCCGTACCAGAGGGACCTCAAGGTCGCCACATCCTTGCAACAGGACACCTTGAACAACCTCACCGTCCTAGAGCACGTTGCCATCACCGTTAAGATTACACACCAGTGCCGTGGGGACCTTTCATTTAAGCTTACCGGTCCGTCGGGCTCGGTATCCGATTTTGCCAAGCCTCGGACCAACGACAAGGTATTATGTCGCCTTTTTTACTAATGAAAATTATTTTTTTATTTTTATTTCCCCTCCCAAATGCAGAGCGATCAAGGGTTCAATGAATGGACGTTCACAACTGTGGCCTTTTGGGGCGAGGACCCTGTGGGGTCATGGACGTTGACGATTCGGGATGAGTTCAATGAGGCCAAGACCGGCACGTTGAATGCCTGGATGCTGGTACGCACTTTTGATCTTTTTTGTTTACTTATTTGTTTACTTATTTACTTGTTTATTATTATCACATATTTGCAGACATTTTATGGAACCGACATGGACCCGATCCAGGCAGAGCAGGTCATGCCTACAGTAACTCATCCCCCTGTAATTACCACAGCCCCTTCTGTTACTAACGCCCCAACTCTTCCTCCGACAACTCCTCCCACGGTTGAACCTGCGCCAACTGCACCCGCAACCGACGCCCCAACAAATGCGCCGGAAACTACGGATGCTCCGCCGACCCAGAGGCCAAGCCTAGATCCCAATCCTACAAGCGACACTAGCTCCACGTCAGCCGATGCTGTTCTGGGCAACCCTGCCGCCATGGTGGGCATCATCGTGGCTCTTGTGGTTGGCCTGATTGTGCTTGGCGTTGGAGTGCACTTTGGCTCCAAGCACATGTTGGCCAAACTGCGCTCGAGCAAGTTCAAGTTCTCAACATTGCCACAAGACGAGGACCCCTACGTGTTGGGCCTTGACGATGACGAAGACTTTGAGAGCGTGGCCTTTGACGATGTCCATCACTAGCTCCCTAGATTTGCTTGTAAATATTTTTTTTTATTTTTTTTTTATTTTTTTTTTGTATGATAACTGCTGTTTATGAGTGCTGTTGCCTAGTCTTCAGACTCGACAGTCTTGATTCACAACTGCTGTTGCTGATTCCACTTTACACAGTCTTCAAACTTGACAGTCTTGCCTCCAAATATATCCAATGCGCTGCCAAAGGTGAGGTCGACACGGCCGTGGGTAAGCCTGTCCACGACCTCGAGATCGCTAACCGTGTATGCGCCACCCGCGTATGTGCACGGAATTGGCGACCAGAGACCCAACGCTGAGTGAAGAAAGCATCTTTCATTATTTTGTACAAACCAAAAAAAAAAAATTTTTTTTTTCTTTTTCATACCAACCACGAGATCCTGATCGATGCCCCTGCATAAACCCTCCACATCGGCTGCGTGAACCAGAAACTCGCAGCAGTACTCTGCCATCTGCTCGAGTGTTTCCTTGTTGACCTCGGTGTCTGTGATCGTCTGCCACTTGTTCATCGCGACGCGCCACGAGTTGTCCACGCGTCGACAGCTCAGATCGACAACAAGACTATCCTTGCCCACGAGGGCGCTAATGCGCTGGAGTCGCTCCAGGTCAAACGTTGCATTGGGGAAGAGGTAGCTGGTGACGATGACCTTGTCTGCACCCGCCTCAATCCACGTGGCAGCGTTGCTCTCGTCGATCCCGCCACCAATCTGCAGGCCCTGGGGCCATGTCCTCAACGCCAACTTGGCCGCGTCGTCGTTGTTGGGCCCCAGCTTGATTACGTGGGCACCCGTGAGGGCGTTGTCGCGGTAGAGCTGCGCAAAGTACGCAGCATCCTGTCTAAAGCGCATAGTATTTTTAAACGCTTCTTATCCGTGTTTTTCAAGTACTGGGCCACAAAATTAGTCTTGAGCTGATCGGGGTGCTCCGAGTTCAGCGAGCCGCCCACGATCTGCTTGACCTGTCCATCGTGCAGGTCAATGCACGGCCTGAAACGCGACCTCGGCATGAGTTTGGCGCTGCTTTTTAATTCTTAGTCGATACAAGCTGTTAAGCTTTCGACTAAGCTTTTATGCTGCAGGCTGTTTGGGGATTTCTTTCTTTCTTTCCTTCTTCAGTTCTTCATCACTGGTAAGATTTTGGCGAGGTCACTAACCGACGCTCTCCTAGTTATGGCTGCCAAATTGAGACTCCTTGCACGTGGGTACGCAGCACTTGCCAGCAACGGGGCCAAAGCTGCGGCCGATGCTGCGGCCACCACAGTTGCTGCCGATGCCACCGCTACTAGCACAGTTGCTGCCGATAATGGCGAAACCAACAACACAGACGAAGGCGCAATCAACAAGGACACATCTGGCGCTACAGGCTTGGCTGCAACGTTCCTTGCTTCTCTCTCTGAAGCGTACGTCTCTATGGGCTGAAGCACAAGTGCTAACACATGGCTACAGGGAGTTGAGGGGCATCTTCTTCGCGGCCGCGCTCAACTACAAGAAAGCACTGGAGGAGAGCAGGACTATGCTCGAGCTGAGGAAAAGGGTGACGGGGGCTTCGCCGACGAAAAGCAAACGGGCCGTGCCATCAGAACCGCGTCGCCGATCGCAAAAATCCGAAAAGGCAAAAAAAAACCGGGCACCTGTGGAGAGCGAGGCTCTTCGGCCATCTGTGAGTGTGCTCGTCGCCGATGAGAACAACCAGCTGTCGTCGTTTGAGTGCACTCGAGACAATTACAACCCCACAAGAATGGACCTACCATTCTCAGCTCTGTCAATAATTTTCAACTTTCGGGGTGCACCATCAGCAAAGGGCGACTATCTAGAGAACACCTATGTGACTTCAGCCGACCTCGCGGGTACTTTCTGAATGTGCGAGAGCAAAGGACTGAAATCATGTCCAGATAAAATGGCGGAGGCGATCGGACCTGTCGCTGGCCAGAGCATCATCGAAGTCCTCCCAGGACCCGGACTGCTCACATCCAGGCTTCTCAAAGGCAATCCCAAGCACCTCGTCGCTGTCGAGAGTAAAGGGCAGTTCTCCAAGTACATGGCCGTACGTTGTCTCTGGCTGTTTCGCTCTTTTTTTTTTTTTTTTGACACTGTGGTTTTTGATGGCTTAGGACCTCGCGACCTCTCGCAAAGACTGCTACAAAGTTGTCGAAGGCAACGTGGTGTACATGGGATCTGCAAGTAGCGAAATCAGTGAGAAAATATACAGCAATCTCGCCGAGATCCAGCCGACAGATTGGACAGGTGCGATACTATTAACAGTTCCTCAAACTTACATTGGGAGCGAAAAAAAGTAGATGAGTGTCCTGTCCGCGTTGTAGGTGTTGTGCCGACAGATACACAGCGCTTTATCAGCGGGCTGTGCAGGTTAATGTATCGGCGGCATGGACTGTTTGCTTGGGGCCGCCCCGTCATGCATTGGCTCACGACAGCCAAGTTGTACTCGGTACGCTCTTTCCGTTATTTCCAACGACAGCCCCCTTTATTTTCCCTCTGCTAGGATATGATTGCCCCTCTTGGTGAAACCAATCGCTACAAGACTGCCGCACTGGCAGAATTGTTTTTCGAGCCCCCAGAAGTGCTCTTCACTGTCGAGAAGGAAGAGAAAGCTCTTCATCCGCAACGAAAGCCGAAGCAGCGGGTATTTTATTTCCAAATTGTTGTCACTCATGTTGACGACGATGCCCGACAATAGGAACCAAAGGGCGACTATGTGTTTATAAAGTTGGTCCCGAGAGCAGATGTGTTCTTCACGTCAACATCAACACACTGTACGATTTTTTCAGAATCTGGAATGCAACTGAAATGCGATCGCCCCTAGTGGAGATGGAGTCGCTGGAGCATGTCCTTTGGCTATTGTTTTCCCGTAGGAGGCAACCCTTGTCAAGATCAATTCAGTAAGGGTGGCATTTCCCTTTGCTGACTGATGGCTTTTCGCAGAGCTTTGGGGCCAGGAGCTGTGGAGCTCCTGAGGATCGCCGACTTGGATCCAGACTCCTCAGCCTCGGATTTGACGGCCGACGAAATCCTCAGACTGTCCATCGCGTTTGATAAATGGCCGCACAAGAATTATGATTCGCAAATCTAGAAAAAAAAAAAGTGATCCCGAAACTTGGAACAAAAAAGTGCAGAGAGAAAAATGTCAATTATTTAAAGACTTCCAGAGAGAGAGAGACGTAGAGAAAAAAATAGAATTTGGTCTTTTTCTAGTGTTCGCTGATGGGGGGATAGTTTGTTCGCCTGGGCTTGATAAGCGGGTTTACTTGGGCGAGGTAGCAGACGGCCCACATGAGGTACAAGCAGACCGATGTTGTAATGATCATAGTCAGCACGACACTGCAAATACACGTGGGTTAGGACACCGATGCCAACAAGCCAATCAGCTCTTTCCATTACCCCTTGTCCTCGCGGGGGAAGAGGTACTTGGGGATGCCGAACGCGGCGCCGACCGTAAGCACGACAAACACGATCAAAACGTAGATAACGGGCAACGCGGAAGCCTAAGTGATAGGGGGGGCCTTTAGTCTTGTTTGGTGAGCCGGTGCCGGTCGTACCATTTTTGCTGTCTTTCTTGGAGCAAGCAAGCAAAGACAAGGGACCTCTAGGTTGGCCTGCAAAAAGGATTCTTGTTTAAACACAGGCTTGGACGGACGTGATAGGGCATAGCGACAAGGCACACACACACACACACACACACACACATACACAAACCAAGAACAAGAACCCCACTTGCCGCGCAAACTGACAGCAACAGGCAACGTCAAGCGAGCCCGTGACCACAAGGGATTTAAAAAAACAGGTTCTTGAACAAAAGAACAACCACTACAAAACCAAAGAAACGACAACCAATGAGGAGGAGGAGGGGGCATGCGCGGCGCACGCCATTCTCGCCATTCCCCCCTCCACAAGGGCGAGAAAAGGACGCCCAGAAGCAGGGAAAGCGAATGTGAACAGCACATGCACTTGCTATGGGTGTCGTACTCGAAAAATCAAATAAATATGGTGTTTGAAACAACACCTTTTTCACGCTGATTCAATACAAAGTACACCAGAAAAACGCGCCTAATGCCCTGACCCGCACCTAGCCTGAAAAATAATATTATAAAAAATCGATTTTTCGCTGGCGATTTCAGCTAGAAACGAGTGGGTTGTAAGGAAACTCGCGACGGCACCGCGCGAGATGCTCATCGACGGACGCAATCATGTGCTTGTACTCTTCGAGGGGCAGAGGCGCTGGATCCGACTCTATTTGCAGTACTGTAAATAAATAAAAAATAAAAAATAAATAAATAATCAACGCACTGGACATGGGCACAGAAAGCCTCCTTGCAAGCAGCTTCATCACGTGGCCGAGCTCATCCATCATCGTGCGGAGGGTGCAGTGCGGCTCGAAATATCTCCTGCGGATCTGCCACTCGCGCTCGAGCTGTGGCGTGACAAACTCGCCGCTCTTGTTGCTGGTTGACACGGGCACGTTGACGACGCCAGCGCCAATCCAACATGCCTCCGCGCTGACCCCCGACGCGGATGCCTCGGCCAAGCACGTGTACGCGCCCGATGCAGCTGCCAGACATGCCGTGTGCAGCCACCGCATCAGCCTCACCGAGGCCTCCACAATGCTGTTTTGTTTTGTTGTTCAGTTGCTTTGTTGTGCACGCAGTTTGACCGAGATACCGTTTTGGGTCCACCTGTGTGCCACTGTTGCTGCTGCTGTTGCTGTTGCTACCCGCAGTACTGCCGCCCGCCATCTGGATGCACGACTCGGCCACACGGATAACTTGCGCGTACACGCTGTCGAGCTCGCGCAGCTTGATGCCGATCGCGTCTGTCGGCTGTTTTTGTTGTGTGTTGTTAGGCCTTTTCGTTCAGCGGACGGTGGGAGACTGTTCCTCACCTGAAGGCGCTCTTGCAGCTGGTTCAACCGCCTGCGATGTTTGCGCATCGCTCGGTCGACGTCGAGCAGCACTTGGACTTGGTCGTTAGTTGCAACCATCAGTTTCGCTCGGAGGTTTAAAAATAAAAAGTGTTGCAAGACCAACAATCCAACAATAGGAACGAAATATAAAAAAGGTATAAACGAAGAAAACAAGGCAGAGGACGAAAGAATATATAATAAATTGTAGAACTTCGCTGAGAACAAATTTCACTTTGCATGCATCGGTCACAATCGACATTAACTCGACGAAGAAAGGGAAAAGGAACCCTAGCACTGCGATGGCGGACACACCTCACAGACAACAACTCGAATAAGTATGCCTTGTCCGACAATATGAAAAGGAAAGAAGGAAAGATGCGGTTGAATGTGCATGGATAGAGATGTAAATTCTTTGTGCACTCGGGGGTACTATTTATTCAGCGAGACAAGGTCCGAGGCGGACTGACGCTGCAGTTGCAAGAGACAGGCACTATTGTTTTTCCAAATAGGCACATCAGTTTATCGCTTTTCTTTTTTTTCCTGGTTTAGGGGGACGTACTCGATGAGGACGAGGGCTGCCATTGCCTCGACGATGGGGACGGCCCGAGGGACAACGCACGGGTCATGCCGACCCTTGGCCTCGAGGATGGTCTCGTGGCCGTCAAAGGCAGCGGTCGTCTGGGGCAGGCCGATCGTGGCTGGGGGCTTGAATGCGACACGGAAATAGATGGACTCGCCGTTGCTGATACCGCCCTGGACCCCGCCAGACTTGTTGGTTTTGGTGCCGAGCGTTGAGGAGCCATCGGGGCGGAGCACAAACGGGTCGTTGTGGGCACTGCCGCGCTGCTCCGTGCCGGCAAACCCGCTGCCAATCTCAAAGCCCTTTGTCGCCGGGATGGACATCATCGCCTGCGCCAGCATCGCCTCCAACTTGTCAAACACGGGCTCGCCGAGGCCCACAGGCACATTGCGACACACGCACGAAACGACGCCGCCGATCGAATCACTCTGGTCGCGGCACTCGGCGATCAGCGCGGCCATGCGCTCAGCCGTGGCCTGGTCGGGGCAGCGCACCGCGTTCACGTCGACTTGCTCGCGTGTCCATGTGTTTAGCGTGGCTACGGCTGACGGCATCGCCACCGCCCCCACAGAGCTCACCCACGCGACGATCTCAATGCCATATGCGAGCCTGAGCCACTTCTCCGCCACGGCCCCCGCCGCAACCCTGCCGATGGTCTCCCGTGCCGACGCTCGCCCGCCGCCACTCGATGCGCGCACTCCGTACTTTGCCTGGTAGGTGTAGTCTGCGTGCGACGGTCTCGGGATGGCCTGCATGGCCGCGTAGTCGCTCGGCCGCTGGTCCTCGTTGGCCACGGAGAGCGCGATCGGCGTCCCCAGCGTCACGCCGCGCTCCGTCCCCGACAGAATCGTCACCCCGTCCGGCTCGTCGCGGCTCGTCGTAAGACTGCTCTGCCCAGGGCGCCGCCGCGACAGCTGCGCCTGGATGTCGTCATCGCCCAGCGGCAACCGCGGCGGGCAGCCGTCGATCACACAGCCCACGGCCTTGCAGTGCGACTCGCCAAAGGTCGTGACGCGGAAAACGCGCCCAAACGAGCTCATGGTCAGGACAAGACACTACTTTTTTGAAAAGATGTCGGAACAGCAGAAGAACAACTTGCCGCCGAACACCGACAACTTTGACGAGAGCGGGAGCGCGTTCGCGTTCTTCTGCCTGTCGCTGCTGACGCTGTACCTCGTGCCGGCGACGATCAGCCGCGTCTGGTCGCTGTTTGCAGGTAAGAGAGAGAGAGAGAGCAAAAAAAGAAAAAGGCATTCAGAATGCGCACGTGTGGCTGGCTGACTTGGACACGCGCTCACTGGTTTTTCGTGCAGGCAATGCCCAGGACGCTGAAGCCGCCGCTGCGGAACAGAAGACCAAGAAGAGCAAGAACAAGGAGGCCGAGGAGAAGCCCAAGTCGTCGTGGCCCATCAGGTTTGTTCCCTTTCCGTTTGGTGATTCTTACCACACGAGAAAAAAAAAAACAGGCACATTGTCTTTGTCGTTGCGTGGCTGATCTTTATCGCGCTGCTGTACACGGCCACGTCGAGCACGCCGACTGCGCCTGAACGCTGGAACCCGTACACGATCCTCGGCCTTGGCGAGAGCGCCACGCCCGAGGAGATCAAGAAGGCCTATCGTGCTCAGAGCTTGAAATGGTAACTCCCTTTGGTCGTATCACTGACTGACGCCAAACGTAAAACACCAGGCATCCTGATAAGAACAAGGACAACGTCGAGGAGGCAGAGACGCGCATCGTCGACATCAACAAGGCTTACGAAGTGTAAGCCACGTTTGAAGAAGGATACGTCTAAATCACCTCACTGTACAGGCTCACGGACGAAGAGGCTCGCAAGATTTGGGAGCGCACGGGCAGTCCTGATGACACGCGCGAGATGACCATGGGTGTGGCTCTGCCCCGTTGGATGGTCAGGAAGGAAAACACGTACTTTATGCTGTTCCTGTACATGTGCCTGCTGCTCGCGATCGTTTCGGCTGTGTACTATGTCATGACAACCATCCGCAAGAGCAAGTACGTGCACTTGCTTTGTGTGTCTCTTTACGTGCTTGCCAACACTTTGCAATCGTAGTGTTGAAGAAGGATCGGCCGAAAACAAAGTCTCGCTCCAACGCGACATGTACGAGAAGAACAAGGCACTCTTCCAACGCCACCAGCGCAAGCCTCCGCAGCCCGGAGACAAGCCTGAGAAACTCGCGCAAGTCTCTGATATCGGTACTCTTTTTTTTCTTTTTTTTTTCTTCGTGAGATCGTGCATTCATGTCAATGACAACTGCAGAGATCGTCCACTTTATCGCCAAGTCGCCCGAGTTTTTGGCTCCCAACCAGCTCAAGGAGATCCCCGGCGTCGACGATGCCTTCTACAATCAAGTCGCCAAGGGCATGATCAATTTCCCCAAGCCTCCGCCAAATGCGGTTCCCGCGTACAAGAAGGCCGTCGTTCTGCTGTATGCGCACCTGCACCGCATCCCGATCCCCTTTGAGCTCGTCGAGGACTACAACAAGGTCGTTACCAAGGCGTTCAAGCTCTTGCGCACCATCGTTGACCTTGAGCAGTTTTCACGCTTCCCCGGCTACTTTACGACTGTGCAGGCGACCCTCAAAGTCCATCAGGTATAGAATGCGGTTTTTTTTGCGTTTCTTACCCTCCCCTTGTTTTTTTTTTTTTCTCGCAAAAAACAGAACATGGTCCAGGGTTTGTGGGAGCGCAACATCCGTGACAAGGCCAACCTGCTGCAGCTGCCCTTTGTCGACGAGGACGTGCTCGCAAACTGCATTTCGCGCCCCAAGAAGGACAAGGACAAGGTGCGCACGATCAACAAGCTCCTGGAGAAGCAGGACTCGGATCGCCGCGCCATCTTCTCAAAGTTGGACGATGCCCAGTACGGCAAGCTCATGGAGCTCGCGTACCAGATCCCCACCCTCGAGATCACCCAGACCGACCTCTTCAGTAAGTGTGTGCTGGAGGGAGAAGTGTTAAACCATCCCCTACTAGTCAAGGACGAAGAGCACACCAACGTGACCGAGTTCCACAGCGGTGACGTCCTCACGCTGCTTGTTGTGTGCGACCTGCACACTGGCAAGCGCGAAAAGATCGAGCCCGTCGTCGTCCCCGTTGTGGTGCCCACGACGACGACACCCGCAAAGGGTGGCAAGGGGGGCAAGGGGAACAACAGCAAGGACTCTCCCAAGCCTGCCTCGCCCGCCGCCTCTTCTCCTGGTGTTGCCACAGAGGGAGCCGCTGCGTCGGCATCGCCCTCCCCCAAGTCTGCTGACAAGGACGATGGCGCCATTGTCGACAGGAAAAAGCTCCAAGCATCGCTCGTGGACAACCTGCCCAAGGAGGACTTCCCCGTCGCCACGTCGTTCGTGCAGCCAAGCCCCGACCCAACGTTCTGGATTTTCATCGTGGACACGCCGAACGACCGCGTCGTCGATTTCCGCGAGCTCAAGAGTGTCCAGCGTACTGCCGACAACAAGTTGATTGTCCAGGTATGTTTTGTAATTTATGTGTTGTTCCTAATGTGTGTTTTGTTAGGCCGAATTCAAATTGCCGACATCGCCGTCGCTCAAGCCGATTGTTCTCCACTTTGCCGCTCACGTCTTCTGCGACTCGTACATTGGGCTGGACGTGTCCAAGGACTTTGAGCTGCGCCTCAAGCCGACAGCCACCAATACCGGCAAGGTCAACTATGTCGATGACGAGGAGGAGGAGGAAGAGGCAACGCCCGTGGCCTCCAAGCCTCACCAGGCTGCCAAGTCTTCACAACAACAGCAGCAAGCACAGGGTCCCGCCAAGTTTGAGCGTGTACAAGAGGTCGAGTCGGACGAGGAGGATTAGAGAAGAGAACTGCCGGTTTTTTAAATAAAATTAAAAAAAACTATCATTTTGCCGCAAACACGAACGCACGGAAAAAGAATGGAAAACAGAAAAATGTAATTACAAAGCTACAGTAGCGCTCGTGCTAAAGCTCCATACCTGCCGTCTCGTCGTCACTGAAGGATCGGTGGTCGCTATCGTCACTCTCGTTATCGCTGCCGTCATCTTCTGCTTCTATGGCGTCTGACGTGGCGTACTTTCGGACATACTCTTTGGGAAAATGGCATATTCAGATTTTGTTTAAGAGTTAGAAAGCAAGATATACCTCGGACTCTGTTCTGGTAGCCGTCAGGGTCGCGCATTAGCATCGCCGCGGCCTCGCCGTTGAGCGGGTCAGTAGGATTAGGGTAGTGTAGTAGCTGTGGCAGGAAGACCTCGAAAATGTTGATCATATCTATGTTATTTGTTATCATTTTCAGTGAAGATGGCAACGTGTTTTTTGCTGCGTACCAAACATAGGCGACCACGTCTGGTTGATGACATCAAGGCAGACAGACCCGGACCTGCGTTTAGCGCAGAGTGAGCACCGAGACGGTGGTCGTGGTCAGGTGGGTAACGTACATTTCGTCAATGTTTGGATGGAAGATTTTGTTGACAAAACCGATAGAGGGCGACTTGTACGGGTACTGGTCTGGCAGCTCGACGTGGACCTTCCACACGCCGTTGTGGAACGCGGCTGTGGTCGTGCACGTTTGTCAGCCTCAGCCAAAAGCATCCAAACACACATCAACCCACGTCACATACTGTCTTTGGGCCCATAAAACTTGACAAAGAACTCTTGCATATTATCGTTGACGAGCGTGACCTCGTAGTCGCTCATCATGCTGTTTTGGTTGCGGCGCCCAGTGAGGGTTAGTTTGGCCACACGTTTGCTTAGATTTACGCACAGCTTCATCACGTCCTGCTCGATGCGGCGACGCGGTGACGACATGGCTTGTTTTGGGCTTGGGCTCTCCCTCCTTGCTGCTGCAAACGGACACAAACACACACACAACACACACAACACAGGTAAGCGAGGTCGGTGGGAGAGGGAGTGGGAGTGCGCACAGTGCCCGCCAGCAGCAGGAGAACAAACAAACTGAACGACACTACTGGGGTGCACACTTTCGAAATGGCGACGGAAAACTCGCTGGTGCTGGTGCAAGCGATGCTCTCGCTGTCTGTGGAGGACGAACGCAAGGATCAAAGACTGATGGCCCAGTTGGCCATCGTTGAGCGAGCGATGGAGACACGGCGGGCGGCAGCGGCGTTGCTGCGCGAGGTAACTGGGTCCAATGAAAACAGCAATGTGTGCTCAACCTGCGCAATGTGACCAGGGGTTCTTTGAGCTGCTCCAGGCCAAGGCGGCGATGGGCGGGCCCAAGGCGATCTCGAGGACGTACTATGACAGCAGAATGCTCGCCTCTGCGCATGTTCGGTACTAGAAAAAGCGTCGTATTTATCAGTCCACTCAAAGGTCGCCCCGTCTTAAGGGTGGAAGGCGGCAGCAATGACGAAGACGGTGAGGGTGCTGATCCTGCGCTGCCACCCGCAAGCGATGATGGCTCGGCGCCTTTCCATCTCGTCCGCACACCGCAGCTGATTGCATCACCTGCACCGTCATCCAGCGACTTGTCATCGCTCATCAAAGACCGATCGGGCAGCGTCGCGGCAGGAAATCACACAGAGGGTGCCGGCAACAACAGCAGCAGCACTGTGCTGGCGGCGACGTCGGTATCATCTTCTACCGCTTTGGCAGACTCGGCATCGTCGTCGGCGTCCTCGATCAAGGACCCGCTCAAGTGGTTTGGCGTCTTCACGTCGCCGCATTTGCGCAAGTCGCAGGACAACTTTGCGCAAGGTATGGAGAAAGAGATAATTTTAGTTGTTGTTGTTGTTGTTGTTTTAATTAACTTTCTTATGGCCTCAGCTCTGCCACTACTAATCGAGCTCGCCAACCTGCAGTATAATCTCCAGACGCAGGCTGCCCCGTAGTTCTCTAACGTAAAGCAAGTGTAATAAATTTCTATCGCGTGCATCATCCGGATGATGATTATCTATTTTGCAAACTTTGTCCCCAAAGCCGTTGTCGGTGCGTGGACAGCAACGACGCAACGACGATGACAAATGTGCTGAAAATCATGGTCATCGGCAGCTCGGGTGCGTGTGTGCTCGATCAGGCCATCCACTAAACATCTCGGCCCCGGACAGGCATCGGGAAGACCTCGCTGATGAACCGCTTCTGTGACGGAGAGTTCTCGTACACGGTCCCGACAACAATCGGGTAAAAAAGGCACACGTACCGGTCCTTTCTGAACTGGTGCGCTTAGGATCGATTTCAAGGTAAAGACAGTGGAACTAGGCGACAAGCGCAAGTTCAGGCTGCAGGTGTCGGATACTGCTGGACAGGACCGCCTCAAAGCTGTGGCCACAGGTACCCATACAAACGTGCTCAACTGACAAACCCCTCCCCCCGCAGCCTACTACCGCGGAGCACACGGGATCCTGCTGACGTACGCCGTCAACGATCAGCGGTCGTTCGAGGATCTGGTCAGCTGGCTCAAGGAGGTCGGGATGCACGGCAAAGAGGACGTGCGACTGGTCGTTGTCGGGACCAAGAAGGACATGGACAATCGCGTGATCTCGTACGAGACGGCCAAGAAGTTTGCCGATAGCATCTCCTGTGAGTTCTTTGAGACCAGCGCGAAGAACAATGAGCAAGTGACCGAGGCCTTTATGGAAATCACACGGTAACACGGCAAACTGTTGCCCTTTATTTATTTATGTGTTTTCTTCACAGGCAAGCTGTCGACCACTTTATTGACAAGGCAGGCCCAGCAGTCGCCATCCCGGCCCATGCTGAACAGGTTGTCCACAGTATCGTCAAACTCGTGAGCACACACAATGTTTCGACGGAGGGGAATGCCTCGGCCGCAAAGTCGCCGTGCTGTGCATAGCAAACTTTTTTTTTTTCGCCAACAAGATCATGTTACATAGGTAAGTTGAAATGTTGTTGCAGGGGCTAAACCCCCCTGGTTGTTGGTCCTACTACAAGGCATGTACAGTGGTTTTTTTTTTTTCTTTCAATGGCTATGCAGTCAGTACTTCGTATCCTTTGTCGGTGATGAGCACCATATGTTCAAACTGTGCCGTTCGTGCACCATCCGCAGTCACGACAGTCCAAGTGTCGATCCATGTGCGCGTCGCGTTGGTACCCTGGTTGATGATGGGCTCTGTTCCACACGCAGAACGGCAAAAAAGTGAGCTTGGATTGTTGTTTTTTCAAATCCCGTACCAACAGTGAAGACCATCCCAGGCACCATCTTTGTGCGATCTTGGTTGCGGGTGTGTCTAATCAGTGGTGGCGCATGAAAGTCGCGATTTAAGCCGTGCCCGCAAAAGGTCCGATTTGTCGAGAAGCCGCGCAGAGTGATGTACGACCTTTTTTTTTTTTTTCAAAGCTTAGAAACTTTCAAGTCGAACAACGAGGTGCTCACTCGATCGCCTCGCCAATAACGTTGACGGGGAGCCCAGGCCCACACGCCTCGATGCCAACCATCATTGCATCGTGGGCAACCTGGACGAGCTCACGCCCCTTGCTGTCGACATTGCCCACCTTGAACGTCCTCGACGAGTCGCCGTGGAAGCCTGCGCGGGTAAACACGGTGATGTCGACGTTGACAATGTCGCCGTTCGCGAGCGGTCGCGAGTCTGGGATGCCGTGGCACGAGACGTTGTTCACCGACGTGCAGATCGACTTTGGAAAGCCCATGTAGTTGAGCGGGGACGGGTACACGTCGTGCTGGAGCATGAAGGCGTGCATCTTGGCATCGATCTCGTCCGTGGTCGTGCCCACTTGCACCAGCGTCGACGCATGGTCCAGCATCTTCTTGACCGTCCGGCCCGCCAGGCGCAGCTGCTCGATGTTGGCCTTGCTGTTGACCGTCGGCTCGAGGCTCGGCGGCACAACCCCGCTCTCGGCGTACTTTGGCATGTTTACCGACCCCGCGGGCACGATCGCGCGCGGCGACACGACGCCCGCGGACTCTAGCACCTCGTACTGGCCAAAGTCGCGCTTGGGCCCGAGCTTGGACACGAGGCCCATGACCTGCCGCATTGCGATGACGTCACTTTGAAAGCGGTAATTATGGCGTCCAATGTGCGCGCCCTTATGGCCAAGGCCAAGGCTGGACGAGCGGCGGCGGCGGCGGCGGTGGTGGCGTCGTCGTCGGCCGTGGCGAGCGGATCGAAGCGTCCGCTCAAGCTGAACGACAGTGACGACGAGGACGATGAGGACGAGGCTGAGGACGAGGCTGAGGACGAGGAGGCACAGGGACCGCCGGCAAAGATTGCAAAGGTGCAGCCCAAGCAGCAGCAGCAGCAGCAGCAAGGGCAGCGATGGGTGCGACGGAATGCGATGGGGCAGTTGGTGTGTCTGGCCTGCTCGGTCACGTTCAAGGACGATGTGCTGTGGCCGCCGCACAGCTTGAGCAAGAGACACAAGGATAATGTCGCGCTCGCGTCCAAGACGGCGCCGTCCGTCAAGACAACTGCTGCGCAAGCTGCCGCTCCGTCAAAGGCGGCACCAAAGCCACCGGGACTTGTTGCTGGGTAATGGGGGAAAAAAAAAAATATGTCAACGTTGAAATAATGTTTACTTTCCGTAAAGGTACGAAGAAGAGGCCGAGGAAATGGACGGCGAGGAGGACAAGGGAGACAGCGAGGATGCTACATCAAACGGGAGCAGTAGCAAGCCTGTGATAGGTCCTTTGCCCAAGCAGCAGCAGCAACAGGTAAAGCAGCCGGAGGCCGCTGCACAGGCCAAGCCGGAGGAGCCCGGATCGCTTCCCGCTGGCTTTTTCGACGACAAGCGCAAGGATGCCGAGGTGCGCAAGGTCGAGGTCAAGGACGAGATCGACGAAGAGTATGCGAAATTCAAGAAGGAGCTGCAGCAGGAGACGGTGGTGCAAGCTCAGATCGACGAGGACGTCGCCCAGGAGGCCGTGATGGAAGCCGAGCTTGACGAGGAAGAGCAGCAGGAAACCCTGGCGAACCGCCTGGAGCTTCTCAAGCGCACCCGCGAGTTTGTCAAGCAAAACATCCTCAAGGCCGCCCGTGACCGCTCGTCGTCGTCGTCATCAAAACCAGCCGTCAAAGCCCTCGACGACGAGGACGAGGACGATGGCAGCGAGGGGAACCTCGTTGAAGACATCGACTGGCGAGCCAAGCAAGTATAGAATCCGATAGAACTGGCGAGCCGAGCAAGTATAGAAAATCCGATCGTGCCAGTGAAAAAAAAAAAAAAAAGCTGACTTGAAAACGAAAACAA
>Ga0302227_10001181_pt1 | contig 19871 bp, 17 predicted proteins | sample II_Palsa_N1_1_FD_193525 | JGI IMG/M metagenome (GOLD analysis project Ga0302227, IMG submission 193525) | Peat permafrost microbial communities from Stordalen Mire near Abisko, Sweden - II_Palsa_N1_1 | ecosystem: Environmental > Terrestrial > Soil > Palsa > Peat permafrost | place: Sweden... | reverse complement strand
TCGATCAGCAACAGCTCATAGACGCCGCGCCGTCCCGCATAACCCGAACGCCCGCACTTGTCGCAGCCCACCGGGTGCCATTGCACCTGGCCCGGTTCGGCACGTTCTTCCTTGCAGGCCGCGCACAGTCTGCGCACCAGCCGCTGCGCCAGGACACCCAGCAGCGACGAAGCCAGCAGGTAAGGTTCCACTCCCATGTCTGCCAGGCGCGTCACCGCCGAAGCGGCATCGTTGGTGTGCAATGTGGCTAAAACCAGATGGCCGGTAAGCGACGCTTGCACCGCGATCTGCGCCGTCTCCAGGTCGCGGATTTCGCCGATCATGATCACGTCCGGGTCCTGCCGCAGAATCGAACGCAGCGCCCGGGCGAAGTTCATCCCGATGCGTTCGTTGACTTGTGTCTGACCGATGCCCGACAGGTCGTATTCGATCGGGTCCTCGACCGTCATGATGTTGGTGGTGGCCGTCTCCAGCCGCGAGATAGACGCGTACAGCGTGGTGGTTTTGCCCGAGCCGGTAGGCCCCGTCACTAGCACGATGCCGTGCGGCTTGGCGATCAGTTTGTCGAATTTCCCCAGGGTGTCGGGCGCCATTCCGAGGGCTTCTAGATTCAGCCGTGCCGCATCCTTTTCCAGCAAACGCAGCACTGCGCGCTCGCCATGTCCGGTGGGCAGCGTCGAAACCCGCACGTCGACCGGCCGGCCGCCGACACGCAGGGTAATGCGGCCGTCCTGCGGCAAGCGCTTTTCGGCGATATCGAGCTGCGCCATGATCTTGATGCGTGAAATCAACGCGCCGTGCAACGCCTTTTTGGGACGCACCACATCGCGCAAGGTGCCGTCGACACGAAAGCGCACCACCGAGGTCGTCTCGAATGGCTCGATGTGAATATCCGAAGCTTCTTCGCGTGCGGCCTGGGTCAACAGCGCGTTGATCATGCGGATGATCGGGGCATCGTCCTCCGACTCAAGCAGGTCTTCGATCTCAGGAATGTCCTGCATCAAGCGCGATAAATCGACCTCACCTTCGACCTCGCCGATCACCTGCGCCGCCCCGCCGTCTTGGCGAGAATAGGCGGTGTTGATCGCTAGTGCGAGTTCGTCGGCCGGCACCCGCACCAGCGTCAGCCGGCCGAAATTACGCGCCACTTCAGCAATCGCCGGCATCGGGGTGCGTTCACTGACCCAGACTTCGAGCGTGTCCGGATGCTGGTTGACGATCAGGATCTGACCGCTGCGCGCAAAGCTATAGGGCAGCATGCGCAACGCATCGGCGGTGGCGCTCGCGCGCGACATCGTCTCGGCGGGCAGTTCAGCGTTCATGGCAGAACCTGTCCTGGATTTGCCGGCGGCACGGCATCGGCAGGTACCGGCGCCATCGGTGGAACGGCCGAACTCCCATTACTGCCAGGCAAGGTGACGGTACCGCCGGGACTGCTGCCGCCGCCAATACCATCGACCTGACCGCTGACCGGCCCCTTTTCAATATGCGTCGCAGGAGGCGCAGCAGCGCTCGTACCCGCTGTGGCCGGATTGGAGTGAGTCAGGCTATTCAAGTCGAACAGCCCCTGCGCCGCCGGCACGCCCGACTGCGGCCCTGGCGCCAGCGGCGGCACCGTCGGCGCATCATGGTCGCGTTCGATCCGGTTATCCGACTGATAGTCATTGGTCTGCTGACGGATATAGTTATAGCGATTATTGGAAATGTCGGTCGCCGTTTCGTTATCGCGGATAATCACTGGACGCAGGAATACCATCACATTGGTCTTGGTGCGGTTCTTGTTTTCCGCGCGAAACAGCGAACCGATGACCGGGAGGTCGCCCAACCAGGGCACCTTGTTATTGCCTTCCGAGTAGTTGTCCTGGATCAAGCCGCCCAGCACAATAATCTCGCCGTCGTCGGAGAGCACAGTCGATTGCACAGAACGTTTGATAATGGTCACGCCGCCGGGATTGTTGGTCGAAGTCGGATCGACTGACGAATCTTCCGAATAGATCTGCAGCTTGATCACACCGCCTTTGGTAATCTGCGGCTGCACATGCAGCACGATACCCACGTCCTCCCGGTCGAAGGTATTGAATGCGGTAACCGTGGTGCTGGTGCTTGCGGTCGGTGTGGCATACGAGCCGGTCTCGACCGGTACGTTCGACCCCACCACAATTCTCGCTTCCTCGTTATCGAGCGTAATCAGGTTGGGCGAAGACAGGATGGTGGCATTGCTGACGGTCGAGAGGGCCTGCACCAATGCGCCTAGCCCAAAGACACTACCGAACTTATGCAACAGACCGATATTGATACCGTTATTCAGCAGCGTCGTGGCCGCCGAGGTCGATAGGTTCTGGCCCAGATTCTGGCCTTGCGCGGTCAGATTGACGATGCTCTGACTGGTGGTGGTGGCAAAATTGGTGCCGCCGTACAGCACATTGTTGCCGTTGCCGGACTGTAACGCCCCCTGCCATTGCACGCCAAGATTGGCTGCGGTCGTCGCCGTCATCTCAACGATCATCGCTTCGAGATAAACCTGCGCGCGGCGCACATCGAGCTGGTCGATCACATTGCGAATATCCTGGTACACCGGCTCGGGGGCTGTAATCACCAGGGAGTTGGTCGCAGGATCGGCCTGGATCATGCCCCCGCCGTTGTCGTTTTCGCCGCCGCGGGCACTTGCAATCAGGCCGCCTTGGCTGGACGCGCCACCGCCGTTGCTTGAGCCCGTACCCGAACCTCCGGCACCGCCGGAAGCAAGACCGCCGCTCGGCAAGGGTGGCAGGACACCGGCGCTGGTGGAACTACCCGAGCCTCCGGTCCCGCTCGTTCCTGTCCCGCCGCCGTTGCTCTGGTTGAAACTCTGCGAACTGGATTTAGCCGGATCCGAACCGGTATCGCCCGATTGGCCCAGCATGCCGCGCAGCACCTTGGCCAGATCGACCGCGTTGGCGTTCTCCAGGCGCACTACATGCATATTGCCCGCCACTCGTGTTGGCGCATCGAGTTGGGCGATCAACTCTTTCGCATCCTTGATCCGTCCCGGGTCGCTGGCGCGCAGCAACAGCGAGTTAAGACGCGAATCCGCCGCGACCGAGACCTTGAGGGTGGCGTCGGTGTTGCCGATGCCGCTCGGGTCCAGCATTTTTTGCACGATCGGCGCGAGGTCGACGGCGCTTTCATGCTGCAACAAGACCACCGCAACCTTTTGCGATACCCCGGAATCCACCCCGGCAATAATCGCGGCGATGCGACGCACGTTATCGGCATAGTCGGTCACCACCAGCGTGTTGTCGTTGGCATAGGCCGCGATGGTGTTGTTGGGACTGATCAACGATTTCAGCACCGGCATCAAAGCGGTCGCAGATTCATTCTTCAAGCGGAAGATCTGCGTGATGACCGTATCGCCACGCACCTGCGGCACATTGCCGGCGAAGGTCGGCACACCCTGCAATTTGGCATCGGCCTCCGGCACCACCTTGAGGATCCCGTTATCCTGCACCAACGCGTAACCCTGCATGCGCAAGGCAGCCTCCAGGGTTTTCAGCGCTCGTTCCTTGCTGACGGGATTGTCCGACACCAGGTTAAGTTGCCCCTTGACGCGGGGGTCGACAATGATGGTAGTGTCCGTTGCCGCACCGATCGCCTTGGCGACCTGACTGATATCGACGTTCGAGAAACTTAAATTAACCTGGGCATAAACGTTATGCGCTGTTGTCAGGCAGATCGCGAACAGCGCGCGAGCTGCTGCCTGACGGATGACCGAACGAGTACGTGTCATGAGCCTTCTACGCTACCGCTATAAGCGTTCTGCATCAACAGACTTATCCATCTGACGCCGCAATGTCCAGCGGCATCCGAATGATAGTCCCCGTATGGATATTGTCCACCTGCCTAGTCCAAATCAGCGCAAGTGACAGCCGTAGATTAAGTCCGCCAATCGATCTAACGTGTGACAGATGTTGCGTACATTTTTAATGAGCAGGCTCAATATCATGAGCAGGTCCAGTGCATAGATCGTGTACGCACAATCTTTCATGGAGTCGACTTGGCGAATCGTTATTCTGGCTGCCATGTTTCCGATGACAGGAACTGCGGGGCGGATCTTATGCCAGGTCTGGCGGCTCACGCGGTTCGCGATACCTATAAACAAAAAAGCGACACGAAAACAACGAACGCCCGAGACGCTTGCGCGCCTCGAATGGTACGTATGCGACGTCTCGCGGCGAATGGTTGTTCAACCATGAAAGAGAAACTGATCCTGGAATCTGCATTGCACCCGCTTGATAGCCGGTGCGTCGGCGTCGACGAATATTTAGCAGATTTTGGTCATTTGGAAGCCGCGGAGCGCCCACCCGCCCATTGCCCGATTTGCCGGGAAGAGGTGCATATCAGCCGCATGCATGACCGAGCGCGCACGCCTTATTTTTCCCATGCGGCCGGTGAGCATGCCGCGTGCCCGCTGGTCAACAGTACGCTGCCCGACACAAAATTCATCACCATCTATCCTCCCGACCCAGGTTTGGAAAATCGCTGCCGCGGCGAATTCATCGCACAGTGGAAACATCATCTATCCGAGATCCGTCGACATGTGCCCCACTTCAGTGTGATTCGCTTCACGCAAGTTATCGCGCACGCCGATGTCCTGCATCTTTGGTCTTCTCCCACGCTGATACAGGAAGATATACCGTACATCCTGCTTGTCCTGTCGACCTTCATCGCCGAGACGCCAGGCGCCGCCCATTCGACGTGGCTACGCTTTCTGTTTGACGCTTCAATTAGAGATCCGACCGAAATACGTCGACCAGGATCCAATTCACCCCATCTTTTTCGTTTGCACTATCGCGCCTCTTTCTCCTCGATGTTCCCGAATGCACGTCATTTGCTCGATTGGTCGGAAGTGCCGATGAACGGCGATTTCCTGCACGGAAATACCCCACACATCTTGATGTCCGAGGTCTTCACGTTTGAAAATTTCATACAACAATCGACTCAATCCAAGGATCAACCAGCCAAGACGCATCACTATCTGGAGTAAAAATAAAACCAAAACGGATTGCTTTACGCCGCAATAATTTTATCGTGTGCCACATCTTGATTTCGGCCGCCGACATTCAAATCGAGCGTTGTCTCATCTAAACGAATGCAACAAGACATCATGGTAAGTAACACTGTAGACGTACTGTAATGATTAGTACCTTTTGTTGCCAATTCGACTCATGCAGTTCATCAACAGTTCACCGTGTGCAAAGGAACTCGAATCTATATTGGAGATGCAGTTTGCGAAGCATGCGGGCTGCGACGAATCTTCTCTAATTCATTTTTCCTTCGAGGAATATCTTCATGAAATCGAGTAAACGCAAAATCTGTAGTGCCGTCGCCCTGGTCTTGTCCGCGATGGCAGCTTCCGCAGCCATGGCCCAAACACCGTCACTCATCGGTGGTGGTTCGTCGTTAGTCGGTCCGTCGATCAATGCTGAAATCGCTATTTTCCCCTCGTCCGACGGCAGCATTACTTATTTCACCAGCAGTTCCGGCGTAGGCCAAACCGCTTTCCTGAACAATGAAGCCTCGGCATTCGGCGCGACGGTCACCGGCACCGTTGATTTCGCCAATAGCGATGCGGCGCTGTCGGCATCGCAACTTTCGGCCTATACGGCAAGCGGCGGCTTGGCCGCAACCAACGGTCCGCTGATTCAAATTCCGTATATCGTCACGCCGATCACCATTCCCCTGGTGAACGCGCCGACGGGTACCGGCCCGTCGCTTCCCCTCGATACCACCAACACACCGACGGTAGCGCTGAACGACGCCGATCTGTGCGGGATCTTCTCGGGTGCCTTGACCAACTGGAACCAAGTCGTCAATCCCGACACCGGTTCAGCGTACTCGCTCAATGCTCCGATCACGGTGGTTTACCGTTCGGATAACAGCGGCACGACCGATCTGTTGACGCGCCACCTCGCAGCAGTCTGCGGCACGGCCTCGACCCCTGTGGCATCCGGCGTCACGTTCGTCGAAACGCAAAACTTCAAGACCGTGTTTCCGTTGGCCACCGCGCCGAGCAACTTTATTGGCGAATCCGGTAGCAGCGGCGTGGCAAACGAGCTGACGACCCTGCGCTCCGCTTCGACCGCCGCCATCGGCTACCTGAGCCCGGACTACACCAACTCGTCCCTGGCAACCTCGACGACGGCACCGGCTGCAACCAACAATCTGTCGGTCGCCAGTCTGCTGAACAGCAATCTCCCGACCGCTCCCGCCGGTAGCAATGTCAACGATATAGTCCCAACCGCGGCACAAGCCAACACAGCGGTGAAATCTTTCGCTCCGCCGACCACCAAAATGTTGGCCAAGGCTCAGGCAAACTGGGTGCCGAATGCCAATAACCCGACCACCGGTTATCCGATTTCGGGTACGAGCAACATCATCGTTAGCCAGTGCTATGCCAACCCGGCAGCCAATAGCCCCAGCCCGGCCTTGGCAGTGGTGGATTTCCTCACGGATCACTATGAAAATTCCAGCTTCATTTCGATCGTCACCAGCAACGGCTTCACCACGGTGCCGTCGAATTACCTGACCCAAATTGAAGCGGACTTTCTGGGCAACAGCAGCGGCTTCAATCTTGACATTGGTGACAGCACCGTTTGTTCCGGTAGTGTGACGGGTCGCTAATACGGTTCGCCAACTCAGAAACCGAGTTTTGAAGCAATACGCCCATGTTCCGAAGAATTGGAACATGGGCGACAAGAATTGACCCGGTTAGGGTGCCGCTGGATGCGCGCCGGCATCACAATTTTCCAGCACCTCGGCATAGCGCGCCAGCATACTCAAGATGCCTCCCTCGCTGGTCATCCCCGTCTCCAAGGCGGCATCCCGGGCAAGGGCTTCCCCATATGCATCGGCGGCTTCGTTATGCCGTCTCAATCCCTGCAATGCATTGCCGCGGCCTAGCCACGCAGCAGCGTGTTCCGGGTCAAGCGCAAGTATCCGGTCGCATCGCGCCAGCAATTCGTCATGCTGATGCAACAGATCCAGGGCGACGCAACTGCGATAAAGAATATCGACGTTATCCGGTTGCGCTTGCAGCACCTGATTGTAATAAATCAACGCCTCCGTGCCGTGCCCCAATGTGAGCAGCATCGTGCCACACAAGGCCAATAGTTCAGACGTGCGCGGCCGAACCACAAGCGCCAGCCGGTAACAGCGCAGCGCCTCCTCAATCCGGCCTAGATCTTTTAATGCATGACCTCGATGCGTAAGGGCCTCATAATCATCGGGCATAATCTCGAGTGCGCGATCAAAACTAATCAGCGCGTCCGCCGGACGCCCCAAAACCCGCAGAACACGGCCGCGATTGCGCCATGCTTCAGCGCGCGCCGGAGAAATCGTCAGCGCCTGGTCATACGCCGCCTGTGCTTCCTGATAGCGCTGGAGGCCGAGCAAGGCATTGCCGCGGGCGACAAGCGCGGGTGCATATCGGTCGTCGAGCCGCAGTGCCTTCTGTAATGCGATGAGCGCATCGTCATAATGCCCCAGTTTAATCAATACCGAAGCGTGATTGGCATATGCCCACGCATATCGCTGTTCGAGCTGCAGCGAGCGTGCGATCAATGGTTCGCCTCGCTGAGGATCGCCACCCTGATCGTATGCAAGCCCCAGCAGATGCAGGGCTTCCGCATTATTCCGGTCGAGCGACAGGACCCCGCAATACAGGTGTTGCGCCGCCTCCAGATCACCGCGCTCGTGGAAAGCGCGGGCACGTTCAAGGCTACCGCGGATAGCCGTGCTCATGTCTACAGGCAGGCGATTGATCGCGGCCGGATCGCTTTGGGTTTTCTTACGTTTCATGCTCCCGGCTCCTCGTCGTATTGTCCGCCGCGGTTTATCTCGCTGAAACAGTCCCGCGAGCCGCCGTCATCGACGGCAACTCCATTTGTACGCGACCAAACACGTCATCCCAATCGCCCGGCTTGAGTTGGCGGAATAATCGGGCACCCGGGTACCAAGGGCTGTCATTCCGTTCCAGCAACCAACGCCAGTCGGACAGATAGGGCAATAACAGCCAGAGCCGCCGGCTCATTGCGCCGGCCAGATGCGCGATCGATGTATCGACGCTGATGACCAGATCCATGATCTGAACCAATGCGGCAGTATCTGAAAAATCCATAATCTCATCGCCGAAATGCCGCACTGCAGACCCTTCCAGCAAAACTTGTTCACTCTCCCGCACAACCTTCTGCAAGCTGACCCACTCGAAATCGTCCGTGAATAACGGCAAAAGATGCGCAAACGGGATCGACCGATTATGGTCATTCAGATGTTGTGGATTTCCCGACCAGACAATCCCTATTCTCGGGCGACTCGACGCGCCCAGTCTTTTTTCCCATTTTCCGATCGCGTCAGGTTCGGCGCGCAGATACGGAACATCCGACGGTATCGAAGTCAGATCTGTGTGAAACACCAATCCCAAGCTTAATAAAGGACAGTGCACGTCGAAAGGCGGAAGCGGTTCACCGCGGGCAACAAGTTGATCGATCCCCGCGATCTTTCCAAGCAATGATTTCAATGCCGGTTGAACTTCGAGTACAACCCTCGCGCCGAGTGCTTTCACCAGGTGGCCATAACGACAAAACTGGAGCGTATCCCCGAGCCCCTGTTCCGCGTGGAGCAGTATCGTTTTGTTACGGATAGATTCGCCGCCGAGCCAGATCGGCTGAGCAAATTCCCTTCGATGAATCCCAACCTGCGCCTCCCGCCAACGCCATTCGTATTCCGGCCACCCTCGCGTGAAATCACCCAAGGTCAGAAATACAAATGCTTTGGAGAAGTGCGCGGAAAGATTTTTCGGATCGATAGCGAGCACACGATCGTATGCTTCCAAGGCATCCTCATGGCGCATCATCACGTGTAAGGTATTGCCACGTTGATACAGCGCCCTGGTGTCGTCCGGCACCACTGTGAGCGCGCGATCAAAGCTCGCCAATGCTTCGCCGTAGCGGTGCAGCCGGTGTAATACACGCCCACGAGCAATCCATCCAGGGCCATAAGCATCATCGATGGCGATAGCGCGTTCGCAGCTCTCCAGCGCTTCCACCTGCCGTCCTAGCTGTTCGAGTACTTCGGTCCGGTTGCACAACACTTCGCGGGATTCCGGCTCGATTTCGAGCGCGGCATCATAGCTGGCAAGTGCCTCTCTATCGCGATCCAAGCCGTGCAAGGCATTGCCGCGATTCGCGAGCGCACCGGCATGCCGCGGACTCAAATCAAGCAGCCGATCACAACGTGCAAGTGCCTGTTCATAACGGCCGAAGCGTTCAAGCACGATCGAACTGTTATAAAGTGCGTCAAGCAAGTCCGGCTGCGCGGCAAGCGCTTCATTAAAGTCTTCCAGTGCCAGTTCGAGTCGACCAAGGCCGAGTAATGCAGTACCGCGTTTTAGCCGCGCTCCCGTGCTGCCAGGCATAACCGCGAGCGCATGGCCATAACTTTCGACGGCATCGTCAAGCCGGTTCAGGCCGTGCAATACCTGGCCGCGTTGCATTAACGCATCGAATGACCTGGCGTCGATCGCCAAAGCGCGATCGCAGGAAGCCAAAGCTTCGGCATGGCGCCCCATGGATACAAGTACGGCGCTGCGCCGGCACCAGCCGTCGATAAGAGTCGGCGCCTCCCTGAGCAGGCAATCGCACGCATCGACGGCTTCCGCATGGAGACCCAATTCGATCAGCGTGTTGGTGCGCAAAAACAGAGCGCGCAGATGTACAGGATTGATCTCCAATGCCCTATCGAGACACGCAAGCGCTTCATTAAGCCGCCCAAGCACCGTGAGTACCGATGCATGGTTGGTCAACGCAAGGGCGGACGGCATACTTGCGATAGAACGCCGCATCAGTGCGTCGGCCTCTTTCGTCTGCCCTCGCTGAAAATGCAGCACACCCAACAAGTGCCATGCTTCGGCATGTTCTGGATCAATCCTGAGGAGATCGTGGTAACCACGTTCGGCATCGATCAGCGCCCCACGATCATGCGCCGCCCGTGCCTGCGTTAATATATGTTCAGCCGACAGGGCAACATTCCCGAGATCCGCTACCGCGATTGCGCCAAACAAGCGGGCTGACGCTCGTTCATTATCTTTCGATTCACTTCCAGCATCCGCCTCCATCTCGCGCCTCCCCGGATTTCCAAGTAACCTGGAGTAACTCTCCGATCGCGCGCCCCACCGCATCCACCACGTCGGTCCAACGACCCGCGGCCGATTGCCGGAACAAACGGGCACCGGGGTACCAGGGGCTGTCGTCCCGGTCCATCAACCAACGCCATTCGGAAAGATGAGGAAGCAATACCCATAGGGAACGATTTAGCGCGCCGGTTAAGTGGGCCACTGCCGTGTCAACGGCAATCACCAGGTCCAAAGACTGGATCAGCGCGGCGGTATCCGAAAAATCAGCCAACTCATCATCGAAACGAAGCATTGGGGTATTTTCCAAAATGGCCATATCGTGTTCGCGTACTACCTTCTGCAAGCTGATCCATTCAACGTCCAACTCAAATAAAGGCATCAGCATCGCCAGCTCGAGTGAACGATTATGATCGTTGCGGTGTTCCGGATTTCCCGACCAGGCAACGCCAATACGCAAACGCCGCTTCGCGCCCAGCAGGGTTTCCCATTTTTCTTTCTGTCGAGCATCCGGATAAAGATAAGGCGTCTGATTCGGAATGCTGTGAAAGTCCGTGCGGAAGACCAGCGGTAGACTCAACAGCGGGCAATGGAAGTCAAACGATGGTAGTGGTTCGCCCGTGGATACCAGTTGCACCGGGGTACGCAACGTCGCCATCAACGACTTGAGCGTTGCCGGCACTTCGAGAACGATGCTGGCGCCGCGGGCTCGCACCAATTCTATATAACGGCAGAACTGCAGCGAGTCACCCAAACCCTGCTCGGCGTAAATCAATATCGTCCGGCCATCTAGCGATTCATCTCCGGTCCATCGCGGCTGCGAGAAAAATCTCTCGTTCCGCTCGTTCTTCGGATCTCGCAAACGCCATTCATATTGTTCCCATCCGCGAGCAAAATCACCTTGCAGCAAATAAACCAAGGCTTGCGCGTAATGTGCGTCGGCGTAGTCCGGGTCGATCTCTATAGCCTGATTGTAGGCTCGCAGCGCGTCATCGATTCTGAACATTTCAAATAAAGTATTGCCGCGATTGAACCAGGCGGACGCATATTTCGGATTCAGAGCCAGCGCATGATCGAACGCACTTAACGCATCTTCATATCGATGCATGCTTTGCAGGACACCACCGCGATTGCACCAGGCTTCCGGAAAATCGGCATCTACCGTAAGCGCCGCAGCGTAACTTCGCAGCGCCGCTTCGTGATGCTTCATCTGCCGCAAAACGGTACCTCGATTGCACAATACGCTCGCGGCATGCGGTTCAATTTCCAATGCTAAGTCATAGTCCGACAACGCTTCTTCGTATTGCTTCAAATGCAATAATGCATTGCCGCGACTGGCAAATGCCTTGGCATGGCGATTTTCTAGCGCAAGCACCCGATTGCAACGCTGTATGGCTTCTTCCGCACGGCCGAGCCGTTCCAGTGCGACTGCGCTGTTGTACAGCGCCTCCACAAAATCCGGTTTCGCGGCAATGGCTTCATTAAAACTGGCAAGCGCCTCTTTTGGGCGTCCGAGATCGATCAGCGTGCGGCCACGGGCAGATAAAACTTCCGGGCTGCCCGGCATCACCGCAAGCGCACGCTCATAATTCCCCAGTGCTTGCGGATATCGCTGCAGATCGCGCAGAACATTGCCCAAATTGTAAAGCGACTCAAACGACCTTGGGTCGACCGTCAAGGCACGCTCATAGGTCTCCAATGCCTCCTGGTATCGGCCCAGCGCACGCAAGGCGGCCCCCTGATTGCACAACGCATCAAGCAACATGGGCGCGACCTTGAGCGCACGACCATATGCGCTCAGAGCCGACTCGTACCGACGCAGTTCAATCAAGGTATTGCCCAGACGCACCAGCGTCTGCACATGCTTTGAATCGATACGCAGTGCCGCTTCGAATTGTTCCAATGCGTCGGCCCGGTGCCCTTGATGCGCCAGTATCGAGCCGAGGTTTGCAAGCCAGAGCGGCTGGGGGGAAATCGATATCGCGCGTCGTATCAGCGTTTCGGCCTCAGCTACATAGCCGCGTTGAAATTGAAGAACGCCATATAGATGCAGCGCTTCGGCATCATCCGGTCGCTCCGCCAATACTGCCTGGTATTGAGGCACCGCATCATCCAGCCGACCTTGCTCATGCAATTCCTTCGCGCGAGAAATACTTGCGGTCGGCGCCGGCTGTTCTGCGGCAGCAATAGTAAATTTCCTCGCGTGACTAACTGATGAAAGCTCGGCATCCATTTTCATATCCTCGAAATCGCCATACGCCGATCAAAGATACAGCCGGCCTTCGGCCAATCGTTGCGGTTTGAAGTTTCACAAACAGATTAACGGGCAAGCCATAACAACTGTATGACGCGTTGTACGCAACATTGCTTGATTGATCGCCGGCGATTATCTCTGCGCAGTTTATGGGGCAACGCTAAGCACAATAAATTCCGCGTGGTGCATACGGACTTATTGCCCGAGCGGAATCGTCCGTACGTACTCCACCACCGGCGGCAAAGTAACAACCGACAGGCGTACTCCCCGTGGCAAGGGCATCCCGAGTGACGTAATCGTGCCGACACCATGCGCCGCCAGAAAACGCGCATAAGCGTCGGCGATGCTGGATTGCCGATCGGTCCAGCCGCCAGGCGCCAACCAGACCGACAGGTTCATCGAACCCACCTTGTCGCTGACCACCACGCCGGGAAATGTATCCATGTGTTGCAAGGCATCGTTCAATTGCGACAGAGTCGATAACGGCGCGGAAGCGCTGCGCGACAACTGATGCCCCTTGAGTTGATAGCGGATAACTTGCAGGCGCGTCGGCTTGGAACCGACATCCAGATGCCGTACCAGAACCAGTTCGTCAGGTTTCATTCGCAAGGGAGGGCCGAAAACTTCCTCCGGGGCGACCAGATTCAGCGCGTCGTATTGCAATTGCGCAAAGTAACGGCCGAATCCGCGTGTCTGAGCCAGTGTTCCGACGATGTGATCCCGGCCTTCGATCGTGGCGTCAAGCCCCCGCCACGACAACATCGCGATCACTGCCAGCAAGCCGATGGCGACCAGCATTTCGATCAAGGTAAAACCGCGCGCGCCATGCGCGCGCGCGTAGTTAGCGTCGCGCTGCATTCTGCACCACGGTTAAAGTGTCGGCCAGTACATCGGCACTTGCGGCGGAGGCATACACACGCACCTCGATCTGCCGTACCGGCGGATTTCCCACCTGCGTTACTGTTTGCCGGCACACAAATCGGTAGCCGCCTTCGGGGCAAAAAGCGGTGCTGCGCCCGGTTTCGGGCCATTGCTGGGCAATCGTTATTTGACTAAGTACGTTGTCCGCGCTCCACAGCGCCAACAAACGAGTACGCGCCGTTTCCACATTCGAACCCAGAGCACCGATTGCCCGCAGAACCGCGCCCAGGGCAATCGCCACAATCGCCAGCGCGATCAATACTTCAATCAAGGTAAAGCCCTGCATATGTGCTGGCCCGCCGCGCTGCTTAACGTGCCTCATGGCGTCCGGCTCCCAATGCATCCACGACAGAACGAACCTCGACCTCGCAAGGTTGCCGGGTCCGTCGCGGTTCCCTACGCTCATATTTTCGACGGTGTGCAACGACTTGGACACACCTCGCCCTGCATCAGCGATCTTAGTTGTCGCAGGTGGCGAATGCATGTCGAATGGTACTGAACATCCGCGATGTTCCTCTCCGCGAATCCTGGTTCAGTGGAATATCGTGTGCGCTCACCGGGCGCACGGCGGCGACATTCAAAACCTCGGATTGGCCAGCACGTAAAACAAACCGGCTGAAAGCGAGATGGTTACCGGCAGCGTCACCACCCAGGTGAGGGCAATGCGCCACAACATGCCGCCCTGGACGCCCTGGCCACCGGCGATCATGGTGCCGGCGATGCCGGACGTAATAATATGCGTGGTGCTGACCGGAAGCCCGGTAAAGCCGGCGGTACCGATCAGCAACGAGCCCACCAGTTCGGCGCTGGCGCCCTGCCCGGGCGTCATGTGCTGCTTGCCGAGCCGCTCACCCAAAGTCCTTACCACGCGCTTGTAACCGACCATCGTACCTATACCGAGACACAGCGCACTCAGTACCCGTACCCACCAGGGCGCGTATTGTACCGGCGGCCCCATTTGCTTGAGCAAGTTGGCCGCCTGCTTTTTGTCGCCCGAGCTGGCTTGCGGCGCCTCGGTCACATGCTTCAATTCCGACAGCACGTCATACACGGCGCCGCGTAGCTGGGAGCGCGTGGCTCGGTCCTGTGCATCGGTATAGCCTGGCGTTCGCCGTCCCGTCGCTTCGGCGGGCAGTAAGGCACCGGCGTTTTGCAAGGTGGCGGCCGATTGCAGGGCCTGCACTTTCACATCGTCGCCATACTGGCGGATCAACGGCGTGGCAGCAGCGGCATTCTGGCCGAGCTGCGCCATCTGCTGGCTCGCCTGCGGATTCAACGCATAGGTGGCGGGCAATAAGCCGATGATGGTCAACATGATTAGGCCAATGCTTTTTTGGCCATCGTTGGTGCCATGCGAGAAGCTCACGGAGGTACAGGTGAGTATCAACAGTGCCCGCAACCACCAGACGGGCGGCTGCCCTTCTTTCGGTGGCTCGAACAAGTGGCCGTGACGCACCACGAGCCGAAGCATGCCGTACAAGCCGCCTGCCAGCACCAGACCCAGGATGGGCGAAATCGCCAGACCTTCCAGCACCGTCAGGATCTGCTTCCAATCCACACCTTGGGCCAGATTGCGCGCCTTCAGCAGCGCATCGGCCACCGCCACGCCAATCAACGCGCCGATGATGCAATGCGAGCTGCTGTTGGGAATGCCGAACGCCCAGGTAAGGATATTCCAGAACAGCGCTGCGGCGAAAATGGAGACCAGCATCGGCACCGCGGGCGATCCGTCAGGGGGCGTCAAGACATCGGGCGGCAAGATCTCGACTAATGCAAAGGCGACGGCGATGCCGCCCACCAGCACTCCCAAAAAGTTCACCACGCCCGACCAGATCACTGCGGGACCGGGCTTCAACGCCTGCGTATAGATTACCGTGGCGACTGCGTTGGACGAATCGTGAAAGCCGTTAGTCGCCTCGAATGCAAGCACCATGACGAAACAGATAATCAACATCGCAATGACGATGCCCGACGAAGGAACGAAGTGAACAAGCATGTAGGCTTCCAAATGGTCCAAGGGAAATACTTCGCGTTCGACTCAGTTGCTTACCCGACGACCACCCGGCCGCCCAACACGCCTTTAGATCCTAGGCGCGCCGTATGTCATTCATGCGACACCCCAACCTCACTTCAACGATCTTCACGCGCGGGACGGCGCACTCACGCATGGTGCCGGTGAGCACCGGAAAGGGTCGCCCAACAAATATGCACAGTAGCATTTAGGATGCCTGGAGCCGAGTGACATCGGTCGTGCAGCAAGGTCATCCGAGTGGACCACCGTTTTTGCAATTGCAGGTACGCCGTGAGTGAGCGTGGAAGCGCGCCATAGGCTATGCGCGAAGTTCGACCGAACGCGCAGCATATCTGATGCACGGAGTGTATTTTTTACCGAGGAACTTACCGACCGGCTGTCGGTACAATATCTTTTTGTGAGAGCTGGAAGTATTAGACGGTGACTAATACCAGATCTAATTTTTGCTGAAATATTGCACATGCCCAAGACGCAAAAAAACCCGCACAGCCTTACGCTGTGCGGGTTATATCTTGGTCGGGGCGAGAGGATTTGAACCTCCGACCACCTGGACCCCATATCGATATGCATCCCATTTAAATCAAATACTTATGCCTTTTTTTCTAACTTGGTGATTAATATTTAGGCACGGTAAAATAAGGTTTTGCGGGATGTTTTTCTAGCAAGTTAGAAGGAAAAATAACGATCCGATGGATCAATTTGGTCAAGCACACACTTGTTGCTTGTGAAATACCGGTTCTAGACCAAGTGATCTGTCGCGGTCGCGATGGCTTCCAGCCGCGACGTCACCATCACGATAGCGTGATCATCCTTGTCGCGCGCTGGCGGCCACATGCCAGGCTCGATGATCTCGAAATCGGATGGCAATAAATGGATATGCGCGATGGGCGGGTGTGACCACTCTGAAACGAGCGGCCACCCGAACCACATATCCTCGCCATTGCAGATGCAGGTTGCTTTCGCCAAACTGGGTGCGAGCGTAGCCCATAGTGCAGCATTCCCGGTTTTGGGGGCTTCGAAAGCGACGATCGAGGCGATCTGTTCGATTGGCAGGAATAGTCCCGTCAGCAGCGCACGCTGGCCACCAAGAGAATGCCCGCCCACATGCCACGCTGCGCTGCCCGGCGAAAGCGATTCAGCCCACTCCCATAGCGCACCAACACCGCTATAAGCCCCCGCAGACACCTCACAGCCGCCACCCAGGTCGTGCGGCACGATATCGGCATCGTCAAATAAATCCGGCAACGATTGACCGAAACGAGTACCGCTGATCGAAAGATGAAAATCGCCGGCGGAATCGCGAGAGACAACAGCCTGGTGATCGCTGTTCTGGTATTGAGCGACGTAAATGTCGCCGAGCGTCACAAACGCTGCGGCGGCTTGCGCGGCATCTTCAATATAAGCAGCTTCCGCGCGCCGGGCCGCCAATGCAATAGCGGCCCAGTTCATTTTGCCGCCGTTACGCCCGGCGTCGGAGTCGGTGCCGTCAAGGTGGGCAGCGTCATCACGCTGATCGTACCGTTGGTCGTGCTGATCACGGCAAGATTCGGGATCGGGCAAGCAGTCAGCACGGATTTGACGGCATCCGGGTTGCCGGTCGCATTACGCTGTAGGGCACCGAGCGGCATCGTGCAAGCAGCATCACCCCAAGCAATGAACTTGGCGTCGTCGATGGCCTTGAGGTTCTGCTTCGCGCCGGCATAACCCGATTCACCTGCATTGATGACGCCGCCGGTATAGGCGTTCATCGCACCACAACCGGAAAGGGCAATAGCTACCGCTGCCGCAGCGAGCAGCAAAAGAGTCTTTTTCATGGGGATCTCGATAAAAATGGGAGTGAATTGCTGGAACAACTACTAGGGCCTGTTCACGCTAATAATGGGCTTGCGAACACCCCTACTTTTAAAAATAGATTTACGGGTTGCCACCCACAAAGGGCGAGGGCGGCGTCATGCTCCTTGCGAATACGCAAAGTATTCGCCGCGCCCCATTCCTTGCCCTCGCCCTTTGTGGGTGGCAACGCAAGCCCATTATTAGCGTGAACAGGCCCTAGGCACCGAGCGGTACCGTGATCAACGAAGCGCGAATTATTGCGGTGCGGCTGGCGCAGGTTCGGTGGCGGCGGCCAACGGGGCTACCGGGCCGGACGTGCCGCCGACAGTAATGGTATTCAGTACCGGCACAGGCGGGCTGTATGTCCCCTGCGTGCCAAGCGCTAATGCCAGCGGTCTATTGCTGGACGCAGCAACGTGCCCAGCCAGCGCAGTGATAAGGCCTAGCGCAGTGGTGATGAGCACACCGATTTCATAGACAACCGGTTCGATGCTCGTCTTGCCGGAGTATGCAAACACGCTCAGGATCGCGATCAGGATCAGGATGAAGATCGCGGCAGCCGCGCCGGCAATCAGTTTCAATGTATTGGTGCTCATGCAGATGCTCCCTTGCGTTTGCGCTTTGGCGCGTTGGCGACCTTCTGCGCCACCAGGTGCTCGGCCAATAATTCGGCCTGGAACCGGGCAACGGCATCGGGGTCAGTGAAAACAGATTGGGTATTGTTCTGGGCTTTGTAGCCGATGCCGCCGGCCGTACCTTTCATGACGAAAGTGCCTTCGCCAGATGTGCTCCAGTTGGTCGAGCCCTCGGCGCCGACCTTGCCATCGGCCACAAAGCCTTTCGTGTGGCTGATCTGGTGCGTGGCCGATTGCCCGATGACGAAGTGCGTCGAGAAGGCGGCCGGATCTTTCGCTGCATCCGAGTCCAGCAGCCGCTTTTCATGTGGGCCGCCCGACTGCGACTTGTCGAGCGTGATCAGGCAGGTGATCGAAGGGTCGTGAACGATTTTCATCAGAATGTCGTTCAGTTCTTCGTCGTCAAATCCGAACATATTCAGGTATAGCGAGACGGTGACGCGCGACAGGACGTGTTTCAGGACCTCGTGGACGTCATCGCGCCCCACATAGAACAGGTGGAAGTCCTTAGACGCATTGGGCGAATAGCCGCCCTCCTTAGTGTGCCGCGCCAGGTCGAGTAGGTCGAAGGTTTGTAGGGTGTCTGCCATGGATGGCTCCGTAAACGAAAAAACCGCCCGGAGGCGGTTGGCGTTAGGCCAATTGGTTGGGGTTAGACGACGGCCGCCGATGCGCTATCCAACGCAGCTAGGTCGTGCGCGTTGATGATTTCGGCAATCTTCTGCGCGTAGCCGGGATCGGTCGCGTAGCCGGCCGCCGCCACCGCCCCGGCAAAGCCAATTCCATCAACGTACTGAAACGCCGACTGATATCGAGGGTTCTCGATCAGGAACGCAGCATGGTCCTGGATGCTGCTCAGCCAGTCGGTATAGGCTCGGAATCGCGCTTCGATGGCTATGGTTTTGCCATTGACCACTTCGATCGTTGATTGGGTGGTAACCGGCCCTGTCCAAGACGCATCAGCCTTGATGCCGAATAGGTTCATGCCAGGCGCGTGGGCACCCCACCCACTTTCCAGTGCACCCTCGGCCACCGTAAAACTGGCCGGGATCTTGGTGGTCTTGGCCGATTCAGCGGCCGCCGGCGAGATCGCGGCGATAAATTGTTGAGGCGTCATATATGCTCGATGGCGAACTTCAATAAATCGATCAACCAATCCGGAAAATCTCGGTGGATCATGTAGAAGACGGGGACGTACAGCACAAGAAAAAGCACCACCAACGGCGGCGCCACCTTTTTGTAGAGGAAAACCCAGCCCGCGGCGAGTCTGCAGAAAAATTTGCTGGCATTAATGCCCTCGGTCCAGAACGTCCGAATTGCGGCCGTATCCGTCGCCACTGTGGTACACACCTGGGTGTTCACGGCGATCGCGATGTCTTGCTTGTCGAGCCGCTCACGCGCTTCGGCCGCCGACTCTCTTGACTCCGCGATAAATGCCATGACCATCTGCTTTAGGTCCCCAACCTCTCCCATCAATTGATCGTATTGCCTGACCGCCGCGGCTTTCGCTTGCTGTGATCGGCGTCGCTCCATGACGCGCTGGTCAACGCCACCATTGGTCTGATCGCCCATATTTCCCCGAGAAATGAAAAAGCCACCTCAAGCTGGCTTATTGATTGCGTCGCGTGACGATTAGGCGATGGTTACGCTCGCGGCCGGTAGCGCAGCACCCGGTGCGCCGGCGCTATAGAGTTTGAGCGCCGCGACATAGTTAGCGATAGCCGTGGCCCATTCCTTAAACACCGCAACGCTCGGAAAAATGTGTGGCACGTCAGCGGCATCGAACCATGGATAGGAACTCAAACCACCCGGGAAATCAGTATTCGTCTGGATGAACAACATCACTGATGTTGATCTCGAATTGCGTGGCGCTGTCCAGTGGGTACATTTGCATTGATGGGCGTCGTCATTGCCGGGGCTCACAAGATGGTAGAAAATAAAAAAGCCGCCTCCGGGCGGCTTAACAACAGCAATTTTATTGCCTAAGAAATGACATCAGTGAAATCGACGGTCGCGCTCGAAATGCTGCCA
>Ga0302227_10001176_pt1 | contig 19921 bp, 20 predicted proteins | sample II_Palsa_N1_1_FD_193525 | JGI IMG/M metagenome (GOLD analysis project Ga0302227, IMG submission 193525) | Peat permafrost microbial communities from Stordalen Mire near Abisko, Sweden - II_Palsa_N1_1 | ecosystem: Environmental > Terrestrial > Soil > Palsa > Peat permafrost | place: Sweden... | reverse complement strand
TTCCATTTTTGGTTGTGCCTTGCCAGCATATTTATGCCGATAGCAACAAACAACAATGGCCATAACCCGGCTATACCTAACGAAGGTATAATATTAGGCAATAAAAACAGAACGCCAATGCCTGTGATAAAAATCCAGCTTGATTTTGTGAAATTATGTTTGGAACCGATGTATAAGCCCACACCAATCATCAGGATTGGCCAGCTGAATATCCAATGCGGAAATAAAAATAAGCCTGCACGGCGCAGCAATATTGCCAAACCCATTACCAGCAAACCGAAACCTATGGTTGTGTTTTTATTGTATTTATGTGGAGTGTTATTTATTTGATTTTCCATGATCTGTATTAATTAAAATGATACATCAAATGTACAGCGGCAAATTATGCTGGCCTAGGCTTAATAGGTAGCCTGATTAAACAAGTCGGTGAATGGGGGAGGTAAGTCGGTGAAAAATTGGGTGGGTGTTTTTGGGATGTTGTGAATTGAGGGATAAGTTATATTTTAGTGGCGATTAAACTTATCACATGGAGAAGGAGTTTACAACCTCAATACTTGGAAGAGTAATTTATGGAATATTAGCCGTTGGTTTATTTGTATTTACAATATATCTCTCGATAGTTAATTACAAAGGAAGTAATTCAGTTTTTATAATACCATTATTAGGAACCATTGGCGCAGTGCTGATAATTGTTAATTTACAGAAAAGGAAAATTGTTATTACAGATAAAAGCATTAGTTATACTTCTGTATGGAGTTCGAAAAATATTAATCGAAAATATTAAAGGCTATAAAATAGCACAGAAAGTAATTTATATATATCCCATTTCAAGTCAATTTTCTAAGCTTTCAATTAACGACTACTTGAGTCTTGACGATACTGAAGAATTAACTGAGCTACTCGGCAAAATTAGTATCGATTTAGAACGTGCAGCATATCATAAGGATGAGCAAGCAATTCTGAATGATACTGAAATTGGATCAACAAAAGAACAAAGAGAAGATCGGTTTGAAAATGCTATAATATACTCCATAGTGTACAATATATCCGGAGTAGTATTGTTTGTTTTATCATTTATGCTTAGGATAGATAATATTATATTACAAATAATATTGTTGCTACATCCTTTACTGGGCCTGGCAATTATTGCTGTTACAAAAGGTATGGTGCGGCTATTTGCTAAACTGGATAGTAGCGCTTACAGGTCAATTTATTTAGGCATCTTTTTTTCTGAACTATGCCTAATTAATGGCGTATTAGACTCGGGCAAAGCTTACAGTAATACCAATTTGTGGTGGCAAGAGATAGTTGGTGGCGTAGTGTTTTTTTTAATATCTATGGCAGTACTTTTTAAAATGCCAACCAGAGTGATTTTTATCCAATTGTTTTTTGTACTCCTTTTTGCTGTTGGCTATGGCTTTGGGAGCGCATTGGAAATAAACTATATATTAAAATAACCTACACCGCCGGTTCCTGCTGGCTTAAGCAATGGAAACTGCCTAAGCCCCAGATAATATCGGTTGAATCAATACCAACAACTTTCCTGTCGGGGAAACATTGTTGTAATATCTCCAGTGCTATTTTATCCTTATCGCAACGATAGGTTGGTACAATAACCGCCGAATTCGCGATGTAGAAATTAGCATAAGATGCCGGTAAACGCTGATCGTCGTAAACAACCGGATCAGGCATTGGCAGCTCAATAATATTTAGCGGTTTGCCGTTAAGCAGGCGCATGGTTTTTAAGATTTCCAGGTTTACTTGCAGGATGTGGTAGTTCTCGTCTTCGGGATTGTCCTCAACAACGGTAACAACGGTATCCTCGTTTACAAAACGGGTAATGTCATCAATGTGGCCATCGGTGTCATCACCAACAATACCATCGTTTAGCCACAAAATTTGCTCGGCACCGTAAAAGTTTTTTAGGTAGTCTTCTATTTGTTCTTTGGATAGATGTGGATTGCGGTTTTTGTTCAGCAGGCAGGCAGTAGATGTTAATATTGTGCCTTTACCATTAAAATCAACCGAACCACCTTCCATCACAATACCCGGATGGAAAACTTTGTAGCCTAAATTCTCACCTATTTTGGTTGGGATAACATCATCCAAATCAAACGGCGGATACTTGCCGCCCCATGCGTTGTAACCCCAATCAACAATTACTTTTTCTTTTGTGTCCGCATTGATCAAAAACGCCGGACCGTGATCTCGGCACCAAGCATCATTGGTAGGGAAGTAGTAGAACTCAATTTTACTCAAATCTGCACCAACAGCAATTAGCTGTACTTTGGCAAAAGCTGCCATTTGTTCATCTTTTACATTGATGCGCACCAACTCACCTTCAGCAACTATCTTGATAAATTCAGCATACGGTTTATAAACCATACCGATCTTACCCGGCCATGATTCTTCCTTGTGAGGCCAGCTCAGCCAGGTAGCGGTGTGCGGTGCCCATTCTGCGGGAAAGTGGAAGCCTTTTGTAGTCTGAACCATGATTTGCTTGATTTGAGGATTTCTTGATTGTTGTCTGAACCATGATTTGCTTGGTTCAGGGATTTCTTGATTTTATAAATTAAATGCTTTGTTATTGTGAACACGTTTAAATTGTAAACTTTTGGAACTGAAATTGATTAGCAACCCAATTTCCATTCTATAAGCTTCAACGTAATTCATGGCTTGTGCAAGATGAATCTTCTAGTGTTATTATAGCTTTTAATTCAACCATTATTATGTTTTCAACAAAAAAGTCTACTCGTCTTGTACCGATATCTTCGCCTTCGTAGAAAATAGTCATTTCCATTTCCCGGGCATAACCCAAACCTGATTTTCTAAATTCTATTTCCAGCGCGCGTTGATAAATCACTTCCTGGAAGCCATTGCCTAAAATATTATGAACTTTTATAGCGCAGCCGATTATTTTTTCAGTTAATTCTTTATGCTTCATATCAGGAAATCAAATAATCAGGCGAATCAAGGTTCAGACTAGTCCTCGTCTATTAAACGTTTTGTGATCGGTTGATATGAGTCAATCCTCCGGTCACGTAAAAACGGCCAGTGACTACGGTAGTAATCCGATTTATTTAAATCCAGATCCTGTATAATGATCTCTTCTTCGTTGTGTGATGCCTGGTAAAGCAGTTTACCAAATGGGTTGGCAACAAATGATCCACCCCAGAAATCAACACCAGCTTCGTGACCAACACGGTTTACACTCACCACGTGTATGCCATTGGCAACCGCGTGTGAGCGTTGGATGGTTTGCCAGGCGTTGTATTGGTCAACGTTGGTTTCGTTGTCCTGCGTGGTTGCCCAGCCGATAGCGGTTGGGTAAAATAATATCTCGGCACCCATTAACGCGGTAATACGGGCAGCCTCAGGGTACCATTGGTCCCAGCAGATCAGTACTCCTATTGTAGCATATTTGGTTTTGAAAACTTTATAGCCCAAATCGCCGGGAGTAAAGTAAAATTTTTCGTAAAAACCCGGGTCATCCGGAATGTGCATCTTGCGGTATTTACCTAAGTAAGCGCCGTCAGCATCTAAAACAGCAGTTGTATTATGGTAAACTCCCATCGCACGTTTTTCGAACAACGAAGCGATAATTACTACGTTTAATTCGGCTGCTAAGGCAGAAAGTGTATCTGTTGATGGGCCGGGAACAGCTTCGGCTAAAGCGAAATTGTCGTAATTTTCTTCATCACAAAAATATAACGAAGTGAACAACTCCTGCAAACAAACAATCTGCGCGCCTTGCTGTGCCGCCTCGCGAACTTTGGCTATAGCTTTTTGTAAATTCTGCTCTTTGTTGGCAGTGCAGCTCATTTGCACTAGGCCTACTTTTACATTACTCATGCCGCAAAATTAATATTATTGAATGGATTACGCCGATTTTAGTTTTTGATTTCACAGAGTGGTGACATAGATTTAATTTTGCAGGCGATATTGTTCTTCGCAAATCTTATAATACATTTGTTTTCATAATTCACATCACCATAACATTTATGATATCTGCTCATCACTTTATCAAAACCATCAGCGCGAAAGTTTTAATGCTGCTTACTTTATCAGTTCTTGCCCCGGCTTTTTCTTTCGCCCAGTCCGGGAACGATTTCGGAAACAGCAGTTATAATGGAAAAGCACTAACTGTTAGCACAAATGGCGGATATATTGTGATAACACCATATACACCCGATGTTATCAATATAACTTACAAAAACAAACTGAGCGAGGCTGTAAAAAGCTACTCTACCATAGCGCGGCCGGGTATTGTTAAAGCAACTTATATCAACAATAAGAGCTTTACAGGTTTGCAAACTTCAGCATTGAAAGTATTGGTTGATAAGCATGACCTATCAGTTAGCTTTATCGATAATAAAAATCATTTGCTATCAAAAGCATTCGCTTATGCTAAAACTGCAGATAGCTCAGCCATTAATTTTGAATCAGATGGTAAAGAAGCTTTTTATGGTGGCGGATCAAAAGCGATCTACCTGAACAGGCGGGGCAATGTTTTGCAGAATATCAACCAGGCGCATTATGATTATCATTTTGGGCAAACGGATATCAACATCACCATCCCATTTATGGTATCGAGCCGTGGTTATGGGTTGTACCTGGATAACGCTGCCGAAGGCAGTTTTGATGTCGGTAAAACTGATGCGAAAGTGCTGGGTTACAAAACTACTTCGGGTTTGGTAAACTTCTTTTTTGTGGGTGGAGAGAATATGGACGCGGTGCTGGCTAATTACACGTTTTTAACCGGTCGCCAGCCTTTGCCGCCACGCTGGGCAATGGGGTATATCTCCTCAAGGTATGGTTATAAATCAGAACGCGAGGTTACCGATGTGGTGAATAAAACCCGTGCGGCAGGTATCCCAATTGATGCCGTTGTGTTCGACTTGTATTGGTATAAGGCAGCTGCGTTTATGGGCAACTATAATTGGGCACCCGATAGTTTCCCAGATCCCAAACGTATGCTGGCAAATTTATTGAAGAATAATATCAAGGTGGTTACCATCAGCGAAACTTATATCACCAAAAAATCGGAGAATTTTAAGGCCGCGGTTGATCAGCATTTGTTCGCGACAAACAAAACGAATGGCCAACCCTATATTTTTGAGAAATTCTGGGCCGGATCATCGGGTTTGCTGGATGTGTTTAAACCATCAACGCAGCAATTTTACTGGAATTTTTATAAAGCCCGTATTAAAGATGGCACGGCAGGCTGGTGGTTTGATTTAGGCGAGCCCGAAGTAAACAACGATAGCTTACAATATGCGGATGGTAACAACAAACAGGTGCACAATGCCTATGCTTTAATCTGGGCCAAATTTGCCTTTGATGGTTACCGTAAGGATTTTCCGGATAGCAGGATTTTACTGTTACCGCGCTCAGGTTTTGCGGGGATGCAGCGTTATTCCACATTTCCATGGTCGGGTGATATTGATAGATCATTTGAAGGCTTAAAAGCGCAAATCCCGATCATTATCAGCATGGGTTTAGATGGCGTAGGTTATATGCACTCGGATGCAGGCGGTTTTACAGGCCATGGCGAGGATGCACAGAAGAACCCGGAGCTATACTCGCGCTGGTTAGAATTTGCCGCGTTTTGCCCGGTAATGCGCACCCATGCCGCCGCGCATAAATACTCACCCGAGCCAATTTACTGGGATGATACCACCCGTTTACGGGTTACTAAATACATTAAACTGCGCTATGCGTTATTGCCTTATAATTATACCCTGGCCTATAAAAATACCACCACAGGCAGGCCTTTGGTTTTAGGTGTGAATTATTTTGAACCAGAAAATAAACGCCTTGAAAATGTTAACGACGAATATTTATGGGGCGATAAAATGCTGGTTGCCCCGGTAATTGTAAAAGGGCAAACCACCAAAAAAGTACTGTTCCCTAAGGGCGAATGGATCGGGTTTAATGATCATAAATCTTATAAGGATTCTGCCGCGGTTTATGCTCCTATCGATAGTTTGCCGTTGTTTGTTAAAGCCGGTAGCATCATTCCGATGGCTGGCCCGTATACGCATACTGAGCAGTATGACGGCAGATCGATCATACTGAAATATTATGTGGGTAATACATCTGCTACCACCGCTTCACAATGGTTTTATGATGATGGTAAAGATCCCAACTCGTTAAAAACAGGTAAATATGACCTGGTAACTTTCACAAGCAGCGGCAGAGGTAAAAGTCATAACATCGTTATCGCACCAAAACAATTTACAGGTAAAACAAAAAGCTTTAGGTTGATAGTGGCCGATAAACAACTCCAATCGGTAACATTTTCAACCAATACAGCCTATAAAATTGTAGTTGATGCCAGTGGAAACAAAGAAGTAGATTTTAGCTGGAACGGTAAACCGTTGAGCCTGAATATTAAGTCGCTTTAGCGCCAGAAAAAGCATCATCATATTGCAATATGCCGGTTTGGTAAAACAAATCGGCACTAATTGATATTATAGTTTGATTATAATTGCAAATTATTACTGATGATGAAACCCCTACAATTACGTGTTCTTTTTATAATATTGTTTAGTTTTTCAGGGTTACACACGCTTTACGCCCAAAGCTATAAAGACCAGTTTAGCTTAGAATTAGATAACGATCAATATATTGATCCCAATCACGACAGGTATTATACTGCCGGTACTTTTTTTACGCTTACGCACGCCATGCATCATGCAGATACCGGTAAGCTGGTGAAAAAGATAATTGAATATCAGTTAGGCCAGCAAATTTATACGCCGAGTACAGCGCATATTTATAAGCCAAGCTTGTTTGATAGGCCATTTACAGGTTATTTGTTCGGGAGTGTAGCGATGAACTGGTTATATGCCAACGAGGATGCGTTGAAATTTACTGCACAATTAGGCACCATCGGCCCAAATTCATTGGGTGAAGAAGTGCAAACCGGTTTTCATAAACTATTTAAGCTTTACCCGGTTGGCCCGTGGTATAAATACGGTATACAAAAAAACGTTATCGGCCTAAATTTAAATCTGGACTATAAGAAACTTATCTATCGTAATGATGGTGGCTGGTTTGATATATCTATAGATCCGGATGCAGAACTGGGTAGTACTTTTACTTATGTTGATGCGGGTGCACAACTTAGGATAGGTGAACTGGGTAAATTTTTTGATTCGGGCATTACCAATAGTCGGGTAAGCAGTACTGATAACGGCGCCCAGCAAAAAGAATTCTATATTTTTACAGAACCTCAGTTTAGTTATGTAGCTTACAATGCCACTATTCAGGGTGGTTTGTTTACACATGAAACAGGGCCAACATTTGGTATTTATCATGAAGTTTATATTCAGCAAATAGGGCTGGAGTATTCTTCGCCGCGAAGATGGTCGTTAAGTTACGTTGCGTTTATAAAAACAAGGGAAGTTAAGAGCACCGCCCTTGGCGATCAATGGGCGGCGTTGAATTTTGCATACCGTTTTGGTAAAGTGAGGTAATAAAAATTCGTTTAGTCAGCAAGGTTGTTTTTACCCTGATTTAAGTTTTAATGAGATACAGGCACATTTTATTTTTCACCATAGCGTTTTTAAGCTTACGTTTAACAGCAAGTGCGAATTATGTTTTCGATGCGCGTTGTATGCAGGCTTATCGTGCCATATTTGATCTTCGTTTAAACGAGGCGCGCTCACTCATCCAACAGGAAAAGCAGCAAAGCCCGCAAAATGGCATCCCGATATTGCTGGATAATTATGTGGATTACATTACCCTGCTAACTTCAGACAATAAAGCCGACTATAAGCGTTGGGTAGATCAAAAATCAAGTCGCTTAGATGCTTTGGAAGCCAATGAAGATAACTCACCCTATTACTTATATTCTCAAGCCGAAGTTTATTTGCAATGGGGCTTACTTAAAGGCAAATTTGGTGATTACATGTCTTCAGCATCCGACTTAAAAAAAGCGCGGAACCTGTTGGAAGATAATGCCAAAAAGTACCCTGATTTTTTACCAAATCAAAAATGCCTTGCTTTGATTAATGTGGTTTTTGGTGCTTTACCTTCTAACTTAAAAAGCGTGGCTAAATTTTTAGGCATGGCAGGTAACATTGAAGCCGGGGTAAGCGAATTGGAGAAACTGCGCACGCAGGTAGCGGGTACAAAGTATGCCTTTTATAAAGAGGAAATCGTTTTCTTTTTATGTTATATGGAAATTGATGTGCTGCATAAAAAAGATAATTATGCCAAGCTAAGTTCGTACTTAAATGATATGGATAGCAAAAGCCTGCTACGCATGTACCTGCAAGGCTATATCGCGGCCAAAACAGGGCATAACGATGATGCTATTGCTAACCTGCAGGCACTTCCGAAATCAAACCAATATGTTGAGTTGCCAATTGCCGATTACCTGTTAGGATGTGCCAAACTATGCCGTATGGATCCAGATTCATACACCTGCTTTTTGCGATACATCGGCGAGTATAAGGGCGAAAACTATATCAAGGATTCTTATTTAAAGATAGCGTATTACTATTTACTGAATAATGATGAAGAAAAGTACAATGCCTATTTGAAATTAGTGAGAAGCAGGGGATATACTACTGATGAAAAAGATCAGCAGGCTTTAAAAGAAGCGAATGATGCGAGGCCGGATAATGATTTACTTAAGGCAAGGTTTTATTTTGATGGTGGCTATTACAATAAAGCGCTTACCCAGTTGCAGGATAAAAAAGAGGCTGATTTGAAATTGCTGCGTGATAAGATTGAATTAAACTATCGCCTGGGGCGCGTTTACCAATTGTTAAATAAATATAATGAAGCCATTGCCAGCTATACCAAGGCAATCGGCATCGGCCGTAACTCCAATTATTATTTCGCGGCTAATGCGGCATTGTGTATTGGTAATATTTATGAAGGTATTAAGGATTATAATCTTGCAGCCAATTACTACAATCAGGCTTTAAGCATGAAGCATCACGAATATCAAAACAGTATTGATACGCAGGCCAAAGAAGGCTTAGAGCGCATTAATCATTAAAGATCGTACTTTATCGGTTCGTTGGTAAAACGGATGTTTTTTTCGATAGTGCCGATGTGGAATTTGTTCACTTTCAGTTTTAACTCGTCAAAATCAAAATCGTGATTGGTGCCGCAATCCAGCATGGTAGTTGTGATAGTTGGGTTTAGGCTTTCAAAATACTCTATCATGGTTGTACTCCATATCAGTTGGCAATCACCCTTAATTTTGGGTACAATCTCATACAAACCCTCATCAAACTGAATGTAGCGGATATAACAAGTTTCTAAATTTCCCTGCGGGTAGAATAATAGCAGGTTTCCCGGTTCTGATAAAACTTCGGCTGCATAATCAAAACTTTCTTTTATTGAGCGTTTTCCCGGGTCGATAGAAAAACTGCCGATATAACGCAGCCATTTATTCTTCTCCATCTGCTTTTTTACCGACATGATGAAAAGCTTGTTCATGCCTTTTTTAAGGAAGAAACGGTTACACACATAAAATGCCCAAAAGCCATCCCAAAAACTAAAATGGTTACACATCAGGATGTAAGAGTGACCTGGTTTTAATTTTACGGTATCAAATTCCAAACGCTTGGTGCGGGTACGAAATACCGCGGCAGCAATAAAACCTAATATCCTGAAGAAAAAATGTGGTAATGGTTTCGCTTTAATAATCATCGTAATAATCCTGATAATGCCGAGATAAATTCCTCGCCGATCATCTCATGATCCTGATCGAGGGTAATAATTTCAGCTTTTTTTAGCTTCGCGAAAAATGCCTTGCCGATTTTGGGCGGATACATGATATCGCGTTTGCCAAATATAAAAATGCTCCGGATGTTTTGCGCAGTTAAAGTTTGTATTAATTTATCTTCATCAGTTTCCAGCAGGCGCAGGTAAGTGAAGCAAGCATAAAAGTTAAAGCGCAGCTCGGGAGTGTCAATCTCTTTGTATAAAATATTCCGGCCCACATCATCCACAAAACCTAGTCGCCTGCTTACATTTAACATATTGATGAGTGCTTTTTGGCTTTGGGTAAGTTTTTCCAGGATTCGGTTCCCCATTTTATTCTTTACAAAAAATCGAACGAGTTTACCGGGCTCAATGCTGGATGGGGCAGCTATAATGTATTCATCCACCTGGTGGCCCAGTTCCTCAACCACAGCCGTAGCATAGTGCGAACCCATTGAATAACCTAATATCGAAAAGCGATCAATCTGCTCATGTGCGCAAAAATCGGCGATAAGTTTGGCAAAATCTTTTTTGCTGATGGGCTCTTTAACAGCTTCAAGACTTTGATCATGCAGCCTGGTTTGTTTATGGAAAAACAGATCGAACCCAATAAAGGTGTACTTATTGCCTAAAGTTGGCTCAAGTTTTATAAACTGCTTGCCATGCATCCCGTAACCGTGAAAACAAAGCATGATCTTGTCCCCACTACCAAATTTGTAATAGTGCAGTTTAACTAAGTCGTTTTCAAAGTAGTGGTCGGTCAATTTGTATTTGGGTTGATCTCGATGAACGCGAGTGCCCAAATATAATCACCATCGTGCGAAATTGTTAAGCTGATGGTAAACCTATTCGGGTTTTTGTGCAAGACAACATGCGGGCGGCCCTGTGGTTTTTCGCGCAGGATCTCAATTTTTTTAAATGGAAACGTGGCTGGGTCGATTTGTTTAATAGCTTTATAAACGGCTTCTTTTGCAGCCCAGGTAGATGCGTAGCGCAGCATGGCATCATCAAACTGATCGCAATAAGCGATCTCATTAGCAGTATAAATTTTCTTTTTGAAAAGCTCGTTAAAAGATGCTGTAAAATCGGGCAGAAAGACCAGATCATTGCCTGCGGCAAACCTTTGGTCGATGGCTAATTCACTGATCGATTTTAGCAGCTTATTGTTCATCTACAGCCAGCCCCATAATATTAAAACCGCCATCAACGTAATGGATGTTACCGGTAACTTTTTTGGATAGATTGGAGAAGTAATACAAAGCGGTATCACCCACATCGCTAGCATCAATATTACCCAGTGGAGCGGTAAACTTACCCATTTTACGCAGTTTACGCACGCCGAATATCACACCGGAAGAGGTAGTCATTACCAAACCCGCCGAAATAGCGTTTACGCGCACCTGCTTTTCCCTGAAATAGCTTGCCAGGTACATCATGATATTCTCCAGCGCGGCTTTATTAATAGCCATGCCTGCATATTGCGGGAATACGCGTTGCGAAGCGTTATAAGTAAGTGTTAGTATAGATGCATTGGGCGCTAGCAAAGGTTCTGCAACACGGGCTACTCTTAGTAATGAGTAAGCACTGATGTTAAATGAATCCATGAAATCTTCGAAAGGAATATCGATGTATGATGAAGCAACTTCCTTGCTGCCGGGAATGCTGTAGCACATCACCGCCTGGCTGCCGAATGCCACACCATGCAGCAAGTAATCAATCGGCCCAAGATCCTGATGCACCATTTGCAAAAAGCTGGTGATCTGCGCTTCGTCGCGTACATCAACTTCGGCGGCATATTGGGCACCCATGCCCATTTTATCCATCAGGTATAAAACATCGTCTTTGGTATCGGCAACATAGCTTAACGCTACCTTACAGCCGGATTGGCTTAGCTTTAAGGCCACATCATAAGCAATGGAGCTGTCATTTCTGACACCGAATACTACTGCAACTTTGTTTTTATTGTCGATCATGGATTGATTATTCTCTGATGTCATTGCGAGGAACGAAGCAATCGCGAATCTTGCATTATCACTATGCTTACGTGCGATTGCTTCGTTCCTCGCAATGACATGCGGTTATATTCGATTATTAATTATCTCTCGATATCGCCATAGCGCTATTGGTGCCGCCAAAGCCATAGTTTAAACAAACTATCTGGTTAATCTCTTTAGCGATTGTTTCTTGTGGGATCAGATCCCGGTAAGCTGCTGCCGGTTTCATAGAACCCTCCCATCCTTCTTTTTTCTGGAAGTTTTCCAGTTCTGGATTCAGGTTTTCAGAATTGATACATCCCGGAACCTGTTGGTTTTTGAGCATTAGTAAAGCAGCTATAAATTCAACCGAACCCGCCGCGCCCAGCATGTGCCCAAATTGTGATTTAGGTGCCGAAACATGATAACCGCTTTCGCCCAAAGTATCTACAACACTTATCAACTCCAGTATATCACCTACCGGGGTTGCTGTGCCGTGTACTTTAACTACATCGGGTTTAATATGTACTTCTGCCGATAGGCCTTTCCATAATCTTCTTTGGCCGCCGTATGATGGATAGAACATATCGCCATCTCCATCCGAGTTGTTAAAATATTCATCTATCACGGCTAAAATATTAGCGCCGCGTGCTTTGGCCATTTCGTATTCTTCCAGTGCTACTATACCAGCACCGAATGAGCATACAAAGCCATTTCTTTTAACATCAAAAGGGCGTGAACTTTCGGCAGGGGCAAAGCCTTTGCTTAGCACTTGCATCGCATCGAAACCGATAAAGGTTTCCAGCGATGTACCTTCAACGCCACCGGCAATTGCGCGATCCTGTAAACCAAATTTTATCAGGCGATGTGCATAACCAATATTACCCAAACCCGTTGCACAGGCCGAGATAATGGATTCGCACACGCCCCGGTTTTTAATCAGGCACGATACGTTCGCAGCTTCGCGGTAGGACATGGCCCTATCAACCATATGTGAACCCGCATGGCGCGATTTTTTGCCTAATTCAAAAAAGGCATGCCAGGCATTACGCATAATAACGTTGCCGCCGCCGCCCGAAGCAATTACAACACCGGTTTTTTCTGACCGCGTTTCTGTTTCGGTCCAGCCCGCCATTTCGATAGAATCCAAAGCGCCCATCATGGCCCAAACGCAGCCTAAATCGGCAGTGGCCATATTCATGGCCGGTATGCGCCCTCTTGTATCTACAAAAGTTTCGGGCCACTCATAGCCGTCAACCAAATATATTGGCTCAATGCCCAGGTCATTATCATTAATAAAACCGGATACCTTTGATCGGATTTGCTTATCGCGTTCAGCAGCTTTTGGCCATTCCCTGATTAGGCTTTGGCCCGAAAAGATTTTCTGGTCAAAAACATTGATGTCGGCGCAATCCGGGAAAGCGCCACCCATACCTACAACCGCTACTTTTCTGCCTTGCATGATTAGGAATCTTGTCTTGCTTTTGCCTTTATAATCAAATCAACAATATCTTTAACTTTCGAGCCTAATTCGTCGATATCTTCATCTTCAAACTCCACATCAAATTTTTGCTCAACCTTAGCCGCGATATTTATCAATTCGGTTGATGGCGTGTTCATATCAGTTAAAAAGTCAGTCTCTTCGGTCACGTGCTCTAACTTAGCCGGATCAACCGTTCTTACTGTTCTTAATACCTCAATTAGTCCATCAATTATTTCTTGTCTTTCCATTATTGTGTTATTGTAATTTTTCAAACATCTCTTTTTTTATTCCCCTGCCGGTGATGTCAAATAGTTCGGCAATCAGCACAAATCCTTCACCTATATCGTAATTTTTTAAACGTTCTTCGTCAAAATCTTTAAAGTATTCATCCAGATTGAGGCCTAGCGGTGCGCGGTAAATTCTTCCTTCGCAAACCATTTGGCGCCACTTGTAAAACTTGATAAATCCAATGTTAACAAATGTCTGGCCCTTTTCCAAATACGAGTGGAAAAACACATTGCCCAAACTGATGAACGTAGGGATCAATAATTTTGATAACGCCTCCGGCACCATATCCTGTTTCTTCGACTCCAAAAATGTTGCCGCCGCCACCACTGTTGCCTGCGCGAATGACTCGATCATATCCACCCCGCGAAAAATATCAAAATGGTCCTCCACATCGTGCTCATTAGGCGTGTAGCTGGCTACCACGCCAACTTTGGCTTTATGCCAATGAAAGGCACTTACCAGGCGTTTTTTAGGCCCGTGTATCAGCCAGTTTTCAGGCAGTTCGCCTACCAGGCTATCTCCAATTTGTGAAGTATCAGTTATCCCCATTTATATCAATCCACCGTTAATGTGAATATTTGTGCCATTTATATATGATGCCTTGTCCGAAACTAAGAAAGCAATAGTTTCAGCCACATCATCAACCTTACCAAACCTTTTGGCGGGTATCATATTCAGGTATTTATCTTTTATCGCTTCAGGAATGCTATCCGTCATATCCGTTTGTATAAATCCCGGCGATACGCTTAGTACCCTGATGCTGTGTTCCTGGTTTAAAGCCGCTGCTTCCTGCGCCAATGAACGCGACAATGAAGCCAAACCCGCTTTGGTTGCCGCATAAACCGACTGGAACGCGTTACCTGTTTCGCCCACTACCGAACTGATGTTGATGATAACACCGCTTTGGTTTAAACCAAAAATCTTCATGGCGGTTTTACAAATCATAATAGGCGCGCGTAAATTTACATTTAACATCGCATCTATTTCTTTATCAGGCTGATAGTTTAATGGTTTATCAAAAGTAACACCGGCATTATTAATTACGCCGTACAACGAATCGCCATGTTGTTTTTTGAGTTGCTTGCAAAAATCAGCCAGTTCATCAGCATTGCTAAAATCGGCACATAACAGTTCGCTGCCGGGTTCAACATCGGTAAAACTATCTTTGTTTGATGCGTGCAGAATTAAAGAGTAATCAGCCGATAACTTTTTGGATATGGCCAGCCCTAAACCCCTGCTTGCCCCGGTTATCAGTATCTTTTTCTTTGTCATTGTGTATTGTTAGCTGTAGGCAGATTATTTATCCGGCAAAAATATTATAATTAATGTAATACAACGATTGTTAAAGATAATGGTTTTCTTAAATAATACCAATTGGTATTATTTATATGATAATCAACTGACCCTAATGTGTTTTTATTGACCAATGCAGGTTGCGTAATTTCCAGTTGTTGCCGTCTAATACAGCAACGCCGGTAAAATAGCCATCAACAGGTACAAGTTTATTGCCTGCCGTCATCGTAATATCTTCGTGAAAATCGCTGCCGATGGATGCGGCACGGGGCGACAGTACGTTAATGCGCATATTACCCCAATTCAGTTTTATTTTGCTGATGTTTTTGATCAGCGTATCCTGTATAAATTTTTGTGCCGATGTGTAGTTATGAAAAACGATCTGGCCATCGGATGCCATGAAAAAATCCTGTGAATTTTCGAAGTAATCCAGCCAGGCGGCAGGTCCTTTGGTTGAAATAGCGCCCGCTATATCAACTGTGAGTTTGGTAACACCTGTTTTTACAGCAGAAACCCGTTCGGTGCTTAATTGCTTATGTTTGTGGTTGCAAGCAAATATTAGCGCAATAACAGGCACAATAAACAGAATTTTTAAGCTGTTGAAATTATGAAAATTCATGTTTACAGGTTGTTTATAGTATTTACAGGTTGTAATGCCTATCCAACCAAATTATTGTTTTGCAATTGCACCGAAGCGATATAGCCAAACATTTTTTTAGCGCTTTCGATTGCATCTAAATAAGTGTCTTCTCTTTGTTGATCGAGAACCGCGCAAAATGTTTTCCAGTAGGGGATAAGCTCGGCACCGTAAACCTGGTAGTAGTTAAAATCGAGGTTAAGCGCGCTTAGCTCCGGGTTGGTTTTTAATCGTTTAACAATTACACTTCCGCCCAAAGTAGCACCTTCTAAAACATACATGGCCCCTAAAACAGAAGCATCGCTTTTTTCGAAGGTTAACTCATCGTCATTTACAGGCTCCGGTATTTCCATTTGCAGGGCTACCATATCGGCTAATAAAGCAGGTAATTTATAGCGATGAGCGATATTTAACCCTTGTGCAGTTTCGGAGCTCAGGTTATCAAACAAAAAATCTTCAAAAGCTTTATGTACCAGGTAATTGGTGGTAAGTATTTGTTTATAGTGCTGCAAGCTTAGCGTTCCGCTCATGATGTCGTTTACAAACATCAATTCTTCTAATTCGTCGTGGTTGGGCCTGGTGGCCAGTTTTAAAGTTTCGTGCAGCATTTAATGTGTTTTATTGTAGGGTTGATTATGCGCAATCTGACAGAACCAGATCGATGCACGAGTACAAATCAACCAATGCAAAGGGTTTTGATAAATAAGCATCGGCTTCTATTTCTGTAGCGATGCGTTTAATGTCGTGGTGACCAGAAAACAAAACAAATGGTATATTTTTGTAGGCATCAACGCTCTTTATTTCCTTTAGTATTTCAGGAGCGAAACGTTGCCCCAGTTGGTTATCAACCATGATGAGATCAGGTGTAAAACCTTCAAACGCATTTAAGATACCCTCGTTTTCTGTTTGAGTTTTTACGATGTATTTCTCAATTAATGCCATCTCTACAACGTCGGCAATGTCCTGATCGTCTTCGATCACCAAAATTTTCTTCACAAATATTAATTTAAATTCAAGTTTTTGGTAAACCAAAAATCATGCATTGATTGCAGGCACGATACCAGGTTTAAATATCCCGAAGGCTTGGTTAAATAGGCATTAGCGCCAAATTCAAGTGATGCTTTAACGTCTTTGGGGTTATCAGACGTTGAAAAGAATATCACGGGTACGTATCTTAAAAAAGGAATCTCTCTTATTCTTTTAACCAGATCATGGCCCGATAAACCGGGTAAATTAAGGTCGAGTAAAATAAGCCTGGGTTTAATTTTAGCTTCGGCTAATACATTTAATGCGATCAATGCATCCTTACCATTTTCAATAATTTTAATGGATAAACCATTGCCAACTTCCTGCACGGCGTTTTCCATTATAAATGCAAAATCAGTATCGTCTTCTACGTAAAATATATCGGGGGTGCTCACTTATCTATTTTTTTTAAAAGATATATAAAATATTGTGCCAGATCCTAAAGTGCTCTCAAACCATATTCGTGCCTCGTGTTTTTCAACAATACGTTTTACTATGGCCAGGCCAACGCCGGTGCCTTCAAAATCCTTCACATTATCCATCCGCTTAAATAACTCAAATACCCGGCTATAATAATTTACATCAATACCCACACCGTTATCGCTTACCGAGTATATAACCTCATCACCATTCTCTACACCTGCAACCTTAACTTTTGATGGGTTGGAGCGCGATGAGTATTTAACCGCGTTATTGATAAGGTTAGTAAAAACCTGGGTTATCATTACGCTATCGCCCGCAATATCGGGCGTTTCACCAATTTCAAACTCAAGATTTGGCGGGTTAAGGGCCGAAATTACTTCGCGCTGAATTTCATTCAGCATCCTATCCATTTTAATAGGTGAAAATTCAATATCAACACGGCCAACCCTCGAATAGTTAAGAATTTCCTTAATCAGGAAATTCATTTTATCGGTACCGACAATTATCCTGGTTAATATTTTTTTGGCGTTATCATCAATGCTTTTATTACTGGTTAACAACAATTCTGCATAGCTTTTTATGGATGATAACGGGGTGCGTAAGTCATGCGATATGGTAAAGCTAAAGGTGTCCAGCTCTTCGTAAGCAAGGCTTAATCTTTCGTTAAGCAGGCGGATATCATTAGCCTTACGGTTAATGGCGTAAATAACCTGCTCGCGCACTTTTATTACCGCGCTTATTTCTTCACCGGCCCATTTTTCCGAAGTGTTTTTAACGATCTGTGTCCAGCTTTCAAATGATTTGCGTGGTGATAATTGCATGATGCCATTACCAATATCTTCAACAGCTTTATCAGGGTTACCCGCCCAGTGGATGGTTTCTAATTGCTCAGGTTTAAACCAAATGATGATCTCCGAAAGTTCTTTGGATAAGATACACGCCAAAATACCACTGGCCACATGGCTATACTCTTTCGCCGGGAAAAATATCTCGGGGAAACGATGCGTGTAATACACGGAATCCTGCATGTTTACTTTAAGCCATTTTACAATATCGTTTATCTGCTCAAGCGATGGCGTAATGCCAATGGTGGTAATATTGTTATCAAATACAATTACAGCGCCCTTGGCGGTAGTGATATCCTGTACGGTTGTGGAATGCCTTGTTAAGGCATCAATAATGTAGTTTTCTTTTTCGATATGCTCGGCCAGTTCAGAAGCAGCGGCGTTAAGCTTTGCTGCTTTTTCGATATTTTCCTCATCCTGGCGAAATTCCAGCGCTGATGATAATATCTGCCCGATAAGTTTTGAAGCGTCACGCGCTTTGAAATTGATAAACCGCGGCGAATAATTATGGCAGGCGATCAATCCCCAAAGCTCCCCATGCGCGATAAGCGAAATGCTGAAGCTGGAATAAACGCCCATATTTTTCAGGTACTGAATATGGATTGGCGATACAGCACGCAATGCCGAATGGGTAAGATCAAGCGGCGCGCTTTCGGTTTCGTTGGTGATAATACCCGAGCTTTCGCTGTTTACATCGGCAATGATACGGGTAAGGTTGATCTTATAAAGCTCGCGGGCTTGCTTGGGTATGTCTGATGCCGGGTAATGCAAACCAAAAAAAGGTTCCAGGTCGTCATTTTTAACTTCGGCAACCACTTCGCCATGGCCGTCCTCGCCAAAACGATAGATCATCACGCGATCATACAAAATGATTTTTTTGATCTCGTGCGCGGCGTTTACTAATAAGGAATTTAAGTTTTTGCCTGATAAGATTTCGGATACCGACCTGCCGATTACTTTTTGGATATCGAAATCCAGATCGGATTCAACAGTTTCAAACTCTAAGATCTTGTTATCGCCCGAAACAGAAACAATCAGGTTATAGGGTTTGCCGTTAAGCTCGAGTGAAAAAGGGTTGATGCTTTCAAAATACTGGTTGGTGCTGCCCATTAACAAAACCTGCCCTAATTTTAATTGTAAAACCGAAATTGGTAAACTTTTTTCGAGCTCATCAATAGGTTTACCCAAAAAGTTTTTGGGTGCTTCGGTAATAAACGGGGCAATGTTTTCGCTGATATAATTAACAATTTGTGTTTGGCTGTTTACAGCAACCAAAAACCCATGCGACTGGATTTTGCCCGGTATATGGATGGGCTCTTTATCGCAATTGGTTAAATCAACCTGGTATGAACTCATTAGATAGTATTAAAATTTTAGATGCGGAAAAATACACAAAATGTATTCAAAAGAAATAAAATGTTTACAACCGTAAATTGTTTTATGGGCAATAATAAAAATGTATTATCAATATAAAGATAAGAATCATCTGTAACAAAACTTATATCTCAAAACTGAAAACATTTTGATTTTTTTGATATTATATGCTTGTTATAACTCCAATTAAATGCAGCTCAGCCTAAATAAATGCCTTTTGGCGTTGCTTTTTATATTCATTTTAAAGCCCTCGCAATCAAAGGCGTACTCCATATTGTCGCACGAGGCGGTGGTTGATGCAAGCTGGGAAAAAGATATAAAACCTGCGCTAAAATTACGTTACCCAATGGCTACCGACAGCGAGCTGCTTGTTGCCCATTCCTATGCCTACGGCGGCTGCTTAACTGCCGATATGGGTTACTGCCCGTTTGGCAGCAAATACTTCACCAACCTGGCCCATTACGTTTGCACCGGCGATTTTGTGAGTGCCTTGTTAAGCGAAGCTCAAAATTTGAATGAATACGCTTACGCTATTGGCGCGCTCAGCCATTATATGGCCGATAAATATGGGCACTCCCTGGCAACTAATCACGTGGTTCCGTTGGTTTATCACAGGTTGGAAAAAAAGTATGGAAATGTGGTAACCTACGATGAAAACGAAATGGCACACAGCCGTACCGAACTTTCTTTTGATGTGCTGCAGGTTGCGAGGGGCAATTACGTAACACAATCCTACCATGATTTTATTGGGTTTAACATTGCCACGCCGGTTTTAGAACGGGCTTTTATTAAAGTTTACGGCCAGGATTTGAACGATGTATTTGGCGATTTCGATTTGGCAGTAGGCACA
>Ga0302227_10001171_pt1 | contig 19940 bp, 24 predicted proteins | sample II_Palsa_N1_1_FD_193525 | JGI IMG/M metagenome (GOLD analysis project Ga0302227, IMG submission 193525) | Peat permafrost microbial communities from Stordalen Mire near Abisko, Sweden - II_Palsa_N1_1 | ecosystem: Environmental > Terrestrial > Soil > Palsa > Peat permafrost | place: Sweden... | reverse complement strand
TTACCTTGTATCTCGATAACCCCCGAATTCACTGAAATAGCCGAAACCGTATTTGAGGTAAAACCGGTAAAGTCTGCAGCATTTGCTGCAATAGTGATCCCAGCTATCGTTGCAGAGCTGGGACTAGTAGCAAAAAGATTGTTAATATAAAACTGAGCTGGAGGTGCGGCGTCCAGTAAGGTCGAGCCTTGAGCTCTGAGCACATGTTGAGAATAGCTGGCAATAGCAATAGCGACGATAATTGCAGCGATAGCCACCACAATTATCAGCTCCATCAAGCTAAACCCTAAAAGCTTCTTAGCTAGCTTTTTCATTGCCTCAATAAACACCTATCCCTATAATCTTTAAAGATATAAGTTAAAATCAACGTCCCTGCAATAATTGCCGCTGGTCCACCTGGCTAACTGCCCAGGGACTGATTTCCTAGGGTGTTGTGATGTGAGTACCAAGATACGGGGTTTCCCAGCTTAATATCAGCAACCATTTTTCTGGCTGCTTGCCATAATTGAGGGACAGAGCTGTTTTTCAGGAGTGGTTGACGAAAAGTCCAGCAGCCAAGAAATAAGGCAAAAAAATTTCACAGCAAAAAAAGTTTACTTTAATAAGCATAAAAAGAGAATGGTAAAGCGGTATCTCCAGTCAAAAAATAATATAGAAGTTGCTCAATAAAGCCGAAATTATAAATCTTGATAGATGCTTTTGCGGTGCTTAATAGCAACAATGATCACTGTATGAACTTTTGGTTCTATACGATACAAGATCCTATAATCTCCCACCCTCAGTCGACGGTGACCCTTTAAACTGTAACGCAGAGGTTTCCCAAACCCAATAGGATCCAGCATCAAACGCTGTTCGATGGCTTTTTTAATGGTTGTTCTGGCACGAACAGGAAGAGTGGGTATATCTTCTTCAACCACACTCTTCAGATATTCAATATGATAATGATGGCTATTCCCAGGCATCTTTATGCTCGATAGTTGGTTCTGCTGGTTTATCTCTTAATTTTGCGATGGCTGATAAAGCAACATCTTCACGTCTTTCCAAAGCATCTAACAACAGATCTTTAGCCAAATGAGACAGTGATTTATTTTCTTGTTCGGCAAGCGAAGCCAATAGCAAAGCAGTCGGTTTGTCAAAGGTAATGTTAATCCGTGGGTTCTTAGTGGCCATAGGTTGATTCTCCTCATCTGCTGTTTCAAAGTGTATCACTTTTGCATCACTATGGCTATTGCCACCCAGAACAATACAGCCAACAGCTCTGTACTTCTGTCGGTGCTAAATAGAGATGTCCACTTTTCCGCTAGTTAAAGTTGTGATTGTGGTGTGAGTACCAAGATAGAGAAAAAGGGGTTGGTTTGTTATGCCCAGGCCACTCATGGTTTCAGCATCCAAAAAGCATGCAAAGCAGTGAGCTTAAGCCGAAAGGCTTATTACCAACTATTACCATTCATTGTAATTGTAATTTCAGATGCTGATGTTTATAGGTTTAGGTTTATAGTATAACCACTCATAAAATTAACACATTCACTGCCATTCCAGGTGTAAAGAAAGGCGCAAACAGTACATGATGGGCCATTACCTTGTTCTAATTGTCCGAAGAGGTTGGGTACCCATGGGCAGGTACAAGCCGAGTTAGACCAAACTTGACCGCCAGTACAGACGGTACACGAAGAGCCATTGCCTCCAGCAGGGCAGCAAGCCAAGCCATTCCAAGTTTTAGGTGAGACACAACAATGGGCACCCGTGCCGCCATTGGTACAGTCACAAGCTGAGCCAGTCCAAGTTTGAGGTGAGACACAACAATGGGCACCCGTGCCGCCATTGGTACAGCCACAGGCAGAGCCAGTCCAAGTTTGAGGTGAGATACAACACTGGGCACCCGTGCCGCCATTGGTACAGCCACAGGCAGAGCCAGTCCAAGTTTGAGGTGAGACGCAACACTGGGCACCCGTGCCGCCATTGGCACAGTCACAAGCAGAAGCAGTGCTATCCCAAGTTTGAGGTGAGACACAACACTGGGCACCCGTGCCGCCATTGGTACAGCCACAGGCAGAGCCAGTCCAAGTTTGAGGTGAGATACAACACTGGGCACCCGTGCCCCCATTGGCACAGCTACAGGCTGAGCCATCCCAAGTCTGACTACCACAACAGACAGCACTTGTATAAGCATTATTACAGTTGCTGGGCACATAACTAGCCCCTACAGAGGCTGCATCCACTTGGCAGCTCCAAGTAATGCTGTTGCCACCCGAACAAACATCAGGAACCAAATATAAGGTGGGCACCCTGCCAAAAACACTGGCTTTACCTTGTATCTCGATAACCCCCGAATTCACTGAAATAGCCGAAACCGTATTTGAGGTAAAACCGGTAAAGTCTGCAGCATTTGCTGCAATAGTGATCCCAGCTATCGTTGCAGAGCTGGGACTAGCAGCAAAAAGATTGTTAATATAAAACTGAGCTGGAGGTGCGGCGTCCAGTAAGGTCGAGCCTTGAGCTCTGAGCACATATTGAGAATAGCTGGCAATAGCAATACCGACGATAATTGCAGCGATAGCCACCACAATTATCAGCTCCATCAAGCTAAAACCTAAAAGTTTTTGAACGAATTTTTTCATTCCCGAGCACAGCCACCCTCCCCCTATATCCTTAAAGGTATAAGTTAAAAAACATACATCCGCAAAATGTTGACCGCTGGCCAACCGCCAAGTGCTTCCATTCTAAGGCCAACCTTGGCTTTGAGACCCAAATCCGTTATCCTGGTTTTGTTCTAGTCAGCCTTATTCCCTTATATTGAACCTAAGTTTGAGCATAAAGCCCCATGTTTGATTTTCTCAAAAAACGCCCCAAAATATCTCAGCCAACCGCTATCGAGCCGGTTTCAGCCCCCGATCCCGCCCCAAAACTCAGCTTTGTAACCAAGCTTAAATTAGGCTTAGCCAAAAGCCGCAATAAACTGGGTTTGGGTTTAAAAGCGCTGTTTCAGAAAAAAATCGATCAGTCTTTGTTATTAGAATTAGAAGAGCTGTTGCTAACAGCCGATATCGGTATTCAAACCACTGAATTTTTGCTCAAAGAATTGGCACAAAAACTTGAGCGCAAACAATTTGCTGACGGCCACGCTTTGTATGCCGCTTTGCGAGAATTATTGATCCGTGTATTAAAGCCTTGTGAAATTCCATTGGTTGTTACTGCTGAAAAGCCCTTTGTGATTTTAATGATCGGGGTGAATGGCAGTGGCAAAACCACTTCAATTGGCAAAATGGCTCGCTATTACCAAGAGCAAGATCTGCGCGTGCTGTTAGCCGCAGGTGACACCTTTAGAGCGGCAGCCGTCGAACAATTGCAGGTATGGGGTGAGCGCAACCAAGTCACGGTGATTGCTCAAGATACAGGCGCTGATAGCGCATCAGTTTTATTTGATGCCTTAACTGCCGCCATTGCCCGTAAATTTGATATTTTAATCGCCGACACTGCAGGAAGACTGCACACTCAAAGCACTTTAATGGATGAACTGAAAAAAATTAAACGGGTGATGGCCAAATGTTTGCCCCAGGCACCCCAGGAAATTTTATTGGTATTAGATGCCTCTATCGGCCAAAATGCTTTGGTACAAGCACGGCAATTTCACCAAGCCATTGGCGTGACCGGTTTGGTGCTAACCAAGTTTGATGGCTCTGCCAAAGGCGGCATGCTATTTGCCATCGCCCATGAATTAAAACTGCCGATCCGTTTTATTGGTGTCGGCGAAGGGATTGACGATTTGCGACCTTTTAACAGTGAAGAATTTGTCGCAGCACTTTTAGAAACTGATCCGAGCCTGGGATCCGCATGAACTGGCATAAAACAACCGGCGGCATTTTGATGGTGGCAGGCACCGCCATTGGCGCTGGCATGTTGGCCCTACCGGTGCAAACTGCCAGCCTTGGATATATCCCCAGTTCCCTTGCTTTAATGATCACGGCTTTTTTTATGTCGGTCTCGGCTTTGTATTTGCTAGAAGTCAATCTCTGGTTCAAACACAATAGCACGCTGATCACCATGGCCAATGCCACCTTGGGCCCTTGGGGCAAAACTTTGACCTGGCTCTCCTATTTATTGCTGCTCTATGCCTTATTAAGCGCCTATTTAAAAGGTGCCAGTAGCTGGATTTTAACCCTGCTACCCAGTCCTAGCACTGGTTTTTCTGAAACGATGGCTATGCTGCTTGCCGCTAGCGCAGCGGGATTTTGCATTGGCTATGGCACCAAAATGGTCGACTATTTAAATCGTTATTTAAGTATGGGTTTAATCATCAGCTATGCTTTGTTGGTTACTCTGGCCCTGCCAAAATTAGAGAGTCATCTCTTAGCCGTTCATCAATTCAGCGATTTTGGCAAAGTTTTTCCTCTGATGCTCACCAGTTTTGGCTTTAGCATTATTGTGCCCAGCCTCAATAGCTATTTTAAAGGTTCTGTCCGACAGTTACTGATCGTGATTTTAGGCGGCATGCTGGTAACGCTGACAGTTTATTTGATCTGGGAAGGCGTTGTCTTTGGTCTGCTCCCCCTTGATGGCAAGTTCGGCTTAAAGGCCATTGCCCAACAAGGCGACAACGGTACCCGCATCGTATTGGCTTTGCAGTCGATCACCGAGAATTCAGCGATCGGTTATTGTGCCCGAGGTTTTGCTATTTGCGCTATCACCACTTCTTTCTTAGGGGTGGCTTTAAGCGCCTTTCATTTTATTGAAGAGGCAGCGCTTAGCCTGATCCAAAAACCCCAGCCCTGGTTGATATTGTTGCTGGTTTTTATGCCACCTTTGCTGTGGGCCAAATTTTATCCTCAAGGCTTTGAACAAATTTTAAGCTTTGCGGGGATTTTTGTAGGTTTTTTATTGGGTATTTTACCAACCTGGATGCTCTGGCGAGGCCGTTACCGTCTGGGCTTGCATCACGGATTTAGAGTGCCTGGAGGCCGAGCCTTGATGGCGGTCATTCTGGTATTTTTTGTTTCCGTTATGGTTATCGATGTACTGCAATGCTTTGCTGCATAACTTTTAGTGATACTGAAGGTGAAGACTCTTATAAAGAAAAAGCCGCAGAGCTGGCCTTGGCCTTAAATCTTCCCTTGGGTGGATCTGGCACTTTTGATAGCCGTTATGCTCTCCACTACAGCAAAGCGGGCTTGCAACTCTTAAGCCACCCTTCCTTAAAACAAAACCCCATTCAAGTGGATTTTTCTCAGGGCAAATTGGCTCACCGACTTTTACAAGCTGAGCCCAAACAGGGCCTTGCCAAGGCCTTAGGGCTAAAAAAAGGCTATCTGCCAACCGTGATAGACGCTACCGCAGGCTTGGGGGCAGACTCCTTTATTATGAGCCGCTTGGGCTGTACGGTCACTTTGCTTGAACGCTCGCCTATCGTCGCCGCCCTCTTACAAGACGGCTTAAGACGAGGCTTTGAAAACAGGGAGCTAAACAGTTTGATCCAAAGGATGACCCTACATCAGGCTCAGGCCGAGGATTTTTTGGCCATCTTACCAACAAACAAACTGCCTCAAGTTATCTATTTGGATCCCATGTACCCTTACGAACGGGCCCAAACAGCACTCAATAAAAAAGAAATGCGGGTGCTGCGCGAGCTGGTGGGAGGGGATCTGGACTCTGCAAAATTGCTGGAAATTGCACTAGAAAAAGCTCTAAAGCGGGTGGTGATCAAGCGACCTAAGAAAGCTCCCTTAATTGGATCTATGTCACCCAGTTATATTGTAAAGGGTAAAAGCACCCGCTATGATGTCTACCTGATTTCTCCTATTTAATAAGTGATGGCCTATGTTTAATGCACAGAATGCAGGCTCCTCTTTGTCATCTTCCATGAAACGCGTCATTACCTCTTGCATGATTGGTAATGCCCTGGAATGGTATGATTTTGCGCTTTACGTTTGTTTCAGCAGCATTATCGGCCGGCTATTTTTTCCATCGGATAGCCCTCGAATGGAAATGATGCTGACTTATGGGGTCTTTGCCGCAGGTTTTATTGCTCGCCCCATAGGCGCCATCGTGTTTGGCTATATTGGTGATCGTTGGGGCCGTAAAACCGCGCTACTGTCATCTATTTATCTCATGGCTATTCCCACCGCCCTGATTGGCATACTGCCGACTTATGAATCCATTGGGATCTGGGCAGGTATTTTAATGACCTTATTGCGCCTCAGCCAAGGTTTGGCTTTGGGCGGCGAATTTACCGGCTCCATGGTGTTCTTAGTCGAACATGCCAAAAAAGAGCGTCAAAACTTTGCGGGTAGCTTTGCACCCTTCAGCTTGGCTTTGGGCTTTACCTTTGGCTCTTTGACCGCAACTTTAATTATCAGCGTTTTAAACAAAAGCCAACTTGAAACCTGGGGCTGGCGTTTGCCGTTTATCTTAAGTTTGGCTGGCACCTTGGTTGGAACCTATATTCGTCGCCAATTAAGCGATCCGAAAGTATTTTTAGATTTTAAAAATTCCCGCAAAAAAGATATGGTCTCGATGTGGACCTTGCTCAAACAGCAGAAATTTAGCTTATGCTTGGTGTTGTGGATAGATGTACTCACCGCTGTGGGCTATTACTTGCTGACCACTTTCTTGCCCAATTACATGACCCAATATCTGGGTTACAGCCAAAACATGGGTTTTACCATGAGCAATATCCACATGGTGGTGTTAGCGATTGCTATATTAGCTGGCGGCTGGCTGGCCGATAGAGTCGGTCAACGACGCATTATGTTATTGGGTGCAGTCGGTATTGCGCTGACCAGCTATCCTTTGTTCAAGTTTTTAATCTTGTCTGGCCAAAATGCACCCTTCACCGGTGGTCTCACCATCAGCCTTATCTTTGTATCATTTGGGTTATTCTTTGGGCCGATCCCAGCAGCACTCTGTAATTTGTTTCCCACACCGGTCCGCTTTACCGGGCTTGCCTTATCTCATAATTTATCGATGGCCATTTGTGGTGGCACAGCGCCTTTGGTAGCTATGCATTTTATGGAAATTTATAATAGCTATACCGTGCCTGCGACCCTGTTAACCGGTGCAGCCTTGATCAGCGCAGCAGCCATTTTATTCCTACCACAAGATGCTCCGGTAGCTTCCAAAGCAAAAAAGCCTAAACGATCTTTAGTACGACGTAGCCATATGGCTTCGGCAAACTAAGCCCGACAAACACACCAGATCTCCACTCGCTCTACACCATTCGCCTTCAGTGCTTCACTGAGGGCGATGACTGTACTCCCTGTGGTCACCACATCATCGATGATCGCCACATGCTGATAAGGCAAATTCTTGTTCACTGTAAAAGCAGAACGCAAATTACGCTTGCGTGCAGTGGCAGCCAAGCTTGACTGAGGCCGGGTCAGCTTTATCCGCTTGCAGGCCTTGGCATCGATCGGCAGCTGTAATTGACGGGCCAGGGGTCGGGCCAGTTCTAAAGCTTGGTTATAACCTCGCTGACGCAGCCTTGAATCGTGCAAGGGGACGGGGATCAGCACTTGGGGCAAGGGCAGGTTTTTACACCAGTGGGTTGCTGCGCTCTCGGCCAGCAGCTCTCCCAAGAGTCGCGCATAAGCCAATTGACTGTTAAATTTTAAAGCAGTGATTAAAGAAGGCAGGGGTGGCTGATAAGGAAACAGACCACAAATTCTATCAAAGCTTGGAGGCGACTCTCGACAACTGCGACAGACTATCGGCTCATCTTCTTCGATTAAAGGCAGAGCACAAACCGCACAGCGATTGCTTAATCTATCCAACACGGCTTCACAGATGGAACATAAATCCCGCTGTTTATCGGAGTCACAGCCGCAGAGGGCACAGGTATAAGGCAGGCACCACTGAGCCAATGCTCGAGCATAAGTGGCCAACTTGTTTGCTATCCTGGGATCTGGCTTTGGCTCAATGCTTGTTGATTTTATCGGCATATTTACAGCCCTGATGGGAGCAAGTCTTTACATTATACAGAAGGGGCCGAGAGATCATAGTTGAGGGACATTTCTCTACCTTGTACATAACAAATATGGAGTCAGGCATCTTCTTGTTATCCCACCATCCAATGCTTGGCATTGTATGATAAACATTTCGTTGCCATCCCGAGCGAAAGTCGAGGGATCTCAGAGCGCTCTTCAAAGTCATATTAAATAAGTATTATTGAAGGGGAGAACGCGGCTTAGAGCCACTAGCGGACAAGGGCAGAGGCTGTTTAAAATTCAACAATTCATTTAATTTTTTTATATTTTGCCGCATGTTTGGCTGCCCTTGCTGCATTCCCTTAAGAGTTGAATCCAAACTTAATAGTCGAGCAGGCTGCAAAGCAAAGCAATACAACAAATCCTTTTCAAAATCAGCCGGCTCATTCATTTTTATTTTAAGCGCTTTTAGTCCAAGCAAGATCTGGCCCACCAAAAGGTAGTGAGCAACATTCTCTGAGACATAGCGACTCGATTCTAAATGTTTTTGCAAAACCAACCGTTCTTGGATCCCAAGCCCCGTATTTGAGAACAGACTTTTCGCTTGCAACTGTATCATTTTTCTTTCTTGGCTGGGCACCAGCTTTGCTACTGCCTCGGCATATCGACCGCCTTCGAGAATGGTTAATTTAGGATGGCCATAAGCATTCGGAATTGAGCTGCTAAACAACAGCGGCTGGCTCCCCGACACCAATGATAGAGGTTCATAAGCTGCTTGGCTTGTTTTTTCGTCAGCCGCACGTTTTAATAATTGATGAATTTCTGGATCCAGCAGGTGATGCTTTTCTAAAACATCCTTAATGATCGTCAAAAAACTTTTCAGCTCCACCGCAGCCGTCGTTTCGGAACTTAAATCTTTATTGATTTCTTTTAATAAAAATTTTTTCACCTCAATCATTTTATGATGCTGCAGCGCAAGCTCTCCATATGTTTTGGCCAAACTAAGGGCTAACTGCTCGTCTACACTGTGCTTGAGTAAAGCACAAAACAAGCTGGCGACCAGCATCCCCTCCGGGGAAGCAATTGTACAATTATAGTCTTCCTGCTTATCCATGGGTATGTAATGTATTTTCACAAACCCTCTACTAGCAGTGGTATTGCCCGCATAGTACTCAAAAGAAAGTGCATTTTCTAATCCCCCTTCAGCACTTTTAAGTGCCAGCACCAAGAATTCCTGAAACGCCTTTTTATCAAATTCTTTGGTGGTGTTGTAGACATTTACCCCCGGCTCACGAGGGTTGCTTCGTTCCACAAAAAGATAAATGTTCCGATATTTAACAAACCCTTCCGCATGCAATGCCGGTGGATTTCTTGTGCCAACCAGGACAGGAAAAATATCGTTCATATCATCAGCAATCTCTTGAGGTTCCCTTATGGGTGACTCCGCCAATAATTCAATCACCCCTTTAGTAGACGAGCAAAGAATAGCAGCTTGGTGATCTCCAAGATCCTCAGCAGCAAGCAATTTTATCTTTTCTATAATTTTTCCGTGATTAACCTCTTGCGACTTAAACAATTGCTTGGCAACTTGCAAAAAATTAAAATGCCCTTGCATCTCCCACTCAATGCCATGGAAGGTAGACTTGCCAACAGCCCCCAGCAACAATACCAGGAATTTTCTATCTTGCAAATCCAGAATAAATTCTTTTACAAAAGCGGGAAATTTGGTTTTATGCTCTAGTTCCAAATCATCCAGCTTTAGAATAAAGGCTCCTGGATCTCCAATATATTTTTCGTATCCCTTAAAGCTATTAATAAATTCATCTTTAGATTGCTTGCTCAATATCTCCGTAATCACAGAGGAATACTTCCTGCCAATGGCTAGCAATAAAGGTGAATATCGCGGCTCAGCGCCGGCATCGGGAAAGGGTGCACTTACATCAAGGTGGGGTTGGAATTTGAATTGTGCCAAAATGGCCTCTTCAGACATCCTTATATTAGACAATAATTCCCCAATGTTTTTATTGAGAGGTGTACTAATACAAAACTCCTTCCTGATAGAGATTTAAATGCCATGATTTGTAGTTATTCGGCCGTTTCAGCTTTTTCTTAAGTAAATTCACTCCAAGGCAGCACCCACCATTGATATTTCTTGAAATAGCAGCAGAGTTATGGTTTATAATGATTACATAAATTACTAGGAAAGGTTACGGTGCTATACACGGACAGGTAGCTTTTATTAAAAGCGCATGATAAGCTGTATGCCTAAAATAGCATTGTTCTGAATTGTATATTTAATTTTAATCAGGAGAATCTGACATGCCTACCACCTTCGACTCAGCATTAAAGAAAATAGCTGAAAAAGATCCCTCTCTTACGGAATTGATTATAGAGGATAAGAACTTGGACGATAAAATGCTACCCTTACTCAGGCCAGAACTTTTAAAAAACCCCCATATAGATACCCTCTACATCATAATGCATTGTTTAACTGAAAAGAGCTACGGTGAGCTCTTAGATTTGGTTAAATCGAATACCCATCTCATTGCATTTGGCGTGCAGTTCGTTATGACACCTCTAGGTTGTGGTGATCCAAGCTTTAGCGGTGCTATACAGAGAATCTTGAAAACGCATCAAGAACAAAAGCGGCAAGCTGAAATCCTAACAGCCTTTAACAGTACAAAAGAAACCACCAAAAAAAATGTGCTCCAACAAGATGTTCCAACAGACAGGTTGATATCCAACGGCCCTACCACTCGCAATGGCAGGCACTAGTAGATATATAAAGAAACTGACATGCCTATAAAGCAAATATTAAAGCAAATAGCTGAAAAAGACCCCTCTTTCACTAAGGTGGTCATTGATGATGCAACTTTTAGCGATCAGGATCTTCCCTTACTCAAGCCTGCCATCTTAGAGAATCCTTATATCGATAGCATTCGCTTTAAAAATCATTGTTTAACTAAAAACAGTTATGAAGAACTTCTAGAGTTGATCGAGTCAAATCCTAATATTATCGCATTCACAGTTAGATACTGTAATACCCCCTTGGGTGTTGGTGAGCCAATGTTTAGTCGGGCCATAAGAGAATATTTAGCAGAACATCAAGAGAACAAAAAGAAACAAGCAGAAATCCTTACATCCTTTAATAAAGCAAAAGAAAACGACCGGGAATATGTGCCCCAAGATGTTCCAACAGACAAGTTGCTATCCAACGGCCCTACCACTCGCAATGGCAGGCACTAGTAGATATATAAAGAAACTGACATGTCTATAAAGCAAATAGCTGAAAAAGATCCCTCTTTCACTAAAGCGGTCATTGATGATGCAACTTTTAGCGATCAGGATCTTCCCTTACTCAAGCCTGCCATCTTAGAAAACCCTTACATCGATAGCATTCGCTTTAAAAATCATTATTTAACTAAAAAGAGCTACGGAGGGCTTTTAGAATTGATTGAGTCAAATCCTAATATTATCGCATTCTCAGTTAAATTCGTTATGACTCCCTTGGGCATTGGTGAACCGCTATTTAGTCGGGCTGTAAAAGAATATTTAAAAGAACATCAAGAGAACAAGCAGAAACAAGTAGAAATCCTAACGGCCTTTAATAATACAAAGGTGTCAAGCTCTAAGCTCACAAGGCGGAAAAATATAAGCTATTTTGTCAATTATAACGACTCATTCTTAAGGCGCTAAACTAATTATTCGACGTACTGCTTCTAAAGAGCACGCATGATCATTAAAATTAACCCAAATATCTCCTTTTTCTCGCAATCGATCGAAGATATTAAAAATATTAAAATGATTTGAGCTCGGTATTTGTTCCTCTAATTCTTCCCAATTAAGGGGAGCTGCGACAGGCGCTCCTTCTTTAGCACGAACTGAATAAGGAGCAACTACAGTTTGGCCATAGGAATTTCGAATATAATCAATGAATATTTTACCAGAACGTTTATTTTTTTTAGGCTGAATAGTCAGTTTTTCTGGATAACAAGTGGCTATGTAATTGGCTAGCTTTTTAGCAATATCATGCACTTCGTCAAAATGGGTGTTGTCTTTTATAGGTATATAAAGATGAAGCCCTCGTGAGCCTGTCGTTTTCACAAATAAAGGTAATCCTAATGAATCCGTTATTTCCTTAATCTTTTTAGCGGCCCATTTAATATCTTTAAATTCAACGCCATCCGGATCTAAGTCTAGAACCAAAACATCGGGTGAATAGATATCCGGAACTGTTGACAAACTAACATGAAAAGCAATCGTGTTTAAGTTGACCAAATAAAGAATATCCGCAGCCTTATTGACCACTACATAATGAACAACACCTTTTTTCTTGGGCAACTCAACAGTCTGCAGCCAACTTGGAAAAAAATCAGATGCATTTTTATGAAAAAATCCGAATTGAGATATCCCATCTGGGAAACGTTGTAACGTTATAGTACGATTCTTGAGGTATGGCAATATTGTCTCTGAAACAGCTAAGTAATAATTTGCCAACTGGCGCTTAGTAATGTTTGATTGAGGAAAAAGGATTTTATCAGGGTGCGTGATATTTATGGTATGGAAATTTAGCACTATCTCACTATCCATCCTTTATTTCTCTTATAGTTTCACTGAGTTTCATTAAGCATTTTATTAAGGGACAGATTTTTAAAAGTGAGTCATCAATTTTGTACGGCAGTGAATATATTTCAAACTTTAACGTTGCCAGCCTAAAGCCTAGCCAGCTTGGAAATTCAACTGTTGTTAGAGATTTTTTACCAGCAAGAAGCATGCCCACTGCCATGATTTTTCCCCATTTAAAATGGTATACTGTTTTATAATATCATAAAATTTACCCCCACCAAGAAGGTTGACCGCCATTATGCCTGATAAGCCAATAGTTAAAAATCAAAATTTGGTGACATTAAAAAATATCAATTTTGGTTATACAGAAAAGCTTATTCTCAACTCTATCAATTTATCCATTAAAAAGGGCAAAATTACTGCCATTATGGGACCCAGCGGCTGTGGAAAGACCACGCTTTTACACCTAATAACAGGGATGAATAGAGCCATAAGTGGCAATATCGTTGTATTTGGGGAAAATATTCCTGAACTCTCCCGAAAGCAATTGTTTCAATTAAGAAACCGCATGGGAATGCTATTTCAAAGTGCCGCGCTATTTTCAGATTTGAATGTTTTTGATAACGTTGCGTTTCCTTTAAGGGAGCTTCATCTTTTACCTGAACCGATGATTCACGACATTGTGATCATGAAGCTTGAAGCAGTGGGCTTAAGAGGAGCAAAAAATCTTGCGGTCAATGATTTGTCAGGTGGGATGAAACGAAGAGTTGCTCTGGCACGTGCCATAGCCTGTGATCCTGATCTTTTATTATTTGATGAACCTTTTGCAGGCCAAGATCCAGTCACTATAGGTATCCTCACTCACTTAATAAAAATTATTAACACCTCTTTTAAAACGACAGTTGTGTTGGTTTCACATACTATTCAAAACACTTTTCAAATTGCAGACTCTATTTATTTAATTTCAGACGGCAAGATTATGGCCGAAGGTACCCCTCAACAATTAACAAACAATTCCGATCCTTGGGTGGAACAATTTATTAAAGGGCTACCAGATGGGCCAATGCATTTTCACTACCCTGCCATGCCAATTAAGCAAGAACTTCATATTTAATTATTTCTTCCTCTTAAGTCGCTGATTAAAATTGTAAACAATAGCTAGATGGTATAAATTAAAAAATATGGGATATTTAAAGTGTATAACCCTATTTAATTGACATCTCAGTTCCCAATGGGTCTATGCTGGTTTGTGCTAGACTTTTTTATTAGCAAGGTGTCACCCAATCTTTGGGAAGAAATTTTAAAAATGGCAACGGCCTTTGGCTTGACGAATGCCATTAAAAATAGTTTCGACGATATCATTTGGGTAACCTTTTGGCAAGATTGCCGCTATATGGTTTAATACTTCTTCCAGGTTATCAAGTATTTCTTCTATGATTGCTTGCATATTTTTTTTGGAAATTGGCAAAGGCTAGCTGTATTTAGCCAATGCCGACTTTCAAAATAGGACCACTCGTAATGCTTATTTTTTCCCTTTAACGACATGGTCATCTTCATTTTTTGTAAAGATAAATGTTTTTTAAATGCAAGAGGATAGGCGGAAAGCACATCGTATAAAGGAGTTAATGAAAAATTACCATTCTCTTGGAGAAAAATACTGAAATTTTTAGCATGCCCATCAATAGCACCCAGCAACCAAAAAAGAAAAACCGTTTTCATAAATAAGCTGCGATCTTCTTTAGCATTAAAAGCCCCGGACAAAAACTCCATTATCTGAATAATTCCTGGCCGCCATCAGACTCGTATTTTAAACTTGATATTAAACCGAGAGCTTGGCACAAATCTTCTTGCGGTAACCTCATTAAAAATTGGTCATTGTTAACCCATCGGCGATCAAATCTTTTTACCGCCAGTACCTTGATGTCCTCAAATTGCAATATTTCAGCTTGGCTAACTGGCAACCCAAAAGCAGACAATATTTTTAATGATAACCACTCGTTTTCTAGGCTGGTACTTAAGTCTATACCAGAATGCTGGATGCGCCCGATAGGCAATTTGAGGATATGGCTTGTAGGTGTTGAAGCTAATGGATATTTCCATTGATGATCATGCCACAATAATGCTGTTTTTTCTTGTGCTCCTGCAAGACTAATGCGGAAGTCCAATTTTTTTGCCATGCCTAAAGGTGCTGAGTGGTAATTTCGAAGCAACGAGGCGATAGCGGCTTCATTGAGTGGCTCGGCATGGATTTCTGGGCTAGCGGGGGCAATTGAATGACCAAGCTGCAAAGCGCCTATGCAATCTCTGCCTATTTCACACAGCAAATCAAATGAGCTATCGCTTTCTAAACCAAAGCGAGTTTGCACTCGCCTTCGTATAGAGTGGCTATCGGGCATTGACATCCTCGCCTCCCTAAAGGAAGGTGATTCCCGATGATGATATCGGTAGGTTCTTGGGCTCAGTGTCCAACGACGACTGATATCTCCACAAGCGTTACTTTCCGGGTGCCCCACGGTAGGTACCTTTGGTTGTCGGGTACAGGACTAGTTTCAATACTTCAAAATGCTTTTACAATAGACTAACAAGCATTCTACATCCCCTCCATAAATGAAGGGGTCTTGGATGCTTACTTTCGATAAGTTATCAAAAAAATTGTATACTAGTGGGCCCTCGTAAGCTTGCTCTCTTAAAGGCATAGAAAGGCTAATCGGCCTGCAGTTTTTTTGTAAAAGCCATTCTTTTGAATAGACGAGCTGCAATACACCTGAGGGCTTTGTTATGGCTATACTACCATAAAATTAAAATATGGCTTTATAGCTATAATATAGCTCGCTGGCCTTTCGTAAGCGTTCAATCGTGCCATTAACAATTTAACTTAGCCGAATTTCTGGGATGGTTTAGGCTGGGCTACTGTAACGCGCATTTTTGTTTCGATCCAGCAGTCAAAGAGGATGAGGCATGGCTGAGGCTGCTTTGGCTGCTTAAGTAAGAATTCATCAGGCCAGTGTTTAAGGAAGAAGAGCTTAATGGAGTCAAATGAATGCTCTGTGTGCTCCATGCAGCTGTTACTTGGGATATTCTATTCACCCATTCAGAAGAGCGGCTTGATTGATTGGAGGATACACCAGTGCTTGAGAAAGCAGCTTCAGAATTTGCAGTTAAGGAATTCAAAATCTTTCTTCTTTGAAGAGGTAATTGACCAGGACCCGTTGCCCACTTAAAAAACGGGATTAAGGTTGGAATATGAATGCTGTTATTATGCCCCAAGCCCAGCTGGCCGAACTCATTAGTTCCCCAAGCATACACTTGTTTTTGCCCTTCAGCATTTTGAAAGATAACGAAGAAGTTCCTCCATCTGAAAACAATGTTGTTTAGCGTCCAATTGGCCAGGGAGTCTGGGAAAGGCAGCAGACCGGGGCGGTTCACATTATTGTCATGCCCCAAGCTCAGCTGGTCGAACCTATTATCTCCCCAAGCATACACTTGGCTTTGCCCTTGAGAGTTTTGAACCAAAAGAAAGCTTTGCCGATTAGATGATTCTAACTTTAGAAATTTAAGCCCAACTTTTTCTTGATCCTCTTTATCAATCAATTGGTAATGATTTAAAGCTTGGTTGGCTCCTTCATAATAACCCCAAGACACCCTTTTTATTTGCGCAATTTCATCGGGTGATAAAAAGCTTAAATAAAGCTCCACCATATCGTTATTTAAATCAGCGTGAGTTGTGGTAGCAAAGCCCTGTGCTTCACCCGCAGGTTTTGAGCTGATAGAAGAGGATGTTTGATTAAAAATATCTTTGGGCATCATAATTCTCTACTTAATTTATAAGGTTAGTAAAAATTAAATATTTTATTTGTTTAATAACGAATAAGCAAGTATTCGCTGTGAGGAATGATAAGGGCCTCGGAGATCGCATGAGATCATCAGTAGCCGCTTGAGCCTTTCTCCTTAGCTTTTTCTTCATCTTGAACGCATCTTCCATAAACAACAGCTATGCTGGAAGAATTTCTTGCGTGAGGCTTTCCCTTTAGTGAGTTTTAATTTTAGATATAAGGGGTTTATGCTCATTATCCCGGTGCTGCAACTCAGCAGTAGATTCACAAATAGCATCAGCTTTTTCTAACTTTTTAAGATTTTGCAAATATTCATTTGCTTTTTCTTGATAATAGGATTTGTATGCTGGTATCGATTCTTGTTCGATAGCTTCCTCTTGCCAGATCCCAACCAAGGTTTCTAACAGAATAGTTAGGTGTTTTTTGGAAGGGTTGGCATGTATAGCATTTTGCAATTCTTTTATTTTTTTATGCTGCTTTGTTTTTTTTCCTATAAAGTCTTTTAAGCTTTCTGATGTTCTTTCTAAACTGACGCCATCTAAATTTGCCCCATTAAGAAGTAGGATTCTAATATTGCTCTTATTTTGTTGAATTATTTCGCCTTGGATAATTTTGACTGTTTTGGCAGTACCCCTAGAATCTTTATTAGGATCTGCACCAAATTTTAAAAGAGCAGCTGTGCAAGAATAAAATTTATTAGTAAGGCTAATTTGTAACAAAGGATAAGGTCCTATGCTTAAATTGGCTATTGCATCTTGGCCTTTCAATATAAGCTTTAAAGTCTTTTCTTCGTTACTTTCGCTTATTGCTCGGCTAACTTCTACAAGAGTGACCGTATTTTTAGAAAGATAATTATAGAGTTGCTTCAGCATGCAGTCCCCCCTTTATTATCATCTTGATTAGTTTATGAAATTTTAACTAGTGGCTTAAGGCTCATACCGGCGCATTTCCTGAATAGTCTCGGTACAAGCTAACTTCGCCCGATAATATTCCCGTTCTTTATTTTGGCACCTTTTATAAGAATGCCCCACAAAATAAGGAATTGCAATGGCAGAGAATTGTATGGGAATTGTGGCGTAGTTTAAGATCTTATTTTGATGATCCTCATCCTGTGCTGCTTTAATTATAGTGAGTGCAGTTGCTGCCCCTTGAAGAGCTAGGTTGGCATAGCTTACCCAAGCAGCAGGAGAGCACAATCCCGTTTTAGTTCCCCAATCGTTTTGTCTGGGCTCGCTAGGGCTCCAGTCGCCCTCTACAATGGACAATTCATAGTGAGTTAAGATATTGGGGTTATTTCTTTCTAAATTACTAATTTCTTGATTTTCTAAATTAATATCTTGTCTTAAGGCACCTATATTTAGCTCATGTTCCCGTATTCCTAGGTGGTTGTTTACCTCTTCTAACAAATAGCTAGTAGCACCAGTGATGGCGTGCACATATCCCGGAATAGCTTTAAAACTACCCAGCACAAATCCTACAGAATTAATTGCTTTTGCTAAAAAGGAAGCGACCTCGCGTTTAGTCTCGGTTCGCTCAGCTTTCAAAAAAGCTTGCTGATCCTGGTAAGTTTTTCTGATGCGCAATCTAATATTATTAATAGGTCCATACATATTTAACTCTCAGGTTAACAATTAATTAAATCAAATTAGCTGGTATTCTAACAGCTTTTATTTTCTTCGGCAATGGGAAAATGTCCGATAATGTGATTATTGGTTATACCTATATTCGTGTATTTACAAAGATGTATCAGACAAGTTAGAAGCTACAGAGATCACATTGTGCGACTTTTCATCTAGATTGCCTTAGTTTCCTCCGTGCTTAAGACACTTTATATCCAAGAAATTCCGCATAGGGATTGAAAATAGCCAGCATTAATTTATCAAAAACGAACTGTTGGCTGTTAGGCTTACCGCTTTCTCGTACCAGCTTAATGCTTCAAATGTGTACCGATCCTCAGCATGCACCGGTGGGATATTCAAGTCTCCCCAGCGCGGCTTCGGCACAAATATACCGTGGCCGTTCTCGGCTGGTAGATGCTCAAGGCCTAAAGCGACTGGCAGCTATATTACTCAAAGGTCCTAAAGTAGCAGGATTCGAGTTTATTCCATTTTTACCTTAGATTTACGGCGTCTCGGGCACCACCTAAAGTGATCCCGATCCTACAAAAAGCTCTAAGCAAAGTTGGATTGACACTCTCCAGCGAAAAGACTAAGATCAGCCAGGTTGAAACTGTGTATAAACGTGTACATAATATTTTTATTATTAAATGGGGAAATATATAATTATGAATATATAATTATGAAAAGTGTAATAAAGAGATTAATCACTGAAATCAAACTAAGTGAAGATCAACCTCATGAATTGGAAGAGGGTCCAACCCAACACCGTATAAATGATTGTCTAAATGAAATCAGTGTGCATATAAATTCTGAATACGTAACCTTAGATCAAGCATTTGAACTGGCCATAGAGCTGGGAAGTAAACGGGTGATTAAGTATCTTTTAGAACAAGGCGTTAATCCGGCAGCAAACCGTAATTATGCCCTACGTGCAACTGTAGAATACAATCATGTCGAATGCCTTCGACTATTATTATCCGATGAAAGAGTAGATCCCGCAGATCTTGATAATGTAGCGGTTGGTATTGCGGCAGAACTGGGTCATCCAGAATCATTATCGGTTTTGCTGGCTGATCCTAGGGTGAATGCGGGTGATAATGTTAATTATGCGATTCGTGCCTCAGCTATAAAGGGTAATTTAGAAGTGGTAAATATGCTGTTAGCAAGGGATGAGGTTGATCCTCTTGATAATGACGTAGCTTTGTCTTCAATTACTGGAGATACTACGGGTGAAATGGATGTGCCCCCCATTAACGTTGCTGTTTCAAATGGCCATTTAAAAATTGTTGAATTATTTCTTAATCGCGGCTGTTCAATGAGCAATGCAATGTTTGAAGCATGCCGTTCAAACCGTTTAGAAGTTATTAAGTTATTATTATCTAGAAATTATAATATTTTTCATAACATTGGTGTCAATATACAAGAGGCACACGAACACCAACATATTGAAATAGTAGATTTTTTATGTGAGGCCCTTCGTTTAAAATTGATTGTCGAGATATATAGGGTTCATATAGAGAATAACCCTGCTCAGTTTATAACTGGATTTATTCATATAGACTCTCTAGAGAAACAATTTAGAGCAGCAGTTAATAAGATTTTAAGCTCAATGGATACTTACTATTTGGAAGAAACTAGAAAAATTTTTGAAGTTAAAATTATTCAAAAAACGCAACAACAATTTATGAGTAAATTTTCACAAATTCAAACATCTGTAAGAATGCCCCTTGATTTAATTGATAGTATTGTGAGTTTTGATGAGCAATTGCCAAAGGTGTTTGGAGAAGAAAATGCATTGCTAGACAAAATACATAGGTTTCAATCAACACATATAATGTATAACCTAAAATTCAGGTTCGCATCAAAAGCTAAAGATTTGAATGATCTGACCCCGTTTCAACGGACACAGTTTTCTCATGCAATCATCTTTCCCTCATATTCCACTGGTGATAAGTAGCCTAGAGTAGAATGACGCCGCTGACGATTATAGAATACTTCTATATATT
>Ga0302227_10001169_pt1 | contig 19970 bp, 27 predicted proteins | sample II_Palsa_N1_1_FD_193525 | JGI IMG/M metagenome (GOLD analysis project Ga0302227, IMG submission 193525) | Peat permafrost microbial communities from Stordalen Mire near Abisko, Sweden - II_Palsa_N1_1 | ecosystem: Environmental > Terrestrial > Soil > Palsa > Peat permafrost | place: Sweden... | reverse complement strand
GGCTGTTGAAGCGGCCGCTGGCGGCTGTCGTCGCGGGGGCATGCGACCAACTGCAAAATGTCATGCGATCACAACTGGTCCTGCGGCCAAATCGCATTCCTGCGCCTTTGCACTGTTTTTTACCTGCCCCTAGGTGACCCTAGTACAGCCCAGAAAATAGTGCATGTGTATGCACATTTCCGTCTTCAGTCCAGGCAAAAACGAACCTCACGGTGGCGTTCAGTGTACATCTTTGCACTGTTTTCTGGCTGTATACACTCACTAACTTTCGCCTGTGTCGTGGCCTCGAGGTTACACAAATAGGGTTTAGAGTTCAACGGCCTCGTCCACGGCCTCCGCCACGGCCGCCTCGTCCGCCGCCACGACCGCCGCCACGGCCACCACGGCCGCTGCCGCCGCGCCATCCGCCTTCATTGTTGTTGGATCGCCAGTGCGGCGGCGGCTGCTGGTCAAAGACGGGTGGCGGTGGTTGCGACGCGTTGAGTCCCACGGGGCCCCGTGGATAGTAGTCGTTGGGCGCAGGCGGGTACCCTTGGCCCCAGTCTTGGTAGCCGTAGCCGCCGCCATACTGACCTCCGCCTCCCTGTTGCTGCTGCTGCTGCTGCTGTTGCGGTGGTGGGGGTCCCTGGTCATACCCGGTCCGTCCATAGTCTGAGTCCACATAGTGCTGACTGTGCTGTGTCGTTGGGTAGGCTGGGTTGTACACTTGTTGCTGTTGGATTGGATGCTGGACTGGATGCTGAGCCGGATGCTGAGCCGGATGCTGAGCCGGATGCTGAGCCGGATGCTGAGCCGGATGCTGGACCGGTGCAAAGGCAACGTTGGGGACTGGCATTGTCATGTAAATTAAAAAAATATATACGCGATATATTTACCATCGCCCATGGGAAGCGGCAAGGGCTTGGCAGCGGCAGCGGCGTACTCGCCACGGTCCTCAGCAGACGAGGGCTCGTACGGACTCGGTGGTGCCTGATAATTTATTGTTATTCACACCAAAAGAAAAGAAAAAAAAATATTTTTTTTCGGCGTACAAGAGCAGAGGACTGGTATGGCTCGCCCAGCTCGCGGGCCTCGCGGTTGTGCAGATCAGTCCAGTAGGTGCTTTCGATTCCACGCTGCCTGAAGACGTCGACAATGTTTTCGGCGAGGACAAGCAGCGCAGGCCGCTGCCACGCCATCACAGGCTCGAGACGGCGCATGCGCTCTCCCTCCTGCTTTTCCATGTTTTCGAGGTCCATCGAGGCAGGGTCGTGCATGTGCTCCTCCGGGTCCGACACAAACTTGCGCACCATCTCCAGCTGTGCCTGCGAGCTTGGGAAAGACACGCGACGGCCACTGGTGCTCGGCTGCCCTGGTGACTTTAGGATCGACTTGAGCTGCTTGGGCCCACCCGATGACACAGATGATCCTCCACTCGGCGACGACGTGTCCATCGAGCCGCCAAAGTCCACGGATGACGTGCGAGACGACACAGGCGACCTGAGCGAGGAGGAAAACGTCGGAGAGGCAGCCGTCGTCTGCAGAAGGTTGCCGTGCACAGGTGGGGGCACGATCGCCTTGAGGTCGTCAGAATGCTCAGAGTCGCCCCCGTGACGCTTGTCCAACAGATGTTTGGCCAGGCGTTGCCGCTTGACATCCTCAGCTGACAGAGGTCTGGTTTGTAAATAAATAAATAAATAAAATAAGCTATTAGAAGCTTTCTTCAATTCCGCCCCTCCGTACCCAGACGTTGCCGCCTTGGGCTTGGGCTCGACAATTCCTTGGTCGATAAAGTTGATCTTTGCCTCCTCTTCGGCCTTTGAAATATCTAATAGTGTTTTATCAAGTTGAAAAAAAATTTTTTTTTTCTCCTTTGTTACCATCCTTGCTCTTGTATCCTTGCAATCCAGAGATAAAAGATCGTTTTGGTGGTGGCGCCTTGTTGTCTCCCGAGTCTTTCCTCTTTACACTGACCTGTGTTGCTCCCTCGGCATCTGTCATTGGAAATGTTTTAGAACTACTAAAAAAAATTTTTTTTTCTTTGGTTGCATACCACCAGACACATCTTCAGACTTGCGCTTTAGAGTTGATGGTGCTGGAACGCTTGCACCAACAAACGGCTTTGATGACGCGGATACTATAACGGTTACAACAATAAAAAAACATATTGCATTGTGGTTACAACTAAAAGTACAATTGTTAGATGAAGAGGCGGCGGGTACGGGCGATGTCGGTGTGGGGATCGTGGACGAGGTCACAGACGATTCTGGCTTCCCCTCGATAATAGAAGCAACGGGCAGCTGATCTGTTATGGCGGTCTGGGCAGCCAACATCTTTTGGCGCGCAAGGAGGACTTGCTCTTTCCTCTGAGCGCAAACATGCCGTCAGAAAAAAAAAAAAAAAAAAATACCAGTTACCTGCTTTTCTTGCAAGGCCTTCTGCTCCTCTTCTTCTTTGCGTCTCTTTTCATCCGCGGCCCTCTGCTCGTCCTCCTCCCTTAGCCTTTGAATCTCGCGATCTTTTTGACTCGGAGGAATTAAAAAAAAGGGGCATAATTACGAATTTCAAGTGCGTACCAACCATGCCCTTGAGAGCAGCGCCAAACTCGTTGCACGCATTGATGACATCGGCGTGTTGGGTGCACTCTTTCAACACTTGCTTCATCACCACACGCAGTTTCAACTCTTTGATGTCCTCGGCACCAAACTCTAGCGACGACCACATCTTGAATAGCATCGTCATCCCAGATGTGTTGCTGTTCTTGATAAAGTCGAGCATCCAGTTGACAGACTCTTTCATGCCCAAGCTTTTTTCAAACCTATTTTTATTATTTTTATTATTTTTACTATTCTAGCAATCGATGCAGCGCACGTTGGCGCCATACCCTCGCTTGACATCGGGAGGACTGCTCGTGAGCACCATCATAAACATCGACCGGCACACCTCGAGGTCGTTGCCCGAAAATTGTTTAGTCAACTCACGAAACAGCTTTGAAAAGTCCTTGAGCGCTTGGCCTGGCACCGATTTTTGTTCGTTAGACCCGGCATCAAACTGGCATCCTTACTGTTCTTGAGCTCTTTCCCAGCCATCAGCGGAATCAGGTTGGCCTGGAGCCACTGTTGAGGGGCCATGTCGTCACGCGCTGTTGACTATTCAGAAAAAAGAGCAGACCGTTAGAGAAGCACACAACGGTTACAGAGCGAGAGGAGAGCGAGACACGGCACGCACGCACACACGACACACGTGTGCAAGGCTGCACCCTTGGGGAGGGGGGGGGGGCACATTCGCCATTTCACACACTGCACTCTGGAGGTGATTCGCACGACAATGCACTGCCGTTTTCTTGTTGTACTCAACTGTTTGCGGGTCTCTCTCAAATACTAACAGTGCCCCTCGCCAGCGCGAGGGAGGGACACTCGGACTAAAACACGTAAACGCCCGTTGCTCAATTTGGCGACTCGCACAAATTGGCTCTGCCAGTCGTGCTGATAACGGTGAGGCTCTGTTTGGGCACTCCTCCGGGCACTCCTCCGGGCACTCCTCTGAGGACCCCCAGCAGAGGGCACCAACCGGATGCACACTGGGCACGGATTGCTCGCGGATTGCGGACGGATTGGACGAGAGGGGATTGGGCCCTTTGTTGGATGGGTCCAAGTTGAAAGTGACAACATTTTTGCCAGGGGCAGAGACATTTTTCAGACTGATTTTGTTTTGCCAGACCTGACGCGACAAACGCTTGAAAGAAGGTGCTGGTGCTTAATTAGCCTTAAGACCAACCATATTCTTCACAATTTTCTGCTCCTCGGCCTTTTGCTCCTCCGCGGTGATGTGCCAGTTGTTCTTGGCAAGCAGAACATCGATACGCGCATTGGCCTCGATACCGAGCTGAATGGCGTTGTTGAGGCCGGCCTCGTGCTTTTCGATGACTGTGGCGATGTTGTCGACGCGGGAGGTGAGTTTGTCGACGTCCGCTTTGAGAGTACTGACGGAGAGGTCGAGCTTGGAGACGGTAGAGGTGAGGACGCTGATAGACGATGCTGTGTTGACCTGTAGGGTGTTCATGCTGGTCTGCAGGTTGTTCGACAGGGCGGTGAAGGACTCCTTGAGCGTGGTGAAGGACTCCTTGAGCTCGTTGAAGCCCTTCGCGTTGTCGCTGACCAAGGTCTCGAACTTGGCGCCGGTCAACGAAAAGTCCGCCTTTGGAAAGAAAAAAAAAAACTGAAGAAAAATTCGTTGAAGAAATTACCTTTGTCGAGGAGAAGCTTTTCAGGGCGTCAAACATTGGGGAAAACGACGACGTGTAGAAGAGTACAGCGACAACAGCTACAACTAGCGCCAGGTTGCTGTTGATGTCGGAAAACCACGGCACCTGCATACCACTCGATTTTTTATTTCTGTAGTTCTGCATGCATGGATTTGCCATGTATTTTAGCATCTACGTAACCTATGCGTTCCGCTCGCTCAAAGTCCACCGTGACACGTGGCAAAAAATATTGCGTCAACGTCGACAAAAAGCTCACCAATCTCATCAAGATTCATCTGCCACCTCCCTGGAAGCGACGGCGGACGGCGCCTCGAGCGCCCAAAGCGGCTCAAATCTGTACGAAAAATTATTTGGGATTTTTTAAGTTAACCCCTTCTTTGTCCCATAACATTTCAAATCACGCCCACGTGGCCTCCCGCGTCTGATGGCTAGCCGCCTGGACTCATTTTCAGCTTCACAGGAGGACCCCTGCGCTGTGAATAATGGACGAGCCAGCAGCGCAACACCAGCGGCTGCCGGGAAATTCATTTGGGCTCGTTGCTGTAACGCGGAAGTTTTTTGTTGTCGTTTGTTTGGTGACATCAGATGGCCCATTTAGTCCAGTTCGGAGGACCTGCTGGCCGGGGCTCCAGTCGCGCCTGCGCAGAACGACGGCGAGGAGGTGGACGTGCCGACGGAGGAGACTGCAATGACACTGCAAGACAGCCCGCCCTCGCAAGAGCAAGTGGACGACGAGCACGCACCGCCGCCGCCGCCTGCAAGCCATGCACCCACGCCACTGCTGGTCAGTGATAGCCCCACGTCCACCCCGACGATGTCTGGTACCGTGTCTCTGCGCGGCATCGGGGATACTAAACACGCTGTCTTTCACAGCACTGAGCTGGCATGAGCCACCCGAGCCCACGCCGGTTACGACGAGCACTGCGGCAGCACCTGTTGCAGCTCCTCAAGCCCCACTGCTCGCCGCAAGTACGCCACTGCTCGCCGCAAGTACGCCACCGCCGCCACTGCAACAACCAGTGCCTCAGCCCGCACCGCCAGCACCACCGCCAGTTGTCAAGAACAAGCTCACTGAGGAACAAGTGCTGCGTCAGTTCATCGTCAAGTATTCCCCCCTTTTTTATTGTTTAATTTTTCGCTCACCGAAAACAACACAAACATCTTAGCCCTGTCCCAGCTGGCCGCAAAGTCTACTGCCATGTGATCCGGCGGCGCACGCGGGGGAGTCCATTCCCAAACTACGAGTTGTATCTGGAGCAGCCCAACCAGAAGCCACGCTTTGTGATGAACGCGCGCAAAGTGGGCACAAGCCGCACGACACTCTATCGCATGTCGTTTGAGAAGAACAACTACAACAATGAGCATCTCGTCGGCAGAGTCCGCGCAAATTTCATCGGCACAACATTCACCGTCACGGATAATGGGCGAAATCCGTTCAAAAGCAGGCTGCTCGGTGGCGGCGGCGGCGACGACGACGACGACGACGCCTCAGCACCCTCGCGTCCTGTCCGCAGCGAGTTTGCCTGCATTACATACGTACGTGCATGAAAAGGGAAAAGATAGTAAGAAAATTGCTCTTTTATTTTATTTTTATCAGGAGCCCAACGTGATGGGTTTCAAGGGCCCGCGCAAGATTACCCTCGCCCTGCCATCCATGACGCCAGAGGCCAAGTTTAAGCCCTATCAGCCAACAAAAGAGGATGACACCCTGGCCGTTCAGATGCTGACAAACCCAAAACCTCTCCTGATGCTGCACAACAAGTCTCCCCAGTGGAGTGAAGGCAATATTCTTGTTTTCTGCGGGCCCCCCCCCCCCCCCCAAAAAAAAAAAACTTATTCCTTCTTTCCATTTTCGCAGAGACCCAGTCGTTTGTGCTCAACTTTGGTGGCCGCGTCACCCAGGCCTCGGTCAAAAATTTCCAGATCGTCCATCCGGAAGATCGTATGTTTTTTTAATTCTTTTTTTTCCCTAAAAAATATAGTAATTCTGTAGAGGAGTACATTGTGCTTCAATTTGGTCGCGTAACCGAGGACAAGTTCAACATGGACTTCCAGTTCCCTCTTACTTGCATCCAGGCATTTGGAATCGCACTGTCTTCCTTTGACGGCAAGATCGCCTGCGAGTGATTAACTTTCTACCTACCAGTAGTCAGTGCTATCTTTCTATCTTTCTTTGCTTTTGCCATTGCCCTACCTGCACATTTGTTCCATAAAAATACAAATTACAGGAGCCCCACGTTATGTCAAACGATCCAGACGTCGTGCTGTACACGTACTTTCGCAGCTCATCGGTACCGTAATTTCCTATTTGAGACGACGCTTCTTACGGCGCACTGTCTAGGCATGGCGCGTGCGCAACCTGCTCAACGTCAAGAAGATTGAGCACAAGCTCGTCCCCGTCCACCTCGTCAAGGGCGGCCAGGTAACGAGCACGCTCAAGGTCTCTTTTTAAGAAATAAGGAAAACCATCGCCAGCACGACCCCGAGTACGTCAAGCTCAACCCAAGCCACTCGGTGCCCACGGTGGTCGCCGATGGCCATGTCATGTCGCAGTCGGTCAGCATCATGGAGTACCTCGACGAGACACGGCCCGCTGTGCCGCTCCTGCCCAAGGACGCGTTCCTCCGCCAACAGGCACGCTGTCTCTCGCTGTCGCGCAATCCTGGACCCTTTCTTACACGCATCAACAACAGGTCCGCCAAGTCGTCAACATGATTGTCGCAGACACCCAGCCAGTGGCCAACCTGCGTGTGCTCAAAAAGCTCGGTGACGACAAGAGGGACGAGTGGGCACACTACTGGATCAACTGGAATTTCCAAGCCCTCGAGCAGGTCCTCCAGCAGACCTCAGGCAAGTACTGCGTCGGCGACGAGCTCTCCCTGGCTGATTGCGTCCTGGTCCCCCAGGTGTACAACGCCATCCGGTACGTGCTGATGTTTTGGTGTATTTACTGCTGAAAAGGTTGATGAGACAGCTTTAAGGTCGATCTGTCGGCGTTCCCAACCATCACCCGTCTCAACAAAGATCTGCTCACCATCCCGGAATTCCTTGCCGCCCATGCCAGCAACCAAGCCGACTGCCCGCCCGAGCTCCGTGTACGTTTTCTCATCTGCGTGCGTATTTTTTGTTGTTGTTGTTGACTCTATTCTCTTTCTAGAGCGAGGGTCTTTGAACCCGCTCTGTCTTTGTTGCACCCACCCACACCACTCCCTGTGTGTAATAATAGCAAGCCGGCTCGGCGTTTTTTTGGTTGAGAAAAAACATTTTTGATCCACCAATCACAACGCAGCGTTACCCCACATTTTCCCAGTGGCGAGGTGTGACCGGCTTCGGCGAATGAGTTCGGGCCGTGTACGCATGTTCTTGCTGCCGTTTCCGTGGCCTGTTTTCTCCGTGGCCTCTTACTCCTCTCGCACCCGGTGTGCTTTACGTGTGTTTTATGTGCGTGCGTGTGTGCGTGCTTGGGTGTCTCGAATGACGTTTCGTTCTAGGTCACGCGTTGGGGGTGACCTTTTCTTTTGTTTTCTACAAGGGTCAGGTCACTTCTCCGGTGGTCTTAGGGCTCGTGTTTCTCTTTCGCGTGCTTCCTTCCGTCGGGCTCCCCCACTGTGCTTGATACACACCCGCCGTATTGCCGGGATCTATACTCAGCTGAAGCTGTTTTTTTTTTCGACCCAAAAAAAGTCCACTGGGAAAGTTGGGGTGGGGTTTCTTTTCTTTTTTCTTTCTGAAGCTCTTTTCTTCTTTCCTTGTGCTGTTTCTCTTTGTGATTACCAAAAGCAACTCTTCTTCATGTTGCTCTGGTTTCGAACATGCCTGTGGTCATCCTCCCCCTTAAAAGAAACTCGAGAAAGCCATTAAAAAAAGTTTTCTTTTTTTTTTTTTCAACAACAGCTCAAACCAAAAAAATTTTTGACAGAGGTGAGGTGAAATGGCGACTGTCTCTCGCACGTTCAGCGCCGCCTTTGACGACGACGACGAACACTGCGCCGAGGCACAGCAGTACCACTCGCATCACCCTCCCCCACAATTGCATAGACCCGGAGCCAAGCACCGCCGGACCGACCTAGATTTCAGCGTCGACAGCCTGTTCAACTATGACCATGTGGTCGCCCCCTCCTCCTCAGGCCATTCCTTTGACCTCGGCCCATTGGTAACCAACACTTTTTTTTTTGTAAACATGAAGGCTGTGTCGTATTGAAACGATATGCAGTACCTGTCGCCCCCTGTGACGCCGCCATCGCCCAAGCTGTCGCTGCTGGACCTGCCACTGATGTCGCACGAACAGGCTTTGATCGATGACGTCGATCTGATCGACAGCCTGTGCTCGACCATGCACCCGACCCCGTGTCCCACCGCCCCGACATCGCCCATGCTCACCTTTCTCAGCGAGACCTCGATCCACGTCAACGGCAATGATGACAACATCAACAAGGCCAACAACGACATCGGCAACAGTGGCAGTGACGGCGGCATGAGCGAGTTCTTCCTCGAGTTTGAGGCCAGCATGAACGACCATGTCGTGCCCTCCGCAGTCGCGTACATGTCATCCGCCACAGCCATCAAGACGGAGCAGATCGACGAGGCCGACAGCAACGAGCGGTGCATCAGGGCTGCGGTCGCAGCCGTTACAATCCAGACACCGCCGGAGACCCCCGATCTTGTGCCAGCAATCGACAAGAGAAGCAGCAGCAACAGCACAACTGCCAAGGCAGCGCGAACGCGTCGATCGCGTGCATCTCCTTTGACGTCCACGGTGGTCGTGAGTCCCGCATCGACCGTCGAGGCAACCCCTGCTGCCTCCTCGTATTCCCCCTTGACGTCGTCGCCATCAACGCCCGCTCAAGAGCAACAGGTCGACTTGGCGCTCGAGTGGGACAGCGACCATCCAGACTCGTTCGACCCAGCCGTCGTCTCTCTTTTGGCCGTGTTCTCCTCTGGCAGCAATGGCCAGCAGGGCGATTTCCTCGCCGGAGTTCACCATCTCTTCGAGGCGTACGGCGAAAGCGTGTGCACGCGCCTGGATTCATACGGTCGAGGCATTATCCACTATGCTGCCCTCCACAACAGCAAGGAGACCATCCAGTTCCTCATGTCGGTATAAAAGGAACTTAAAAAAAAAAAAAGAAACAAATTATTAAAATCGAAAAATTATTTTCGTCCCTCGTCAAAGGTCGTCAATGAAAAGGAGCTGGCCCGTCTGCAAGATCGGTGGGGAAACACAGCTCTGCACTATGCCGTGCAGCTACGACAGCACCAACTGGCCTTGTACCTATTGGAACTCGGCTGCAGGTACGTGCCTTACAATTTTTTTTTCTATTTAAATTTATTAATAATTTTATTTAGCTCTGAAGCCACCAACCGATATGGAGTGACCCCCTGCCATATGACATGCGAGGCCAATGACGCAGTCATGCTCAGCAATCTCCTCTTAAACACGCAGCACCCCGAGGCCATCGTGACCGCGCAGGCGCAGGACGGTCGCAGTCTTATCCATCTTTGTGCCCTCCATAACGCCTGCGAAGCCGCTGAAGTGGTACGCACAAACGAACGACCATCTTGCTTAAAAGCTAAAATTATTTATTGGGCCAGCTTATTCAATTTGGCGCATCGGCCGCGCAGAAGGATGCACTGGGCTACACACCCCAGATGCTCGCTGTTTTGCACGGGAACTGCGATATCCTCGAGATCCTCGTCATGGCAGACAAAGAAGCCACCAACGAACAAGATATGGTCTACGGAAGGACCCCTCTGCACTGGGCCTGCGCGGTCAATTGTGCCAAGGTAGCGAACGAATTGATTCTGAATTTAATTTTCAACTATTATTTTTTTTTTTTCTGTGTCATGAGCAGGCTGTAGAAATTTTGGTGGACAAGGTTGCCGCCAAGCCCGAGCGGCGCGACAAGCGTGGCAGGACACCCTTGTTCCTGGCTAGTCTCTCTGGCAACCGAGACATCTACGATTTCCTCGTCAGTCGAAAGGCGTGCACTGCCGTCGAAGACTACGAGGGGCGACTGATGACCCCATTTTGATCGAGTATGAAAACAAGAAAAGTCTTTCCCCATCCCACCCCCACTGATCCCTTCTAAATTGATATTTTACCCCCACCCACCCCCTGCAATATTCACAGCTATAGTACTCGAAATTATCCTTCTTGTAAAATAAAATTATTCAGTTGGCACTTATTTTACAAAAGAAAATCGGAAAGAAATTTTATCATTTGTTTGTGGTCAGGTTTACTCGTCGTCCTCGTCGTCCTCGTCTTCCTCGTCGGATGAGAGATCGATCAAGTCCTTGCCAAAGATGTTGGCCTCCGCAATAGACACGGTGCGATTCTGCGAGGGTGCAGCGATGGTGAACTCGGCGAGGAAATCGACTGCCTCTGTTGTGCCATCAACTGCAGCCGCAGTAGTCGTCGCCCCAGAATCATTAGCATTGGCCGCGACATCGTCGTCATCGCCACCGTTGGTCAGTTTGCGCTCAATCTTCTTCAGCATGTCGATCTAGCAAGTAAAGTTCTTAATTATCGCAGGCCTCCTTTCTAAAATATCGTACCTGCTCAGGCGTCTTGTCGACACGCTCAACAACGTTCAACTCTCGGAGATCTTTGCGGCCGTCAGCGAGATCCTTTAAATCCATGGTAGTAGACGACGATGGCGAGTCCGAGTTGACGGCCAAAGTCGAGCTTGTCTTTTTGAGCTTGCCAAGCATCTCTTGCAGTGCGGCGCCATTGCTGATCCCGTGAGCTCCAGGACGAACCGGGATCACCTTTGGTGGCAGCTTGTCCACCTGAACGTGGTTGAGGACCTTGAGCTTGCCTTTGACGTCGGCCATGCTGATGACTGCGCGGCCATCGCTGTCCACTGTTTTCTTCGGCTGCTCCTTGGGTTTCTTGAGTCTTCTGTGGCCATTTCGCAACTCGTCCATATCGATCGCGGCAGCGCCTTCTGTTGACACAGGGGGTGGGGGGAGGGTGGGGGGGTGAGAACGAAAGAGGAAACTAGGTTTCTTACTGTCGTCTGGTTTCTGATCGCCGTCCTTTTTCGGCCGAGGCTGGATGACAAAGACTGCCGGTGGTGGTGGTGGTGGCGGCGGCGGCGGAGGCGGAGGCGGAGGCGGTCCACCACCAGGAGGACCTGGAGGAGCCGGGGCAGCAAACGATGCAATCGTGGGCGGCGATGACGACGACGTTGCAGAGGCCGCGACAATCTTGCCAGCGTTGATCTGCTGGGGCGCCGTGTTTGAAGCAGCAGAAGGGGCGGGGGCGGGAAGGCCAGCAGGTGCACCGGCCACCAAGGGTGCGACGGCTGTTGGTGATGCCGAGGACGAAAACAAGTAGCCGCCAAAGCGCCAGATGCCGTCCATCACCCACTTGACCGCGGACCCCTCGTTAAGCACATTGTCTGCTGCCGACACAAAAACGAATTCGGACGGCACGTTGGGAGGCGAGCCCACCGATTGCACGTGCTCAGCAACGTCGTCGCCGCCAGTGGGTGACGCGGGATCGTCAATCGCCGGCGATTGCGGTTCCGACTCGTCCTGGAGATCGGGCTGCTCCTCATCGACCTCCTCCTCAGCAGGCCTGGTGGCCGGGGCAGAAACAACGGGCGCGGCAGTGGTTCGACTGGTTGTCGCCGCAGCGGCACTTGGCACAGGCTTGGACTGGCGCAACTTGAGCGTGCTGGGCATGGCGGGCTTTGGGGGGACCTGGCGGGGCACGGGCTTGACAATGATGTGCTGGTTTTCGCGGATGCGCTCGACTGCACGCTTGCGAGTTGCTTTGAGATCACTATCGAGCTGGGCTGCATCCTCGAGGGCTTGATTTTCGCGCTGAGTCGGCAGATTAATAAACAAAAACTTATCGAGAATTCAAAAAGTAATACCATCACACGGAACAGCGTGGGAACCTCCGATTTCTTCGCGGATGACGACGACGACGACGACGAGGGTACTTTGGAAGACGGCGCCTTCTTCGAGTCGGATTTGGCAGTCGTGTTGCGGGACATGGGCGCCGATATGAGATGCTTGAGTTTGTCCTATCGTGTACCCCCCCCCACAAAAATAATTGAATATTTTCACCGTTCGTTGGATCGCACCTTTTCCATACGCAGAAGCGACAGCTTGCTGTTGATCTTGGGGAGCTCCTCCGCCTCCTCCTTCTTCTTGTGTTTCGCCTTTTTCAAGGCAGACTCGTACCGGCTGTCCTCGCCGATCACGAGGTCGCTCTCGTCATCGCTGCCCAGGCTGCGGAGATAGTCAACGTTGGCCTGTGCCATCTTGGCCTCGAGTTGCAGCAACGTTCGCTTCTGTACAAGCTTTTCGTATGTCTTGTTGGTTGTCTCGAGCTTGAGCTCGTACAGTTTCTATTTTTTTTTTTTTTTATTCTTTAGTGATGAATAAAGTACGCATGCATTAATTTTTTTTTTTCGTTTTCACCTTTTCACCAAGGTTGCAGCGATCATCAATGATCTTCCGGTCAGAATCAGACTTGGCGTAGCCGTAGAGAAGGGAAAGGTCCTCAAGTTCGCGCTCCATCTGGCGGTGGCGGTCCCAGATGTCGGACAGGTCCATTTCGACGAGCTGGATCTGCCACTTGGTCATGTTGATCTTGCAGTCGTAACGAAACAGGTCAAGGCGGCTATTAAAGTGATCGTCATCGCCGGACGAGTTGACGAGGACAGACCCAGTTAGCATCAGACGCTCCTCGTACAGACGTAGCAGGTTGCCCGACATCTGCAAAAGAGAAATTAAATTTAAAAAAAAAATTTTTTTTTGTACTATTGAAGCAATGTTGTTGCTTTCTCACCTGGAGCCACACGACATTGTACATTTTGCGTACACGATCAAACTGGCTGCTCGAGCGGCTGACGTCCTGCTCGAGGGCGCTGGATTCGGGACGCGATAAAACACTACGCCACCTGGAGTGGGTCTCCAGGAAGTGGATCAGGGCGTGCTCCTTTTCGAGCTCGATCCGCTTGAGGTTGAACAAGTACGCCTGTGTCACGGCATGCTCCAGCTGGCTGACGTGTCGCATCTCGGCAAGCCGCAGCTCCTCCGAGCTAAGCACCTCTGCAATGCCGCCGATCGGATGGCCCTTGTAAAAGTCCTCCAGCTCCACCAGGCGATCGTTGGCGTCCGTGAAGAGGGCCTGCGTGAGTGGCAACTTGTCAGGTTGTGCAAATAAAAAAAAACAGGCAACGAAGAACGTACACGCTGACGGTACTCGATCACGTCTTCCAGAAGCACGTCATCGCCCACGTCAAAGTAAATCACGAGCAGACGGTCGCCAAAGAGGTCTGTGAGCTTTTGCAGGTAGCCGAGCAGCTCCACTGCGATCTCGGCCGGGCTCTTGCGGAAGGCCAGGAGCTTGTACTCGCCGGGGAATGGCGGGACGGTCGATTTTTTCGCCACGAGGTTTCGGATGTCGCTATCGATACCCTGGAGCATGACATAGTTGTAGGTCGCCGTGAGTTCTATTCGTTTCGTTGTTGGTGTCTACGAGATGATGTTTCGTTGCTTCGTTTTTTACCTTCGCCAGTGCTTGCAATAGTACACTTGATGACAAACTCTGCCGTGTCGCTGCCGGTCGTGTCAGATGCAGGCGATGTGGGTGTAGCGACGACGACGGCATCGACCGACCATGCGAGTGCCGTTGTCGTTCCCCCAGGCGCAGCAGTGCTCTTGACCATTGAGGACGCACTGTAGTCGGTCAGGGTGGTGGTGTCACTGAGGGACGACGTAGACAGGGCAATGTTGCCTTCGATGGGCTCGTGCAGGAATGACGCCCACAGCGCCGAAGACGACGAGGACGGCGGGTTGTTGCTCCTGGGTGACGCAGCCGACACCGACGCACGCAACTGTGACACGGAGCGTTCGAGCGTCTGCTCCTTGGTGGCACGGGACGCCGCAAGCATCGACGCCGTCATCACCGGCCGCTGTGTTGCGACCGCGGCTGTGGCTGCTGGTGGCGCCGTCGCTGTTGCTGCGGGCGCAAACAGGTCATGAACGACAGTCCAGTCTGTCGAAGGGGTGGTTTAGGGGGGGATTCGTAGTGTCAGTCATGATTAGGGCAGCCCTTCTTCTATTGTGCACATGCATGAACCCACACGTCTTCTCTGTTCTCTAAACAGGCGCAAGAAAGAAAGAACACGGAGGGGCGCGTAAACAAGGGGGGGGGGGGGGGGGGGTGAACCCACACACTTGCCAACGTCACGCAACTTCACACGAGTTTTATGTCGTCTTCAGCCGGCCGGCCCTCCCTTCCTCTAGGACCTACGCTGAGAGGCTCACTGTGACCCCCCACCAGCCACCCACGCCCCGCCTACCCAACGCTAGCACAACACATACCTGCAATGTCGTCGTCGAGCGAGACTTGGCGTTTCAACAGCGACATTTGGAAAATATTACGTCACTCCAGTTGGCAAAAAAAAAGGTGTCTGACTAGCGAGTGGTGGTCGCGTTGCGCTGGAGGGGCGTGCCCGACTTGCTGTTGGAGGAGAACATCTGGCAGCGTCGCTGGTCGAGGTGGATCTGGGGCGCGCCGCCGTCTGTCAGGTCGACGTCGGCCAGCTGCTGGCTGCGGATGACATCGCCCAAGTACTCGATGATCTCGCGGTCGTGGGCGTGCACCTCGAGCTTGGCAAACAGACGCCGTGTCTTCTCAATCAGGGGTGCGGGGTAGTAGCCGTGGCCATCGTTGCTGCCACTGAACGACATGCGCGGCTGTGCTGCGTTGGCCGCGCGGGTCTGTGCGAATTGACGCAGCCTGTCGTCGGGTTTTTCTTAATATGAAAAGAGAGCGGCAGCGAGAGCATGCTTACTTGGAGGCATCGCTGTTACTGGTGGTCGTGGTGGAACGGGTCTCGACTCTGGGCGACTCGTCCGCGCTCATTGACGGCGCCACTTTGTTGCTGCTGCTGCTGCTGCTGCTGCTCACGGCTGAAGAAGGGGGGTGAGCAGACAGCGCTCGGTCGGTGTTTGTCGGCTTGCTGCGGGGATCCTTGTCCTTGAGGATGTTTTGGATGGCCGCGGGGTACGTCGCCATCTCCTCTTGCGGCGTCAGGACCAACGTTCCACCAGATAACCGGAGTGACGGGATATCGATTGCGCTCGCGATGCACACATGGTAGTAGATGTATGTCTTCACTGCCAGTTCGAGCATCACAGTGTGGATATGAGCCATAAACGACATCTCATCCTAAACGCCATGCCACATCAGGATAAAAAAAATATATTTATATATTTTTTCCTGCTATAAAACTTTACCGAAAACGTCTTTTGGCGACCGACCAGGTTGTCCACGATCGAGCCACCGTAGACAGGGGTTTTAAAGGTCTCTGTCTCGTAGTCCCAAATGGACACGTACGCCTAACGCCATGAAAAGAAAAAATGTTCTTAGTGGATGATAACAATAATAAAAGCATACCTCAACGTTCTTAGGCAGGCTGATGCGGCGTGACAGGCCCGCCAGCTTCACCCGCGACAGATCCAACATGGTGAGTGGTTTGGTGCGCCACGGATGCACCTGGTAGCGCGACGAATGCCCCGGAACAAAAAGCGACAGTGTTGCGATCAGTGCCCGGATTTCACTGCAGACAAAGGATTAAGAAACTGAATTTTCTTTGAAAGCGTCCGTACAGTTCGTCCTCGGGTTGGCCGTACACGAGCACAGGCCGTCCTTTCAACAGCGCAAAGAGGATGTGCTTGAGGTTATAATTTCTCCGCAGCTTGAAGATGCCCGCGCCAGGTTTGTTGGGCGACACATGGTCCAGGTGGTCTGCAAAGCTAGCAACGGCCATCGGCTTCATTCGAATGCGCTGTCGCTCCTGCTGCAGCAGGTTCGAGTCAATCACGGACGAGATCGTGTGGCTTCTGGACTGAGCCGACCGGGAGAAACCAGTCAGTGTGCTGTACACTGGAGGAGCTGCAAATAGGTTGCAAACTTTAGAAAACAAATACTTTATTTTACTGTTTTATTCTTACTGTTGTCCTGGAGATCCATATCACCGCCATCCGAGGCGAAACTAGTCTGCAAGCCATCGTACTCTTCCATCAGTTCGAGGGCGTCTTCGTAGGGCGGAGAGGACGAAAGCAGCGAGTCCTTGGCAGACTCGTAGGAGCACGACAGCGAGCTCTCGTCATCGGCCTTTTTGATGCTCTCGCCGCTTCTGGCCTCTGCGGACGAAGAAACGGTGGTAGTGTCCTTCACCGCGCTCTTGTTCACGGTTATCCGCCGCGACATGAAGAATGGCTCGTAAATTTGCGAGGGAGGCAGCTGGCCGACGTTGACAAACCGACCGTCTGCCATGTTGATCAGAGGGCAGCGACCGATTGTGAGGAGCAACGGCGAGGGCACTTTGTTAGCAGGTGCTTTTCTATTAGTGACTTGTTTGTAAGAGACGCCGCGACTTACGTATACTGCCTGCGTCGTCTTTTTCGAGCTCGAGAACAAGAGAGGGGCGTTTAAAGTGTGACAGGATGCGCGCCCACTTTTGGACGCACACGTGGTAGCCCGCTCCGGTAAGCTTTTCTAGGGTGCGTAACGCCTGGTCAAAGCGAGAAGCCTTGTGGAAGAAGCGAAGGAAGCGCGGCTGGTACTGCGGCTGTTGGATGAGCTTGGAAAAGCTGTCGTTGCTCGCATCGTCCTCTTCTTCTATTGTGACCACTTTGTTTAGAGTTGTGCTGCCACCGCTGTTGTTGTGAGCCGAAGATGACGTCCTGGAAAAGGGAGTTTGGTTTTCTATTCGATGTACATTTGAATCATACTCTTCCAGAGTGTGTGATCGGCTGCGAGGGGTCGAAGGGGTGGGCGAATTCAGCTGCGACGAAACCGAATACTGGACGCTGCGTCGCTTGTACAGGATGTTGCGGATGTTTGCGAGCTTTTTCGACACGACTTTCTGTCGTTGCCTTTTAGTGACCTCGTAGTTTTCTACAGGCTTTCTTTTTTTTACAATCATCGCTTGAGCCTCGCGAATAAAGCCGTCGATATTGTCCTTGTCAATTGCTTGCTGGCCATCTTCTGCGTTTGGTTGCAACAGTGAGGTCGCTTCAGCCGATGAAAGCACGCTCCTGAGGGTTTGAGGTGGGCGAGTCAGAAAAGAGGAAGGGGTGGTTTCTTTTTTTACTTGGTGTAAACGAGGTCGTGGTAGCGCTGTTCCACCTCTATTAAAAACAGGTTGAAGTTGTCCTCTTTGATATGGAGCACGCTCTGCCATTTTCCATGATTGAGCCAAAAAAAAAAAAAAAAGACAACAATGAAGCAGCACACCTTGGAAAACTCGGCCCTGAGGTCCTCAAAGTTGGTCATGATCTTTTCTTTGTCGTAGGTGATGTACGAGACACAGATTGGCCTCACGAATCCACGCGCAAACACATCAAAGAGAGTGACATAGTGCACCTAGAACACAGTTTAGCGCACGCACACACACACACACACACACATACGTAGGCATAAATCTTGTCCATGGGCTCGGTCAGAAACACGCTCGAGTCTTCGGGGATGGTGAACCCTTCCCTGTAAATGACGGGTGAGAACCCATATGAAATGACGGGGCGGCATACCCGACGCGCGCCTGGTGGTCCACGGCCATCGTTCGCACGACAAAGCCCGAAAAGTCGATCTGGCTCTGGTCGTCGATGGCCGACTTTGGGATGGTCATGAGCGGGATCGGCCCCTCCTGTTCCGAGAACTCTGACAGCAGCACAAAGTCCTCGCTCAGCGTGCTGGCGTGGCTGCTGGACGCGCCGTACGCGACCACAGGGACACCAGCACCGCCGCCAACGCCGACGACGCCGACGCCGACGCCCGTGCCAGCGTTCAACACGGGCGAGACGCCGCCGACAGCCGTGCCTGTCGAGGATTGCTGCACAATTTGTGTGTGAGAGAGAGAGAGCGCGCGCATTGACACAGGCTGGCTCAATTTGTTACCACGCTGGCCGTCTCGTCGTCCTCGCCAGGTGGCAGGTACGTGCCGCCGACGCCGCCAAACATGCCTCAGGAGAACAACTTTCAAAGGGGACCGCACTCGGACAAATGGCGTAAGGCGTATTGCACTCACTCGCGTTCTCTCACCGAAACGCGGTCCTTTTGAAGGTCTTCCTCGCGGTACGGGTCGATCAACGATGGTGGGGACAGCAGCGATGAGAGCGACGAGCAGGCGTTCGAGAACAACCGCGTTCTTCCGTGCGTTTGTCAAATCGCGCATCCCCACGATTTCCGTTTTTGACTTTTTCCCACTAGGCACTCGTACAGCGAGGGAGCCGCGGGCATGCTGGACGGTAGCAGCAGTAGCAAGAACGAGCCTCTGTCCAAGTCGTTGTCTGCCTCGACCTTTCATGGCCGTGGTGACGAGTCATCGTCGCCGAGCGGAAGTCCGCATCCCTCGCGGCCGTCGTCGCCCACGCCGTCCTCCAACAAGTACTCGAACCAGCGGAAGCCACTAGAGAAGGTCAACCCGGAGATGTACCAAAGGTACAAGTACTATATGAAGCTTGCTCCGCCTCCAAAGGAGAACGAAGTGTCCTTGCTGGTAATGCTTGCCCTCTGCTTTTCTTCTGTTCACACTCGTACCCTTTTTAGCAAATGCCCGACCATGTCTTGCCACAGGAAGTCTTTCTGCTGCCGCTCCCAACAGACGCGCAGGGCAAGCAGTCTAGCATCACGACAATGTATGTGCTTCTGTTGGGATTGCGCTGCTTATGCGCGGTTTGTTTTTTTTTGGTTTTTTTAGCTTTTCGATCTGGAACACAATGATCGGCTCGTCACTGTTGTCGATGCCTTACGCCATCAACCAATCGGGCTTCCTCATGGGAATGTTTCTGATGCTGCTTATGTGTGCCATATGCATGTACACGTGCTTGCTCATCCTCAAGCACGACCAGGGCAACGGCATCAACGGCAAGGTGGTCGAGTTTGCGGCACTCGCAAAGCTGCACATGGGCAAGTTTGGGTCGTGGGCAAGCGTCATCGCGTCCGTGGGCATCTTCTGGGGTGCAGCGCTCGTATACTGCATCCTCATGGCCACGTTCATGTACAGTGTTGCCGACACAATTGCTTTCTGGGCAAATGGATCTGGTGAGTTTGTTCCGTCTCCCAGTACATGCCTGGCTAACGTGAACAAACGATAGGAATCGTCGATTCGTCCATCAGTGCCTACTTTACAAGGGAGTATGTTGCAGTCTTCCTCATGATTATTGTCTTCCCGTTGACGCTCGTCAAGGACTTTGCGTTTTTTGCAAAGTTCACTTCGCTTGGCACCGTTTCCGTCATCTACATGATTGTTTTCACAATCTACTGGGCTGGAAAGAGCGGCCTCAAGTACACTGACGCCACCCTCTTTGGCGACAAGTTTTATTACTTTACAGGTGTGAAACATTTGTCCACACTTTGATTTTTTGCGCTAAAAAGAATACTTTTTTTTTTTCTGCTTTCAGGCATCCTCACGCTTTCGTTTTTCATCCACAACGCCATTCTCAGCATTACCCGCAACCAAAAGCACCCTGAAAACAACGTAATCAAACCTTTGCGAAAACAACAACAAAGAATACTTACTTGTTTTTTTTTTTTTTTTTTTGCTGGCCAGGCACGCGACATCAGCATCGCCTTTGTCCTCGTGTGCCTGTCGTACATGATTGTCGGCTTCCTATACTACTTTTCGGTTGAGGTCAAGGCCACGATTGCCGACGTATGCACAAAAAAAGGTCCTTTTCCGTTCAACAAGCGACA
>Ga0302227_10001168_pt1 | contig 19970 bp, 15 predicted proteins | sample II_Palsa_N1_1_FD_193525 | JGI IMG/M metagenome (GOLD analysis project Ga0302227, IMG submission 193525) | Peat permafrost microbial communities from Stordalen Mire near Abisko, Sweden - II_Palsa_N1_1 | ecosystem: Environmental > Terrestrial > Soil > Palsa > Peat permafrost | place: Sweden... | reverse complement strand
TTACAGAGCAAACCGCCCTGCTAACCAGTATTGATCCATTGGTTGTACTACTGCTGCAAGAATAAATTCCTTGCCCGATCATTCTACCAGGTTATATGTTCCTTGCGTATACCCAGTCGCTTCATTCTCGAATTCAAGGTACTGGTTGGCAAGCCTAAAAGCATTGCTGCGCCACCGTCGCCGCCTATCCTGCCGCCACAATATTTGAGGGTTTTTAGTATAGCATGCCGTTCGTGCTCATCAATTGTTTTAATCACAAATTCGGCTTCCTCAATTACTGTCGCTTGCTGTTGTTGAGCTGCGGGAAGATGAACCTGTTTAATAGTATCCCCCGGTGCCAATAGCACACTTCGCTCTATTATGTGTTCCAGCTCGCGGATGTTACCCGGCCATTTGTATTGCACGAGTTCCTGTAATGCGCGGTTATTGAGCGTGATGATGTCTTTCCCGGCCTTCTTGGCAAAACGTTGTATAAAATATATGGCCAATAATGGAATATCTTCTTTCCGGCTACGCAACGGTGGAAGTTCTATTGGGAATATGTTCAGCCTGTAATACAGGTCACGCCTGAAACGGCCTTCCAGCATTTCTTTTTCCAGGTCGCGGTTAGTTGCAGCAATAAAACGCACATTTACTTTGATGGTAGTATTACCACCAATACGTTCAATCTCTCTTTCCTGCAAAGCGCGAAGCAGTTTTACCTGCAGATCTAAAGGCATTTCGCCTATTTCATCAAGGAAAAGCGTACCATTATTGGCGAGTTCAAATTTTCCGAGCCGACGTTCAGTAGCCCCGGTAAAGCTTCCGCGTTCATGTCCGAATAATTCCGATTCGATCAGGTTAGCCGGTAAAGCCGCGCAGTTTACCTTTACCATCAGCTTGTTTTTCCGTGGGGAGTTATTGTGAATTGCTCTTGCAATCAGTTCCTTACCGGTACCGGTTTCGCCAAGCAGCAGTACGGTACTATCAGATGGCGCCACCTGTGCCACTAAACGAAACACCTTTTGCATTACCGGGCTTTCACCAACAATCTCGGCATAGTTAAGCGTAGTTTCTATCTCTTCTTTGAGATATATCTTTTCCTCTTCCAGTTGATGTTTGTAATTATTGATCTCTTCCAATTGTTTATTCACCTTTTCATTAGTTAACATATTTGAAATGCTCAGCGCTATTTGTGAAAGGATGCATTTAAACAGGTGATATTGATTAACAATTCGTGCATAGTCATTATGGATAAAAGTCATAATGGCGATATTCTCCTGGCCCAAACGGATTGATACTCCAATCATCTGTTGCAGGTTTATAGCTTTCGCGATTTTGAGATAATCCGGGCTTCCTGGCTGGCAGATACATTCATCGATATCAAAAAAGATTGGGTCGTCAGCAGCCAATATTTTATTAAATAGCCCATCATTTACATCGGTCCAGTTATTGACCAGTTTTTTAAAATCAGGATACTGGGTAAAATTGGCATCCGGGTCAAACAGAATCGGCGTATATTTCCGTTTATCATTGCTTAAAGAATGAATAACGTAATCCGTAATATCAAAAAGATCCTTTAGCTGCTGTTTAAGTATTTTTGCAAGCACATTTTTATCACGTACCGAGGTAATCGTGTTGCTAAATGCCAAAAGTAATCCCTTCTCTTTTTCCCGGTTCTGAATATCCTCATTGGCAAGCACATTGGCTATAGCAGGCGAAAGTTGATAGGCAATACTCTTTATTAATCCAAGATCATGCTCGGTATAGGTTTGCTTTGTATTGGTATACATAAAGAAAAGGCAGATGTGGTAACTATTTTCCTTTAAGCCTATACAGGCCATGTTGGTATTACATTCAGGGCTAAACTTTTGATCGTTAAATACCAGTATGCCGTTATGCTCTATAACCCTGCTGAAGTAATCATTCATAACATTTTGTACTTCAGCTGACTCCACATAATCCGGTAAATCCATTGTCGTTAAAAGAATAGAACTGTTAAGCGTATTTTCATTACGTACCAATATTACCAATTCCCCAAAACCGACTATCTTTTTCAGATTGTTTTTAACCACACTCAGTAAGTGCGAGCGGTTACGGATAGAAGTGAGTGAGAAACTAAATTCCAGTAATTTCTCACGATCAACTTCCTTTTGCACTACAGCCATATTGGCAATGATGTTATCCACTGCGACGGACAACTGGCTGGAGATACTTTTATTCATTGCTGCACTAAGGTCAGTTAGAATTTTCTTTTCCTTATTGTTGCAATCAAATTCATACCGGTTTATGGCTGCATTTATTTCACCATTACAAGCTTGTAAGTCATTTATCAATTCATCTGTATTGTCTATTGCCTCCAGGAAACCTATAACGAGCACGGCTTTTTGTTGCGCTTCGTTTAATGGCAGGCAAATCAGTTGCTCAAATGGCGATAAATTTGTGGCATATTGTTTTTCCCATTTCTCACTGTTCAAGCCAGTGTAAATAACAGGCTGATTTTGGGGCAGCCCGAATGGTAAATTGGTAACGGCACGTTTTACGGTATCTGCCAAGTTTATATTTTGATTGAACTTGTGCATATTGCCGCCGAACTTTTTATCGCCAACAGGGTCAAAAAACAATTGTACAAACCCCGCCTCTGCAGAAACCATTATTTCATCCAGCAATTCTTCCAAAGGCATGCCTGCCAATTCACGAATTGAAAATATCTGATATAAATTCTTCATAATACAATAATTTTTTGTGGTTTTTCGGAACAGCGATATACCGCTATTCAAGCTTTATGCCACATATTAAATAATTGATTACCAAATATTTAATCATTAAATACATGATTTTGAATCACGAAATATCATGATCTCACAAAATATCGGGACGGGCCGTTTTTAATCTGCAAAATTCCGGTTTCCGGAGGGGTTCCGGCATTAGGATAGTTTATAAAATATACATACATTTATTTAAATACAGCGGCCACGGGGTATGAACTGCTATAAGGGGATGTGGCAATAGTATGTAAAATCAGTATAAACGGCTACAAAACATTACCCAAAATGAAGATGGTGACCTTTACACTCCCCCCGGCAAAATGTACTATATGTGCATGGTTCGCCTTGTTTTTATGTATGATATGCCGGCCGGCTTCAGCACAGATATTAGCCGGGGAATATACGGCCAGGGATTCTGCTGCTGATCAAAAGGCATTATTAGCCAGTCGGTCAGATGCCGACCGTATCAATTATCAATTGGAAATTGCTGAATACTGCATCAAAAAACCCGGCAGCTTTAAAATTGACCTGGATAATGCCCAAACGTATATAGATAAGGCTAAAAAGCTGAATGCTAAACTTAATTCCAGGATCGCTGAAGGGCATATTTTATTAGAAGAAGGGTATTTGCAGCAAGAATACAAGCATACACCGCAGGCTAAGGAAACCATCACAAAAGCGATTGCGATACTTGCAACCGGGCCCGATAAAAGCCTGCTTGCAACGGCCTACAGGAACTTATCTTATTGTTATGATATAAACGACCCTAAGCAAGCGGCCACTAAAGTGAACTTACTGAAACAATCGGCAAAATATTACAAGCAAAGCGGTAATGCCATGGGGACAGCTGCTATACTTCAGCATTTAGCTGAAATGTCTGAAGGGGATTTTCCATCAACGATAAAATATGTTAAAGAAAGCCTGGCAATATATGATTCGCTCCGCTATCCACAGGTACAAGGCCTTTATGATTTGCTTGGCGATGCTTATTATTATATTTCCGATTATGAAAGGGCGATAAAGAACCACATATTGTCATTAAAAGTATCAGCACAGTTGAAGGATTCAACTATGCAGGTTTGCGAAACCAATAATCACCTGGGTATAATGTATAATGAAATTAAGCAACCGGATAAGGCGATACCATACTTTAAAGCCGCCCTGGTATTAGCTAAAAAACATAATGATGTTAGTGGTATAATTAATATTGCGGGAAATATTGCAACATCTTATAATATGTTAAATGACCCAAAGGATGCACTGAAAATATATGATGCGTATGCAGGGCCTTATAAAAACATTTCGGATGATAACCTGAAACTGGCAATAAACAATATGTACCTGGTTACATTTGCTTACCTAAAGCAGCCGAACCGGGCGGCCCCTTACCTTGAAAATATGTTGCGGGCAGTAAACTCGCCTAACATTAATTCAAATAACCTTTATATTTATTATAATGGACTTGTCATTTACTACTCTGCGGTAAAAGATTATAACAAGGCATTAGAATTTCTGCAAAAAAATAAAAAGCTGGCTGAAGATGCGCATACACCTGCTAAAATAGCAAGCAATCTTCGTTACTGGTATAAGATGGATTCGGCACGGAATGATTATAAAAATGCTTTTATACATTTATTACAAAATAAACAGCTCCAGGATACTATTTTCAATGAGAAGAAGAGCCAACAAATAACCGAAATGCAGACTGAATATGAAACAGAGCAAAAAGAAGCTGAAATACGCTTAAAAAATCAGAACATTCAGTTACTGCACCAAAATGCAAAACTTGATCAGGCTCAACTTAAAGGCGCGAAGTTAACCCGTAATATTACCCTGGCAGGCATCGCGGTATTTATTTTGATTTCGGGTATGCAGTATCGCCGTTACAAGGAAAAACAGAAGCTAAACCTGCTGGTAACTAATAAAAATGCCGAGCTGCAAAAACTGGTTATTGAAAAAGAATGGCTTTTAAAAGAAGTCCACCATCGCGTTAAAAATAATCTGCATACGGTGATTTGTTTATTGGAATCACAGGCAGTTTTTTTAGAAAATGACGCGCTAAAAGCGGTTGAGAGCAGCCAGCATCGTATTTTCGCCATGTCGCTGGTTCATCAACGGTTGTACCAATCAACAGACATTCAAACTGTTGATATTGCAAATTACCTGTCGGAATTTATCATGTACCTGAAGGAAAGCTTTGGTGAACCGGCAAATATCGTTTTTCAGCAAGAGATTGAATCTATGCGGCTGGATGTATCACAGGCAATTCCGCTGGCGCTGATCGTAAATGAGGCGATAACCAATGCTATTAAATACGCTTTCCCCGAAAACAGGAGCGGCGTGATCAAAATAGCGCTTGCACGGGAAGCTGACTTGATAAGGTTGAGTATTGAAGACAACGGAGTTGGCATGCCGGAGAGTGTTCAAACCGGTAACCTAAGCTCATTAGGATTAGAGCTGATAAAGGGTTTAACGGATGATCTTAAAGGCAAAGTGCAGTTTCTTGTTAAAAAAGGCACAAGTGTTATCATATCCTTTAACAAAGGGCCATTTAGTAACATTGCATCTGCTGCTCTTAATTAGTAGTATGTTTGTAATAAAAAGTTATCCGCATTAAATGAAAGCTAAGGTACTTATAGTTGAAGATCAGTTTATTGAGGCGAATAACCTTAAGCTCATTTTACAAAAAGCAGGATATATTGTTTGCAAGATCGCCCGCTCAGTGCCGCAAGCACTTGCCGTGGTAAACGAAGAAAAGCCCGACCTTATTTTATTGGATATTCATCTTGATGGCGAATTAACCGGCATTGACCTTGCCAAAATATTAAAAGAAAGAAATATTGCCTTTGTTTTTTTATCTGCCAATTCGGATGAAAACATTCTTAACGCGGCTAAGGCTACTAAGCCTTATGGTTTTTTGGTTAAACCCTTTAGGGAAAAAGATGTGCTGGTTACGCTTGACGTGGCATGGTATTTACACCTGCATAGTCTGGAAAACAGCAATCAGCAAAGTAAAAAAGCAGATATACAACAATCTGATTTCCCTGGCATAATAGGCAACAGCCCTAACTTTATTGAGGTTTTGAACAATGTTAAGGTAGTTGCCCCATCGAATGTATCCGTTCTGATACTGGGTGAAAGTGGAACAGGTAAGGAGTTGATCGCAAAAGCTATTCATCAGCATTCCAGTAGAAAAAATAAGCCCTTGGTGGTGGTTAATTGCGGAGCGCTGCCCGCCGGGCTGATCGAGTCTGAATTGTTTGGCCATGAAAAAGGCTCATTTACAGGCGCCAGCGAAAAAAGGATAGGTAAATTTGAACAGGCAAACACCGGGACGATCTTTTTGGATGAGATAGGCGAATTGCCGTTAGATCTGCAAGTGAAATTTTTAAGAGTATTACAGGAAAAGGAGATTGAACCGATAGGCGGCCACAAAAAACCGCTGAATGTGAGAGTAATAGCCGCTACCAACCGCGATTTGGAAAAAGAAATGGCTGCCGGCCGTTTCAGGCTCGACCTGTATTACCGGCTGAATGTTTTTCCGTTGACATTGCCCCCGTTAAGAAACCGCAGAGAGGATATTCTGCCGCTTGCAAGTTTTTTTTTAAACCATTATGCTAAAAGAGAAAATAAAACTATCAACGGGTTTTCTGACCAGGTATCAAAAGACCTGCAAAACTACAGCTGGCCGGGAAACGTGCGCGAACTTGAAAACCTGATGGAACGGGGCACATTACTTTCAACAGGTAAACTTATCGCTACGCTAAATTTACCCGGTAAGCCAAAACAGAATGATATAAAAGAGCAAAGCCGCTTGAAAACAATGGATGAGAACGAACGCGAACACATCATACAGGTGCTGGAAAGCTGTAACTGGAAGATATATGGTGAAGGCGGCGCTGCGGAAATACTCCAGCTAAACGGTTCCACGCTTAGCTCAAGAATGAAGAAGCTTGGTATTGAAAAAAGGATAGTGCTAAAGGACTCACGGGCGTAGCTGCAACACAATTTTTTTGCGATATTTCGCATCACCTTTGTAAAAAAACGCAATAAGAATTAGGCTAAAATTCTAAAAACATTGCAACTATCTCATAATTAGAAAATTGCACAATGGCACGAAGTTTATATATGTATTGATAGACTGCGTCTGTAGTTATTACACAGCGCTTGTCAGGGTTTTCAATCATTAACTTTTAATTGGCTTAATTATGGAAGTGTTTACTTTTTTCGCTTTGCGGCTCATTCAGTTGCTTTGTGTCCTGGCCATTGTTTATGTGATTTGTACATCCCAAAAATCTTACGATTAGTGGGAATAAATGCCATGAATTAAGATAATTTACAAGAATCATCAAATATCCCTCCTCGCCTCATTCACATGTTCAATGTGCCGCTACTACCTGTACTCAAGCGATGCGAAATCAGGCACAGCGGAATCAGGCTAAATAGCTTGTGGAGTGTTGTAAATTTGTTCTATTATTTTACCAATATCTTCGATAGTGTTCTAATAGCATCTCGTTAATTGCAGATAATAATTAACAATTAGGCGAAAAATTACCCTAAATTTAACGCATCAAAAAGCTCTAAAAGCGGTATAAGGGTTCGAACTCAATCCCCGCGCTCCACAAAATTACTTACTGTAAGTTGAACGTATGTTTGACTTACGGTTTTTTTATGGGGGGAGAATTACGTCATTGACAACAAAGCAGATTATTACATGTACCAACGCTAACCATTTGCAGTTACTTCAATCAAAAACTTTTTTAAACGTTGTAGTGGTAATTTTTATATTCATCAATCTTTCATCAAATAAAGAGAGATGATTGTGCCTTTAAAACAAACCATCTTAGGTTCTTCCGCAGGGCGACAATCAGAAGTCATCTCCTTTTTTTATACTATTCAAACTATCATTTATAGATAAGGACCACTAGCTCAAGAATCTTAACGTAACTCAAAACAATTTTTGACCGTACATCATTTAATTGCTTTTTACAAATCCGGAAAATGTTCCAGTGGTTAGCACTGTCCTTGTCCATTAAGTCGTAGCACTCTGTAACTTCTTTTACTACGCTTTTCCGGATCTGTTCGTTGAGCCAGGTTTTCACCTTTGCATCGAACGCTGCTTTACTGTACATTCTGCTACATTTTTTTAAATATCCAACAGCCCTAATATACAACTCTTTAAAATGGTCGTTCAATATTTTAAAATAACAATCTCAAAAGACTGAAAATATTTTCGAGCCAAAAAAAGGAGTTATAAATATTACCTTTATTAAACACCAACTGGTCGAAGTTTATTCGGCAAGTAACTTTTAAAGAATTCCTACTCACCAAATCAGCATATTTATCTTATAATCAGCATGTTAAATAATTGAACATATTGTATAAAACTAATTGCAAGCTTAATTTTGTTTCGCCTTTTAATGCTTAAAAAGCGGGAATACGAACCCGGCAAGCGCATTCTCACAGGGTCTGCCGCTTTGGGTCATACTGATCGCGATCTCATCTTCGTTTAACAATGCCGTATAATTCCGGGAGCAATATTGTATTCCACGGTCAGAATGATGTATCCGGATAAATGGAGATTTCCATTTTAATTTGGATAGTATCTTACATTATTATGTAAATATCCTATACGATGCGCTTTATCTGTCTGATTAGCTTTGATAAAACCCAAATTTATAAACACAGCTTTTCAATACCAGGGCAAATTTAACAGACGCTCCGCAAGATCATGATTAGTATGGTTATTAAGACAAAAATAACAGGGCTAAGTGCGATGCTCTTGTTGTAAGCTCTTTTAGCTGGGAGTAATTTAATCTGACTATTGAAATCATTTCTTAAATAAATTATGCTTGAATTTGCATTAGATTTAAAAATAGCGGCCCAAATGCCTTCACGAAAGGACTGGCGAATTGGCACTATCGGTTCAGGAGCAATTGTGCGGGGGTGCCATCAGGTAGCTTACCGCAATGCCGGCTTTAACTCGTACGGCATCGCATCGCTCGACAGGTTAATAGCCGAAGAGGTTGCAAAAGAATTTGATATTCCCAATGTTTATGATTCATGGCAGCAATTAATAAAAGATAAAAACATAGAGATTATTGATATTGCTGTTCCGCCGGATAAGCAATTGGAAATAGTACGGGAGACAGTGAAAGAAAACGATCATATAAAGGGGATCCTATGCCAAAAGCCCCTGGCTATGAACCTAGAAGAAGCCAATGAAATTGTTATTTTGTGTGAGCAGGCCGGTGTTAAACTGGCCGTTAACAGCAATATGCGGTATGACCAGTCTATCCGGGCATTGAAAACTTTGCTCAGCAATAATTACTTAGGTGAAATAGTTTTGGCAACAATTGATATGCGGGCCATACCCCACTGGCAGGACTTTCTTAAAAAATACGACCGCCTTGAGATGCTGAACATGGGTATACATCACATTGATACATTCCGCTATCTGTTTGGCGATCCGGAGAAGGTAACGGCAATGACCCGGAGCGACCCGCGAACCAAATTTCATCATATTGATGGTATTACACAATATACGTTTCAATATGCCGACGGGCTGATGGCAACCAGTTTAGACGATGTTTGGGCCTGGCAGGGAGAGGGTACCGAAAAAGATATGTATATAAGGTGGCGGGTTGAGGGATTGGAAGGGATGGCTATAGGTGAGATTGGCTGGCCAAAATACCCCGAAAAAGGGTTAAGCACATTAAAGTTTACTTCACGAAAATTCCCCGGTCAATGGATTGAGCCAACCTGGGATACCGTTTGGTTTCCGGATGCGTTTGAGGGAACAATGGCTTCATTGCTGTGCGCAGTTGAAGAAGATAGACTACCCGAAATAAATGGCCGCGATAACTTACACACTATGGCAACAATTGACGCGCTTTACCTGTCGATAAAAGAAGAGAGAACTGTAAAACTATCCGAGACATTACAAAACCTTAAATAAATAAAAAGAAATGATATCAGTAGGCATATTTAATGGATACTATCCGTATACTTTGGATGAAACAATCAGCAAAGTAAAAAAAGACGGCTTTAATTGCATTCAGCTTGATTTGAGTTTTAAAGACTTTGACCTTAACAACCCACATACCTTACCCGAAACCCTTACCATTGAAAAAGCCCGTACCATACGTAATGCTTTTCGCGATGCCAATATTGAAATTGTAGCTATTTCGGGATATACCAACCTTATCTCCCCTGATCCTGAAAAAAAGCATAAGAATATAGCTTACGTTAAAACCCTGTTAAAGTTTGCCCGTGAATTTGGAACGCCTTATGTGATTAGCGAAACCGGAACTTATGAGCCAAGCAGCGATTGGGTGTTTCATGAAAAGAATGCTACTGAAGAAGCTTTCCAGGAAATTAAGGCAGTGATTAAGGAACTGGCAGAATTTGCCTATAATCATGGTGCCGTATTTTTGGTGGAAAACTATGTAAACAACGTAGTTGGCAGTGTTGATCAATTATTAAGGTTATTCCGAGAGATAGATCATCCGGGATTGGGGCTTTTGATGGACCCTACCAACTATTTCAACGGGGCAAATATCAGGAATGTTGATGCCGAGCTTTACCGCATATTTAATGCTTTGGAAGACAGGATAAAGATAGCCCATGCAAAAGACATTAAGCAGGCCAAGAACAATGAAGAAAAACACGCGGCTATTGATGCGGTAGAATCACACACCTTTCGTGGTGCCGGGGATGTGGAACTCCCGGCAGCAGGGCTTGGCGTACTAAACTATGAATTGTATTTAAAGCTGCTTTCTAAAAAGCATCCAAACATCCCGATTATTATTGAACACCTGGATGAGGAGGACATTCCACGCGCGAAACAGTTTGTGGACGACGCGTTAAAAGCAATTGGCGCCTAAACACTTAACAGAATATTTTACCTGAAATTTAATACCATGAAAGATTTAAAATTAAGTACCGAACAAAAGGCCGCATACAACAGAGACGGTTACATTGTAGTAAAAGACTTTTTAAGCAAAGAAGAAGTTGACCTGCTATATAGCATTGCCACAGGCGATGATGTACTGAAAAACAAAGCATTTGATTTTAACGACCAGTCGGGAAAACGGACAAAGCTTACCCTTTGGTTTACACCAGGCGATGATGCCTATGGTTTGTTAACACGCAGCGAGGCTTTGGTTCAGTCGGTTCAGGATTTACTTGGAGAAGGAGATGTTTGCCACTTCCACTCAAAACTAATGCAAAAAGAACCGCAGGTAGGTGGTGCCTGGGAATGGCACCAGGATTACGGTTATTGGTATAAGAATGGGTTTTTACTGCCCGATGCACTGATCAGCGTGATGCTTGCCCTTACCGAAGCAACTGCAAAGAACGGATGCTTGCAGGTTTTGAAAGGTTCACATAAAATGGGGCGTATAGAGCATAGTTTTGCAGGTGAGCAGCAGGGTGCCGATATGGCCTTTGTAAATGAAGCACTTGGCCGTTTTGAGCGCGAATATGTGGTGTTAGAGCCTGGCGATCTGTTGTTCTTCCATCCCAATACCTTGCACATGTCAGAAGCAAATACATCCGATAAACCCCGCTGGTCAATGATATCGGCGTATAACCTGAGTTATAATAAACCTTTCAGGGAGAAGAATCTTTCATGCATTACACCGGTACAAACCGTATCAAATGATGCGATTTTATCCTCTGGAGCGAAGGGCTTATCGGCAGACAGGGATTTTCTTCAGAAAGAAGATGAAATAACGCTGAAGGTGAAGTAACATTGTTAATATTTAGACCGGTACATTGGAAATTAATTTTTTTTGCCCCCGATGGGGAAGTGAGCAAATAAGTTGGGATTTGTTTTGCCGGAAGGTGAAGGACGAAGGTTATGACGGGGTGGAATATGGCATCCCGAATGAAGTTGAGGTAAAGGAGTTGGATGTGGCCTGGGGCAATTTTGAAAAATATGGCTTGGCGGTTATCCCGCAGCACTATGGTACTTATGATGCGCACTTTGCCAAACACTTTGATAATTATGCAGGCTGGCTCGATAAGATAAAGCCTTATAAAGCGCTCAAAATTGATTCGCAAACAGGTAAGGATTATTTTACTTTTGAACAGAACAAAAAGCTGATAGAACGGGCCGGTGAACATACACGCTCATGTGGTGTAGAAGTGTTTCATGAAACCCATCGTAACAAGTTCACTTTTGCTGCCCATATTACTTTTGATTATCTGAACAGGATACCTGAATTACGCATCACCCTTGACGCTTCGCACTGGGTGAATGTAGCGGAATCTTTTTTAGAGGATCAGAAGGATGCAATGGATCTGGCAATTAAGCGTACAGAACATATACATGCCCGTGTAGGTTATCCGGAAGGCCCGCAGGTTCCTGATCCGGCAGCACCAGAATGGAACGAAGCACTACAACATCATTTAAACTGGTGGGACAAGGTTATTGAACGTAAACAGTTTGAAACTAATGCCCTGGTAACCATCACTCCCGAATTTGGCCCGTATCCGTATATGGTACACCTGCCTTATTCACAAAAACCTATTTCTGACCAGTGGGCGAATAATATTTACATGATGAATTTGCTCAAAGAGCGGTACAGGAAATTTTGATAGCTACTATAATAAAGCCTTACACACAGTAAAAGGTTATAATGTACCCTTTTATATGTTTGGTGTATAGTGTTTAATAGTTGACAATATTATTTGCTTACCGCAGGCGGTTTCAGGTATTGCCTGAAAAATTGATAAAGCTGGTTTAAAGATGCGCCGGTTTGAGGAATAGCATGGCCTTTGCCATAATTAATAAGCGTTGAGGCAGGCACATGCAGCGAATCTAACTTAGCTTTAAAATGTGCTATCTGATCCTGGTAGTAATGCTCATCATCAGTATTATAGAAAAAGATAACCGGCGCAGTAGCGGACGATTGCACCAGATAAGCCGAACCCATAGATTGCCATAAAGCATATTTTTTACTCAGCTGGCCCCAGGCCCACACACAGCGGGTTTCAAGGGTGGCATCACCATCATCCAAGGTATTGTATATTTGGGTATAATCAAACACACCCGGGCCAAGCGCCGCAGCCTGAACCTTGTCTGAAACACCGATGTTAAAACCTGCATTTTCAATATCCGGTATTTTTTTGTCGCCAATGGCCATTGAGCCGGCAGTTGAACCCCGGGAAAAACCGAAAATCCCGATCTTGCCGGATAACCCCAGTTTACTACCCATTTTACGTAGTGTACGCACGGCCGACTTCACTTTGCGTGCAGCATCGGGATTAGTTTCGTATGATTTATAGGTGTCGTCTCGTCCATTCACAGGTTTACCCTTCGCCCAGGGGCAATATTTAGGATGATCGGCTATGGCCCAGGCAATACCATTGGCAGGCGCGCCTTCTAAAAAAGAATCGTGAAAATGCGCTAAAGTATATTCCAGTTTCAGCCTTTGGTTTTTATCCTCGTCAGTCAGCATTTTTTTGCTTGTATCGTAATTAGCATAGCTGTTGCTGTACGAAAACGACAATATCACCGGAACAGCCTTAGCAGCGTTGGCCGGATAAATAATATCCATATTCAGGTTATCGCCTGATGTGTATTCATCGGGAGTGTTATATACCCTTGGATCATCGTTGAAGTAAGGCACATTGCGTGCTATGCGGTAACCTTCAAACAGTATGTAGGATTGATAATGAGAACAGTTTGTATATCCGCAAAAACTTCCGTCGGCAATGGAATCATTAATAGCAATAATATCTGCATTGATAGTTGGTGAAACAGCATGCCGATTACCGGCATAATTGAGTTCGATAACACGATACCCCTGAGCTAATAGCCAGGCCACATTTTGTTTATTACTGTTTCGCCCGATTTTCTTGATGTTCAGATTTTCCAGGTAAACTACCGTTACATAATTATTGGCAAAATCCTTCACCGGTGCTTTTGCTTGGGTTGTGTTATATACAATGCTATTGCCTGTAACCTTACTTTCCCACTTGCCGGTAGCTGCCAGGCCATCAACCGCGCATATCACTAAAAATAAAAGTATAATATATCGCATAATCAAATATTAACGTTCAGTGTAATATTTTCACGGCTCCAGTCGGCAAACAGATCCATGATCTGCAGCAACGAAGCCCTCTTTCCGTCAAGGAATATTCTATCCTTGTTTCTATCATATTAGTTATTAATAATAGCGCCTTTTTGTCAATAGTTGACCAAAAGGCAATTACTTGACGAAGGTTGTAAAAAACAATTATTTAAGTGCTAATTTTAGTAAATCTGCCGCGATATAATTGGTATTTGTTACATTATTAGTTAATTGATCAGGGTATTATTTCAAATCAATAGATAAAGAATGGCGTAAAAAGCCTATACCACAAAACGTAATGTGCTCATGCCGGTACACACGTTACAGTAACATCCCCTGGTTTCATTTTTATATATCCGCATGCGTTACCAATTATCTATCATAAAAGTTCTATATTTCCCGGTGGTTAAAAAACACCGGAAACTCATCCTGTTCGTTATATTTTTTCATGCTTCGCTCCTGTTCGCGCAAGTTCCGTGCAAACCATTTCCGCAGCATGCGCCGTATTTCACAAATACCATTAAGCCCAATAACATCAGCCAGCCGGCTTTAGATAGGGCGGTAACCAACTTCTACACCCAATGGAAGGCCCGTTACATTAAAACCAGCCAAAACCAAAGCTACATTTGGTTTCAGGAGGTTGGTAACAAGCAATGCGTATCCGAGGGCCAGGGTTATGGCATGGTGATAACCGCGCTTATGGCAGGTTTCGATCTATCCGCGAGAAACACTTTCGATAACCTATATAGATATTATAAAGCGCACCCCAGCAATCGCGGCAGCCATTTAATGGCCTGGGCGCAGGATGTTAAGGGAAAGGATATAGACCAAACCTCGGCCACGGATGGCGATATGGATATTGCCTACTCCTTATTATTAGCCAACAGCCAATGGGGCAGCAAGGGCGCGATCAACTACCTGCAGGCGGCAAAGGCAATGATAGCCGATATAATGCAGTACGAAATAAATCCTAATGAATGGTTGGTTTTGATAAGTAACGGCATTGAGGCGGAAAGTAAGGACTATAACGATACCCGTACATCGGATTTTATGCCCGCCAATTTTAAAGCCTTCTATCTGGCCACGGGCGATGAACGCTGGCAACAGGTGATCGACCATAATTACAGGCTTTTTTTGGAGATGCAGAACAAATATAGTCCTGATGCGGGCTTGGTGCCCGATTTTATCGTTCATATTAATAAAACGCCAAAACCCGCGCCGCCGCATTACCTGGAATCAGAATACGATGGCCTTTATAATTACAATGCTTGCCGCGTTCCCTGGCGTATCGGGCTTGATTACCTGCTGAATGGCGATACCCGCTCCAAAGCATTTGTACAAAAAATAAATAGCTGGATACGGGAAACCACCAATAACAATACCTATAACCTATCCGCAGGCTACACTTTGGCGGGTAATGATATTCATGGGCGTTATTTTGAGGCATTGAGTTTTATAACACCCTTCGCGGTATCGGCCATGGTGGATCAAAAGAACCAGCAATGGCTCAACAACGTGTGGGACTATACCATGAATTTTAAGCTGAAAGATTTTGATTATTATGATAATACCATCAAAATGCTCAATATCATTATCCTATCGGGCAATTACTGGCAGCCGGATGCTTTAAGATAATTTACTTACTATTGTGATGCGTGTGAGGTGCTTTATGAAGGTTAGGTATAATTAGATAATGATTAAATAATATCCAACAACGGATGTTGAATATCGAATTGAAAACACTTCGGCGTTCAAGATTCAAAATTCAGTGTTCGATATTAATTCAAAACTTTCAAAGGTTCCCCCTTCATGGGGCGTAGCGAGCGTCTACTCCAGCACTTCGGCAATATCCTTAAAGCCTTTTTCCCTGGCCAGGTCGGCGGGTAGTTTGCCACCTTCCATGCGCACGTTTATTTCGGCGCCGGCTTGCAGCAAAAGTATCAGCATATCGGGGTTGCCATTTTGCGCCGCCGAATGCAGCGGCGTAGCGCCTGCTTGTTGCTTTACATTCACATTCGCACCGCTTTCTATCAGCAATTGTACTATATCGGTATAATTCCCGGCGGCAGCAGAGTGAATTGGGAAAACATTAAAGCCATTATTTGATGGCATATTCACATCAGCACCTTTTAGTACCAGGTACCGGGCAATTTCGTGCTGACCAAAGTAACAGGCCAAACCCAAGGGCGTAAAACCATCTTCGGCATAATAATTTACGGCATCGGGGTAGGTAAAAACCAGGTGAGCAACCACATCAAACTTGCCTGCCGCTGAGGCCTCGAACAAATTGATCTCGTCAACATATTTCAGCAAAAGGGCGGTAACCTCAGGTTTTTTGTAATAGCACGACAGCATTATTGGCGAAACACGGTGGCTGGTGGCGGTTTTCGCGAGCGATGGGTTTTGTGTAAGCAAAGTGTTCAATCCCATCACATCGCCGGCGGTAATATATTCTTCCAGTTTTTCCAGGCTCATATTTACTTTAAGCAATTAATTATCAATACAATGAGCGGGCCACAGGCCTTATCAAGCTAAAAAATTTCAACAATTATTTTAATATTAGCTTAACATTAAAGTTCCAAATTAGTAAAAAATTAAAAAAATCAGGCCAAATAACTTTAATCTATTAACTTTATATTTGTTGCTTAATGAAGTTAACCAGGGATGCCGGTAAAAGGAAATCAGTTTAAGTCAAATAGTTTCAAAGAGAATGATCTGCCCCGCCAGTCTGCAAAAAGCGAGAAGGAAAAATCTGTAAAGCCTAAAATACAAACAATGCCCTCGTTCGATCTGAATAACGGGCGTTTGGTAAAAATAGTGGGTTTATTTTTCCTGCTGTTATCTATATTTTTTTTAGTGGCCTTTACCTCCTACCTTTTCACCTGGCAAGAGGATCAGAGCTATATATCAACCACTAACGGCGGCTGGTACAACCTGGCCACCAGTAAAACAGTAAAAGAAATTGCCGACCTGAGCGATAAAGTGCCCGTAGCGCAAAACTGGCTGGGCAAATTCGGCGCGCTGCTGTCAAACCAGTTTATTTATGAGTGGTTTGGTGTGGCATCCTTTATTTTCATCATCGTTTTTTTTGTAATAGGCTACCGCATGCTGTTTAAGGTAAAGCTGTTTTCCATAGGGAAAACGCTGGCTTATTCATTTTTCGCCATCCTGTTCTTTTCGGTGGCCATTGGCTTTGTACATGCTTTTATTATAGATTATCCGCACTTTTTAGAAGGTGGTTTCGGTTTTTGGACCAACCGTTTGCTTACCGCGCAAATTGGCCAGGCAGGCACCGGCGGTTTACTGGTATTTTTAGCCCTTACCGTACTGATAATTGCCTATAATATCGATTTTAAACTACCGGAAAGAAAACCTAAGGTGGTTTCGGCCCTTGAGGTGCCCGATGTAAGCCCACTCGCTGTTGACCTGCTTGATGAAGAACCATCGCTGCCTATTGAATGGCCGCGCAATACGGCAACAGGAGCCAATAGTGTAAGGCAGTCGCCATCCCAGCCAAAGCCGGAAACAGTTTTGCAAACCCCTGTATTTCACGAGCCGGTAGTGCTTACACCCGATGTAAATAATTCTTTCCACGAGCCTGAATTTGAAAACGAGATCCCGTTAACGGTTGAGGTGGAGCGCCCCGGCCCTATTTTAAACATTGAAAAAACGGATAATGATAAAGCCAAGGACCTGTTAGAACAATTTGGCGCTTATGACCCCAAACTCGATCTCGCGTCATACAAATATCCGCCGCTCGACTTGCTCGAGAATTACGGCTCCAATAAGATCCAGGTAAACACCGAAGAACTGGAAGAAAACAAGAACAAGATCATCACCACGCTTAATCATTACAATATTGATATTGATAAGATAAAAGCCACCATAGGCCCAACGGTTACCCTGTATGAAATTATCCCGGCGCCGGGCGTGCGTATCTCCAAGATCAAAAACCTGGAGGATGATATCGCGCTTAGCTTATCGGCACTGGGCATCCGTATCATCGCACCAATGCCCGGCAAAGGCACCATAGGTATAGAAGTACCCAATCAAAACCCCGAAATGGTTTCCATGCGGTCGGTGCTGTCCACCGAAAAATTCCAGAACACTACGATGGATCTGCCTATCGCCCTTGGTAAAACCATCTCCAACGAAGTATTCATCGCCGATCTGGCCAAAATGCCGCACTTGCTGGTTGCAGGCGCCACCGGCCAGGGTAAATCGGTAGGTATCAATGCTATTTTGGTGTCGCTGCTTTACAAAAAGCACCCGGCAGAATTAAAATTCGTACTGGTAGATCCTAAAAAGGTGGAGCTTACCCTCTTCCGTAAAATAGAAAGGCACTTTTTAGCCAAACTGCCCGATGAGGCCGACGCTATCATTACCGATACCAAAAAAGTGGTAAATACGCTTAATTCCCTGTGTATCGAGATGGATCAGCGCTATGACCTGCTGAAAGACGCGCAGGTACGTAATTTAAAGGAATACAATGCCAAATTTGTAAGCCGTAAAATAAGCAATCCCGAAAAACACCGTTACCTGCCTTTCATTGTACTGGTAATTGATGAGTTTGCCGACCTGATGATGACCGCAGGTAAAGAAGTGGAAATGCCGATTGCCCGTATAGCGCAGCTGGCCCGCGCCGTAGGGATCCATTTGGTTATAGCCACGCAAAGGCCGTCGGTTAACGTAATAACCGGTACCATTAAGGCCAATTTCCCGGCCAGGCTGGCCTTTAGGGTTTTATCAAAGATAGATTCGCGCACCATTCTGGATGCCGGCGGTGCCGACCAGCTGATCGGTCGCGGGGATATGCTGCTCTCCACCGGCAGCGACCTGATACGCCTGCAATGCGCCTTTGTAGATACGCCCGAAGTGGAAAAAATATCCGATTTTATCGGCAACCAGCGCGGTTACCCAACCGCCATGATGCTGCCTGAATATGTAGGCGAAGGCGAAACCAGCAGCGCCAAAGAGTACGACCCCGATAACCGCGACCCTATGTTTGAAGAAGCCGCGCGCCTTATTGTAATGCACCAGCAGGGCTCAACCTCGCTCATTCAGCGCAAAATGAAGCTGGGCTATAACCGGGCCGGCCGCATCATTGACCAATTGGAGGCCGCAGGCATAGTAGGCCCATTTGAAGGCAGCAAGGCCCGCGAAGTTTTGTACCCCGATGAATACAGCCTGGAACGTTACCTGGAATCGCTGGATAAACCTAAAGACTAAGCCCGATGCCCGCTAATGTTCATTTTGGTGATAATTAAACCAAACAAAAATCCTTCGCTCTAATTATAGAGTTACAAAAACAAAAATCGATGAAAAAGATCGTCATGTATATACTGCTGATAGTGGCAAGTGCAAGCACCGGCGCTTATGCGCAAAAAGATGTAGAAGCCAAAGTTATTTTAAACGCGGTTAGTAAAAAATACCATGCCTATGATATTGTGAAAAGCGATTTTACACTAACCATCGAAGATCAGCAAAATAACGCCCAGCAAATGCAGAATGGCACGCTGATCGTTCAGGCTAAAACCAATAAATATAAGCTCACGCTTTACCAGGAAGGCTCGGGCATAGCCATTGAGGAGGAGATCATTAGCGATGGCAAAAACCAGTGGACCTACCTCACCAAAGATAAAGAAGTACAGCTAAACAAAGTTGATAACAGCGATGAGGGCTTTAACCCGGCCCAAATGTTCACCCTTTATGAAAACGGCTACAAATACCTGTACACCGGCAACGGAACGGTAAAAGGCAGGGTTTACCAAGTGATTGACCTTACCCCAGAAGACGCCAAAAAGTCGTTTTTTAAAGTGCGGATAATGGTTGATAAGCTTAAAAAACAGCTTTTCAATGCGCTGATATTCGACAATAACGGCACCCGTTACTCCTACGAGATCAAAACCTTTACGCCCAACGTACAAGTACCCGAAAGCATCTTCAGCTATGACAGCAAGGCCCATCCGGGTGTTGAAGTGGTGGATTTGAGGTAGAAGGAACCAGGATTTAAGATTAAAAGAATTTACAAGATAACTGCTGATTGCTGCCGGTTTGGCGCAGCGTAACCCGCGGCGCGGTTTTGTTTAAGTTTCCAGCTTAAACAAAATTAAAATTACCACCATCAAAGCCTTGTGCCCCG
>Ga0302227_10001167_pt1 | contig 19971 bp, 19 predicted proteins | sample II_Palsa_N1_1_FD_193525 | JGI IMG/M metagenome (GOLD analysis project Ga0302227, IMG submission 193525) | Peat permafrost microbial communities from Stordalen Mire near Abisko, Sweden - II_Palsa_N1_1 | ecosystem: Environmental > Terrestrial > Soil > Palsa > Peat permafrost | place: Sweden... | reverse complement strand
ATCATCCCAATCACCAGAAAGCACAGCACGCTCCCCTCGGGACCCACCATCCCTCCCGTAAGCCATTTCGCCCCATGAAACGACGAACTCAGCAGATGCCCCGGAAACATCGTCCCGCTGTCCGGCACCGAATAAAAAAAAGTTTCTCCCCAATCCCACGCCGCATGGAATCCCACCGCAAACCACAAGCTGCCCGTGCGCCGCAGCGTCAGGCAAAAGAAGAAACCAATCACCACCACCGCCAGCAGCCCAGGCCACTGTTCGCCTTCATTCCTGATGTGGATCAAGCCAAACACGCAGGACAGTAACACCGCCGCCGGCCAGAACCCCATCGCCCGCGTCAAAGTAAATTGCGTGTACCCGCGCAACAAAAACTCTTCAAAGAATCCGACCAGCAAAAACATCGCCGCCCAGAACGCCGCAAATTTCACGATGCGCACTCCATGCATCGCCAGATGTCCCAGATCGAAAACCCGCAGCCCGTACATCAAAGCCATCAGCAACGTAATGCTGGCGAACCCCCACACCGCGCCAACCCAAAACAATTTTCCAAATGCCTGCGTTCCCGGAAGTCCGTACCCTCCCCAAACTCGCCGCTCCACTCTTGCCAACAATAAAGCCGGAATTACCGCCGCCAGAAATAACCCCAACTCCTCCAGTATCATCGACCACAATCCGCCGGCGCCCAACTCCAGCGCTCCCGCCCAGCGCAGCACAAAAAATTGCAGCGCGTAATACATGGCCACGTAAAATGCCACGCCCCATCCCGCCCTCAGCCCGTTCGGGTCAAAAAACACCGTCCGCACATACGAGCCCTGCACCGCAAACTCCGGCCCCGCATCCTCCCGCGAGACGACGCTCTCTTCCTGCTTCTCTTCGTGCACCTTAGTGTCCTTAGTGGTAAAAGCTCTTCGCTCATTTCCGCAAACAGCCCCGCTCATGGTAAAACACTCGGCTCACCCTTATGACGGGATTTTTCACGCGCCAACGCTTCGGCCGGCCTCAATTTCTCGCTGGAGCCTTGCTCCTTCTCTTTCTGGCGCAAGCCGTCTGGCTGGTCCATTCCGAGTTGATTCACTCCGAGTCACGCACCCCCGAATCGAGCGCTCTCAGCGCCTCCGAGGAAGTCCGCATCGCCGCCGGCTGGCGGCAAATTCATGGTGACGGAATCGCCGGAGCTCCTTTTCCCGACGCTCCCGGCTCGCTGCCCATGGAAGTCTCGCGCGATGACGCGGGCTTCGATACCGAGCACTCTCCACTCATCCCGCTCATAACCGCAGCCCCGTTGCTCGCCTGGCCGCAGCCCCTGCAAACCACCTCGCAGACCTGGCGCTGGCTTCCGCGCATTCCATTCCTTGCCTTCGGAGTATTCCTCGGCGCTTCGCTCTGGTACGTCGCTCGCCGTCTCTGCGGCAACACCGGAGGCTTCCTCGCCCTCACCCTCTACTGTTTTTCTCCCGCCATGCTGCAAGCCACTGCCGTATGGCACGCCGAGCCCGAAATCCTTGCCGCCTGGGGATCATTCGGCTCCATCTTCACCGCCATCGCCGTCGCGCATACACTCTACGCCCCGCGCGAAGTTGTTCTGTGGAATTGGCGTCGCATCGTTCTGCTCGGCATCTCCCTCGCCATCTCCGTTGGATCCCAGTTCTCCATGATCGTCGTCGTCCCCATCGCTCTCGGATTTCTGCTGTATCTCGCGCCCATCCGCCGCGGCGCAGCCCTCATCATCTGGATTGCCGCATGTCTCGTGGCTCTCGCCATACTATTCGCAGCATACTTCTTCCACGGCCACACCTTTGTCGAAGCCATGCGGCACGCCTCTTTCTGGGGAGCCACCTGGCGCAGCTTCACCGTTCTCGCTGTCTACCGCCAGGTCGCGTCCCTCATCCTGCGCGCCTGCCCCGCCTTCGCGCTCTTGCTTCCAGCCGCCATCGCAACTTACCTGGCCTGGCCACGCACCCGTTACTTCGGCAACACCGCCCCGCTGCTGGTCGGACTCCTCTTCATCGCTCTCGGCATGGCCCATCCCCGCGTCGCCGGCGCCGGATTTCTCCTCGCCTCCGTCCCCTTCCTCTTCCTCTTCGTTTCCGGAGTCCTCGCCGACCTCATGGAAACTCCCTACCGCTCCCTCGTCACCGCCTGTGTCTGGGGATTGGTAGGAGCCTATATCCTCTGGAGCCTTCTGGCCCTGTCGCACGTCCCCCGCGGGTGATGAGGATGCATGATGATGGTGCGGTTGGATGATTTCGGTGGCGCAGTGCTTCCAGTCTGAGACCGACCTTCAGATTCGCAGTGGGATTGACTCCCCAGGTTCAGCCGCGAAGCGGCGCAAGAATGCAGCCCACGGCGCAAGCCGTGGGTCGAAATTGGGGCAAGAATGAGCCCCGGAGGGGCGAAAGAGCAAGCTATGACACACTCCCCATGGACGGCACGAGTTCTCCCGCACACGCCTCTAGCGCTGCGGTTAAGCGCCATTCTGAATGAAGGCCTCTGAGGGGACCTCTGCACGGATTACCCGCCCGTAACAATTCTCTACAATTCCCGCGCATCTCATGCCAACCTCCACCGATCTAACTTTGTAGCAGTCCCTCTTTGGAGGTGCGCCATGACCCACCCGTTGGAGTATCATAATGTCGTGAATCGCAGCTCGATTCCAGCCTCGCTCGTAGCGCTCTTGCTTCCACTCCTCGTCTCCACCAGCCTTGCCCAAATCGGCGGCGCGTCTGCCGGCTCCGCTCACTCCGGCGGCGCAGCCGCTCCCACCGCCATGAATGTGGCGCCTCCAACCGCCATCGGCGTAGCGCCTCCAACCGGAGTATCGGTCGGGCACGGCGGCTTTACCGCTTCTGGATCGGGTTTCTCGCACACCACGAATTCTTCACATTTCCCGAACGGCACGCACGGCAACGGCAATGGACATCGCCCGCACCACACCGCCAACGGTACCGCCTATTACCCCTATGTTTACGCACTGCCCGTACCCTACGCCGTCGATGTAAGCGCCGCTGCCGATAACGACAACAATGATGAGGACGACGCCGATTACCAGGGCGGCCCAACCATCTTCGACCGCCGCGGCTCCGGCCCGGATTCCTATATTCCGCCCTCTTCCGACGGACCAGCCCACGATTCGACAGAAAGTGCCGCCACAGCCGACGCCGACGAACCCCCGCAGTCTCCCACCACCCTCGTCTTCAAAGACGGCCATCAAATCGAGGTGAACAACTACGCCATCGTCAGCCAGATTCTGTATGACCTAACACCCGGTCATCCCCGCAAAATAGCTCTCGCCGATCTCGATCTCCTGGCCACGCAAAAACAAAATGACGATCACGGCGTCGTCTTCCAACTCCCGCCAACTTCACAGGCCAACTGACCATGCCTCTTCCCGCGATCTTCGATGCTCGAATGTGGCGCGGGCGCCCCCGCACGCGAAATGCATACAGCAAAGCAGCCCTCGCAGGAAATTACAGTCGCCTCCTAGCCCTTGGCGCCGTGCTAATGATCGCCCCGTACGTTCCCGCCCAGAGATCCGCATCTGGAGCCCACGCCTCCGCAGCCCACGCCTCCGCTCCGCCCCACACCGCTCTGCACTCCACTTCACCCACAGCACGCTTTCCCCGCGCCCGCACTGGATATCCCTTCGCCTCGCGCCGGCCTTCGCCCCTTACGTCCCTGCCATTTCCGTTCTTCGCCGACTCCTTCAATCCCGATGACATCTATTCCTCGGGATATCCCGTCGCCTCCGACCCGCCCCCGTTTCTCATGCAGGCTATGCAGCAATTTGCCGGTTCGGGACTTGGTTCGATGGGACAAGGTTCTATCGGAAAGGCGCTCAACGGTTCAGCCAATCATCAGCCCTCGTCCTCCGACCCGCTGATGATCGAATTGCAGAATGGTCAATATGTGCGCGTGAACAACCCCGCAATTGATGGCGAAGCCCTGCCGCTCAAGTTGGCGCAGGACCATTCGCCAACGAACCCCGCCCGCCCGCCAATGATTGCCGTAACAAAGTCTCAACCGCTCCCGCCCGCCCTTCTGATTTTTCGTGATGGCCACACCGAAGAAGTCCGCGACTACACCATCGCCGACGGCATCCTCTACGCCCGCGGCGACTACTACACCGACGGCTACTGGAACAAGAAGATCACTCTAGCCACGCTCAACATCCCCGAAACGCTGCAAGCCAACGCCACCCGCAACGTAAACTTCGTTCTCCCCTCGTCGCCCAACGAAGTCATCACCCGCCCGTAGTGACACGATCCTTACGCTATTTCCTGTCATTCCGAGCCGTTCTTTGGCGAGGAATCTTGGTTTTTTCTTTTGGGTGGCGCAGCGCTTCAGCGCTGCGATTAAGCCTCAAAGTTTTTAACCCGGGCTTCAGCCCGAGCTATTCAACTCGCCGCTGCGGACATCCTCAAACCGCTGCACCGTGCCCCGCACAGACGCCAGCTATCGCGCACTATCCCCGTCAAAAAACTTCCTGATCCCCTTCCAATACCTCCGCACCACATCCTCCGTCCGCAAATGCCCGCCGTGCCTCACCGTCTTCAGCAACACTTCCGTCTCCTCCGCAAACCGCACGCTGCCTTCATAAGGCACATACGGATCGTCATCGCATGAAAAATCATCACCTTCCCCGCATCGATCTCCGCCCTGCGCGCCCACGGACTATAAAAATCCCCGCTCCGCAACTTATTCCAATTCGCATCCGACAGCCGATAAGCATTCCCAAACGCCTCACGAATATAAGCCGCATAACTCTCCTCGGAAGTTTCCAGCTTCTCCGAGCGATCCAGAATCGCCCAATCCGTCACCGGACAATTCGCCACCACTCTATTCACCCGCGAATCGAGAGAAGACAAAATCGCCGCCGCTCCGCCAAAACTTCCTCCAATCACAAAAATCCGATCCGGAGTCACTGCAAATCTCCGCCCAAACGCACTCTCCACCAACCCCTTCGGCAACTCATCGATGACATCCAGAATGTCCTCATGCGGCGACCGCCGCAAAAATTGGCCCCCACTCTCCCACGCTCCGCGATATCGCGGATACACCACCCAAAATCCCTGCCCCGCCAAAAATTCGCACAGCCCCTGCTTGCGCGGAATCGAGGGCATCCCATCGCACAAAATAATAGCGCGCGCCTTCTTGCGCGCCCGCACCGGCGGCAGAAACTCCGCCACGATTTCCTTCTTGAATCGAGCTCGAAACATGATCCTTCAGCTCCAACGCGTTCAGGTAGGCGCAGCGCTTCAGCGCCGTGATCAAAATCCTATCAAAGGGAACCCACACTTTAGCCTACGAAGCACAATAGATCCAATTGACACTGTAAACCATATAATTTACACTAGGGGAGTGATTGAGAGCTTCCGTCATAAGGGGCTTGAAGAACTCTACTCCACGGGGAAGTCCCGGCGGATTGGCAGCGAGTCTATCGGGAAATGCGCGCGCATCCTGCAATTGCTGGAACTGGCCGATAAGCCAGAAGATCTGAACATTGCGGGGTTTCGGTTCCACGGCCTGCACAGCGATCCGAAACGCTGGTCGGTACGCGTGAGCGGGAATTATCGAATCACATTCGGCTGGTCTGGCGGCAAAGCACAGGAGGTCGACTTTGAGGACTATCACTAAGAACGGTGCCACCAATAAACGCAACGGCTTACCCCCCATTCATCCGGGGGAGATCCTCAGGGAGGACGTGCTCCCGTCGGCTGGCCTGTCGGTCATAGCAGCGGCCAAGTCCCTGGGTGTGTCGCGGCAGATGCTGCACGGTATTCTCGCCGGGCGCAAGCCGCTCTCGGCGGTGATGTGCCTGAAGATCGCGCGCTTGTTCGGCGGCTCTCCAGAACTGTGGGTGCGCCTGCAGGCCACCTACGACCTAAAGAAGTCCGAGCAGAACAAGAAGATCATGGCTCGTGTGGCAAGGATTGTGCCGATCACATCGGTCGAGAGTAGGATTTAGAGAGTTCAGCGAGAAGTCGGCGGACCGAAGGGCTTCCCTCCTTTCCCTGAAAGCGCGAAAGGATGGGCACCGAGCGGTTTCGCCACATTCCCTTAGATTCCTAGGACGACCCGTCTGCGCCAGCGATGCGAAGAATAGAAAGCTCGATGCTGTTGGTTATCCAAGGATAAATTCTGCATCCGGGCCAAGGCTCTTTCTTATATCGAGAGATCTCCCAATCGTCGCAACGAATTCCTCATTAGTTGCGGGCCGCATATTCACTCCATGCTCGGCGGTTACCCTCGGACGAGCATGAAGCTTCATGGTTGTATAACCATATTCATAATCATTACCAAGTTTGTCTGTCCGACCTTGCCACCGAGTAAGAGGTACCTCGCCGAGCAGGTTGAGACCTTTCTTGCACTCAGAGTCGAAGATCTTTGTGTACCCCATCCGCGTGAGAAGTGCGAGCGTTGGCCTAAACGGCTCAAACGGAGGGTCGCTGTCCTTCCTGTAGGTAAAACCCTCTCGACGCCACTCTTGCATCGCGACGGTAGCATCTTGACCCACCTCGTACTGCGTGCCGGTTGAAACGGCCGTCTCGACACCATCCGCGAGTTGAACCAGTTTCATTGCGCTCGGGCTGTGTCCCACAATCAACAAATGGCGGACTTGTGCGCCCTTGTTCATAGTATGCAGAGTTGGATAGCTGCCCACCATAGCGAAAGTCTCCTCGTCAGTTATTCTGCGTAAAGAAAAAGCGAAAGTCAACCTCAACAGAGTTGCGAGCGTCGTTGATCTGCGGATTTGCCCACACCACACGAGAAGGGCCTTACCTGATATAATCAGCCCGTAACTAACCACCTGTAAATGCAACCGCTTAGCTCAATAATCGCAAATTGCGACCGCGAATCAACCACGGACTAAAAGCTAGCTGCTAGAAGCCAATTTCATGCCTGACGAACAAAACCCCGAACTCCCCCTGACCCCGCCCACGCCCCCCGGCGATGGCGGCAGCTCCGGCGCTCTGCACATTCAGCCCGTCAACATTGAAGACGAGATGAAGAAGTCGTATCTCGACTACTCCATGTCGGTCATCATCGGCCGCGCCCTGCCCGATGTCCGCGATGGACTCAAGCCCGTGCATCGCCGCATTCTCTACACCATGCAGCAGATGGGCCTCCAGCCCAATCGCGCCACCCGCAAGTGCGCCCGCATCGTGGGAGACGTCATGGGTAAATACCATCCCCACGGCAACCTCGCCGTGTATGACGCTCTCGTCCGCCTCGCGCAAACCTGGAGCCTGCGCTACCCGCTGATTTTCGGCCAGGGAAATTTCGGCTCCGTCGATGGCGACCCTCCCGCCGCCGATCGTTACACCGAAGCTAAACTCGCTCCCGTCTCCACCGCGCTTCTCGAAGATCTCGACAAAGAAACCGTCGACTTCCGTCCCAACTACGATGGCAGCGAAGTTGAGCCCGACGTTCTTCCCGCGCGCATTCCCAACCTGCTCATCAACGGCTCCGACGGAATCGCCGTCGGCATGGCCACAAAAATTCCGCCGCACAACTTAACCGAAATCATCGACGCCACTATTACCCTCGTCAACAATCCGAATGCCCAACTCGCCGAGATTCTGAAATTCGTCCAAGGACCAGACTTCCCCACCGCCGGCATCATCCACGGCCGCGCCGGAATTTTCGAAGCCTACCGCACCGGCCGCGGACGCTTCATGATGCGCGCCAAAGCCGCCATCGAAAACGTCACCAAAGATAAACAGGCCATCATCGTCACCGAAATTCCTTATCAGGTAAACAAGTCCGTCCTCGTCAAACGCATCGCCCAACTCGTCAACGACAAGGAAATCGAAGACATCTCCGACGTTCGCGACGAGAGCGATCGCGACGGTATGCGCATCGTCATCGAACTCAAGCGCGGCACCGAGCCGCAAATCGTCCTCAATCAGCTCTACAAACACACTTCCATGCAGGAAGGTTTTTCCATGATCCTGCTGGCCGTGGTCAACGGCGCCCCCCGTGAGTTGGGCCTCATCCCGGCCATCAAGCATTTCATCAATCACCGCGTCGAAGTCGTCCGCCGCCGCACCGCGTTCCTGTTGCAGAAAGCGAAAGACCGCGAGCACATCCTCGAAGGCTATCTCAACGCGCTCGATCACCTCGATAACGTGATCGCCATCATCCGCGCCAGCGCCAACCGTGCCGACGCCCGCGAAAATTTGGTCGCCTACTTCGGCGGCAAGAAAATCGATATCAACACCACCGGCCGCGCTCCCAAGCTCGATCCCGAAAAGCCTTTCACCGCGCGCCAAGCCGAAGCCATCCTCGAACTCCAACTGCACCGCCTCACCAAGCTTTCCATCGACGAAATTTCCAACGAGTTAAAAGAAGTCCGTGCGCGCATCGAAGACTACGAATCCATCCTCGCCTCCGAAACCAAACTCCGCAAAGTCATCGTCAAAGAACTCGAAGAAGTAAAAGATCTTTACGGAGACGAGCGCCGCACCCGCATCGAAGACGAAGCCGCCGAAATCGTCCTCGAAGATCTCATCGCCGACGAGCAGGTCGCCGTCACCTTCAGCCACTCCGGCTACATGAAGCGCACGCCGATCTCGACTTACCGCATGCAGCGCCGCGGCGGCACCGGCCGCACCGGCATGAAGACGCGCGAAGAAGATTTCGTCGAGCACCTTTTCATCGCCTCCACCCACGCCTACATTCTCATCTTCACCAACAAAGGCCGCGTCTACTGGCTCAAGGTCTATGAAATTCCCGATGTCAGCGCCGCCGGCCGCGGCAAGCACATCGGCAACTTAATCGGACTGCAACCCGGCGAAACCGTCCGCACCATGCTCGCCGTGCGCAACCTCGAAGAAGAAAACAAATACATTTTCTTCGCCACACGCAACGGCCTGGTTAAAAAATCCGAACTCCGCGAGTTCATGCACGTCCGCTCCAACGGCATCAACGCCATCAACATCGAAGAAGGAGACGAGCTCGTCGCGGCCCGCATCACCAACGGCACGCAAATCGTTTTCATCGCCTCGCACGAAGGCATGGCCGTCCGCTTCGACGAGAACCACGTCCGCCCCATGGGCCGCGCCGCCTACGGCGTCAACGGCATCAACCTGGAAGAAGGCGACTACGTCGTCGGAATGACCGTAACTCCCAAACAGGGCACAGACCGTGGAGCGGCGGGTGCCTCCGCCCGCCCAGCAAGCGAAGCGAGCGCAGTCGATCTCGAAGTCCCCGCCGGCGAAGTGGTCGACCTAACCCAAAAAGGCACCCTAATCCTCTCCGTCACCGAAAACGGATACGGCAAGCGCACCCCCGCCGACGAATACCGCCTCACCAACCGCGCCGGCAAAGGCGTCATCAACATCAAAACCACCGAACGCGTCGGCAAAGTAGTCGCCATCGCGCTCGTCGACGAAACCTCGCAAGTCATGCTCATCAGCCACTACGGCAAAATCATCCGCATGGATTCCAAAACCATCCGCGAATCCGGCCGCAACGCCCAAGGCGTCCGCCTCCTGCACATGGAACCCGGCGACCGCGTAGCCGCCGCGGTCGTGTTAGCCCCAGAAGAAGAACCCAACGGCAACGGAGGCGGGCTACTTCAGTAGTTGACGCGGAGGAACGGAAATCAGGTGTGGTTGTCCGCGACTCGCCCGGTGGGGAAATTTTTTTGTTTTGTCATCCCGAGCGTAGCGAGGGACCTTGGTTTCGCCGCCACCATAGCTGCGCCTCGCTCCTGCAATGATGCCCTACCGCACTCCCTGCTTCCGATTAATCTCTCTCGAAAACTCCGTGAAGAAATTCAACAGCGTCCCCCATCCCACCTGCCCCGCTACCGCCCGTCCGCCCTCGGCAAACGCGTTCCTCGGCTGCGGTTTCCACGCCGTCGACAACAATCCCCCGCCAAATGCTCCTCCATACAAAGCCAACTGCGGACGCCAGTGCTCCTCGCTGCGGTCGTAGGTCATCAGATTCCTGACAAAGGCATGCCGCGTCCTTGGCCACAGCCCATCGCACTTGCACTTGTCGTAACGGACTTCATATCCCAGCTTCGCATTGCCCAGAGCCGAGAGCGAGTTCGCCGCAATGAATTGTCCTTCCCGCGACGCGAACCGCTCTCCATACCCTCCAAGTCCACCCTGCCACTGCGGCGGCGTGCCCCGCGCCTGATCGATCAACGCCCCGAACATTCGCTTCATGTAAGCACCCGGAGTCGTCAGCGTCTGCCGCAGATAAACGTCTTCTCGTTGCTCTCCCGTCAGGGTAACCAGCTTCCGGTTCCGCCCCACATAAACTCCCGCGATCCACCCCGATTCCCAGTCCCGCGCCTTAATCAGCCCCGCCGTAGCCGCATCCTTCGTTTTGTCGGCCACCGCTTGCACCGGATTCGCATCCTCTTTTTTCTTGTTCTCCGGCGAATCCGGAAGCTCTTTCCCCGGCGCCTGTCCGGATGTCTGCGTAGGATTGCCCTGCTGCTCCTGACTTTGTCCAGTCGAACTAGCCTGTGCCCGCCCACGCTCCCCTGCCAGCAACGCGATTACGCACACCACCGCAACGCCGCAAGCCCGCCCCACGCCGCCAGCACTCTTGAGTCGCATTCCTCTAACATACTCTCCGCGAACCTGGCGGCCTTTCCCTTATAGACCTTCGTGCACCCTGCCTGCCCTGAGCGAAGTCGAACGGTGTTGAATGACTTTGACTTCCCCAAAACACCCGCTAAACTCCCTTGGATGCCATCCCTCTACAACCGTGTTGCAGGACAAAGCGTCGAACGCATGGCCGCCCTCAGCGACGGCATCTTCGCCGTCGCCATGACGCTGCTCGTCCTCGACCTCCACGTTCCCGCCGCCCAGGCCATCCACTCCGAGCACGACCTCCGCTATGCCCTTATCGTTCTCTCCCCGCGCCTCATCATCTTTCTCATGAGTATCATGACCAACGGCATCTTCTGGGTCGGCCAGCAAACTCAGCTCAACTACTTCGCCCGGTCCGACCGCAATCTCGCCTGGATCCACATCGCCTTCCTCGGCGCCATCTGCCTCACCCCGTTCTCCACATCGCTTCTAGCTGAATTCATCCACTACCGCACCGCTCTCCTGGTCTATTGGAGCAACATCCTCCTCCTCGGACTCCTGCTTTACTGGAGCTGGAGCTACGCCACCCGCGCGAAACTCCTCGCCGACGGTCTCCCACCCGAGATTCATCCAGCCATAGTCCGCCGGATCGTCATTGCGCAATCTCTCTACGCTATCGGCGCGGCGCTGTGTTTCATCAATACCTATTGGGCCATCGCCGCAATAGTCCTCATCCAAATTAACTACGCCATCGCCCCAAGATTCTGCTGGGGACTTTTCTCAAGAAAGAGATCAGAGTAATCGCGGACTCAAATCGCGAAAGTATTTGCGGTGGAATAAGAAAACCGGGAAGGGCACGACGTTCAGTCGTGCTTTTAGGAAGAAAAATCAAGAGGAACAGGCTTCAGCCACGGAGGTGAACTACTGCAACGATCCTCTCGGTACCAGCAACTCGAGTCGAGGAGTGATTAAAAATTAAAGATAAATAATAACGATGAATTTACTGCCGTGACTCTTTATCCGTGGAAATCCGCGTGAATCCGTGGCGAAGAAGTTCTTCCTACCCTCTCTCAAACGCATGCTTCTTCTCCAACTCCTCCACCGCCATCCGCATCGCCGATTCAAACCGCTCATCCTGCCCCATCAACCCCGCAGCAGCCTCCGCCCACTTCCCATCCAACCGCACCAACCCATCCCCCGCCACCAGCCGCGCAGCAACCTCAATCAAATGCTCCGGAGTCGTCTCCAAATACTGCGCGTCCGTCGGATCGGCAACCCAGACTCGCTTTTCTGTCTGCGCCGCATCGGACGGGGGTGCCTCATTTCTCGCGTCCTTTGCGAGAAGTGGGGATTTCAACTTCGTCCCCCAATAAACCTTCCGCTCCAAAAAAGTAGCAATCGCCTCGTCGCTGGCCTTCCCAAATACCCACTTCTGCCGCTTGAAGTCATAATGCCGGCTGGAAAACGCCACCGGCTTCAGTTTCCCCGATTTCAAAAACTCCACCTGCCGTTTATCCACTTCTTTCCGCAGCGCATTGATCACGGGAGCCTCCGCATCCTTCGGCTCCAGGGACGCCATCACCTCCCGCACCGTCGCCGACAAATTCACCGCCATCGGCGCATGCAGCCCATCCGAATTCTCCAGCCGTATATCCCCATGCAGCACCCAAAAATCCGCCCCCGAAGTCGACCGATGAAACGGCCACTCCAGCTCAATCGTCAACGGCAACCCGGTCAAGGTCACCCAAATCTTTTTCTGCTCCATCATGCCGTCCTGCCCTCCGCATTTATCGCACTCTTCTCAATTCTGTCGCGTCTTCATCTTACGATTACCGAACAAACCCGCCCAAAGCAAACGCGGACTAAAAAGGTAATGTTAAGGTTTTTCCGATCGCGCAATCGGAGGTTTGCATCATGGCATGAAAAAAAACCATCGGAGGCCAAAGTTGCTGGCAGGATAGCACCATGAGCTGCGCCTTCGGGCGGTCAGGATAATCGGCAACTATTGACTTCGCCCATCCCCATCATCGGCACCGAATCGCCAGCCCTGAGCAAAGATTCCCATCCCTGTCCTTACTGTTCCCCACCGACCGTAAAGAATCTCCTCTGTGTTCCCCTGTGCCCTCTGTGTTTAGTTCTTGCCTTTGACCTTCCTAACCTTCGCCCCCATCCGCAACAACTTCCTCACCGTCCCCGTCGGCAGCCGCTTCATCTGATCGTGCAGCTCCGTCACCGCATCGAAAAATCCCGCCATCGCCGCCAGCCGCTCCCGCGTAAACTCCGCCCCGGCTTCCTTCGGATCCAGCTCCTCCAAGCTCCGCCGCAGCATCTCCCGCGTCGGGTCGATCTCCCGCCGCTTCCTCTGCTCAATCACCAGCCGGAACATCTCCCACACATCCTTCATCGACTCATAATGCTCCCGCCGGTCGCCCAGCACATGCACCGCCCGCACAATCCCCCACCCCTCCAGCTCCCGGATCGACGTGCTCACATTCGACCGCGCCACGCTCAGCGTCTGCGCAATCTCCTCCGCCGGCAGCGCCCGCGGAGACAAATACAACAGCGCATGAATCTGCGCCACCGTCCGGTTAATCCCCCACCGCGTCCCCATCTCGCCCCAGTGCAGAATATATTTCTGCTGCACCCCAGTCAGGTTAGCCATGTCAGTACTTTCAGTTCAAACAGAATCTACAGAACCAACAGCCGCCCTGTCAACCCACGCAGCCCCTTAGTCCTTACTTGAGGAAGTCTTGCAGGCCGAACGATAACCTCTGTCATCCCGAACGAAGTGAGGGACCCTGGTTTCCCCGCCGCCGACCTTGGGTCGCGCAGCCCCTCAGCGCCCCGATAAGATTCAGATACTCACTGCGGCTTCAGCCGCTGAGGGATTACTCGGTACTGGGTACTCGGGACTCTCCACCTGTCTTCCCAGATTCCGCCGCGGCCTTTTTCTTAGGCAGTTTCTTCGCCGCCTCCGCCCGCTTCCGCTCCTGATACCGCCGATCATGAAACGACTGGTCCGACGCCTGTTTTTTCATATCCCTCAGCTTATCACTCATCGAAACATAGCCCGTCCCATGCTCCAGCCCCTCGGCATTCCAACTCCATAAATTCTGTCATTCCGAGCGGCCCCATCGCGAGGAATCCCTTTCGAGACCGTGTTCCCCGACCTCCAGGATTTCTTGTCAATAGGCAGAAACTACACGATCCAGCTTATCTCCATGAAACCACAAGCGAAATATTCATGGCTATCATGTCGCATTTACCCATTGCTTTATGATATAACACGAACATATACAGTTGGAACTCAACGCGGCCCACCCGGCCGCGTTTTTTACATCCTGACAAAAAACTCTGTCATTCCGAACCGGGCGTCAGCCCGGTGAGAGCCTGCCCTGAGGCGACGCCGAAGGGAACCTGCTGCCCCTGCGGCGGCAAGTCCCTTACCACAACCGCACCGACAAAGGCAAAAACGCTATGCCCCACGGCCAACACATCGCGCACCCCAAACTTCGCGGAGAGTGGGCCGAACTCCGTTTCATGCAATACGCCACCGAGCGCGGATTCCGCTGCAACAAGCCCCTGGGGAGAAACCTCCCCCTACGACGTCGCCAAAGCCTGCCCTGAGGAAGCGACAGCGACGAACGGGGCCACCGCGGCCTCTTCCGCCGCGTCCAGAGCCTGCCCTGAGGAGCGACAGCGACGAATGGGTCAAATGCACCGTCTACCAGCGCCACCACTCCGGGGCCTGCCCTGAGAGAGCGATAGCGACCGAATGGGTCTGCACCATTTGCTCCAGCCACGTCATCTACCGCCCCGACCAGCTCGACTTCTTCGCCGCCCTCGTCATCCCCACCGACACCTGGTACATCCTCCCCATCCGCGCCACCCACAACCAACCCACCGTAGTCCTCTCCCCCCACCTGAAAAAATCCAAATACTCCCCCTACCAAGAAGCCTGGCACCTGCTAACCCGCTGATCTAGATAACGCCCCATTGAGCCGTTGTCCAAAAGTGCCCATATATGACATCATTTATGTTGACAATGTGATATCACATAAGTGACAATATCGCTACAGGAGGAACCAAAATGGCAAAAACGCAGAGGGTCGTGTTCAGTTTTGACGAGCGCAGCCTCGAGAGCCTGCAGAAAATCAGAGATCAAGGACGCTTCTCCTCAATGGGGGAAGCTGTCCGCGATTCTCTCCAGATCAGTCGAGCCTTGCAGTCTCAAGCAACGCAAGGATTTAGTGAAATCATCGTTCGCAATCCCGAAACCAAGGAAGAGCGAGTGATGGTAGTGCCAAACCTGCACCCGTCAGGAAAGTGAGACGCAGTGGATGTTCCCGCGGTACCACCACCCCGGTCGGATCCCGAAATCATCGAAGGCGGCGACGTTGAACGAGTCGCGGACCTGCAAATCGAAGAACGAAAGCATCGCGCAGCTACCGCCCGCGTACTCGCGTACTGCTTGCTCGGACTTCTCGCCGCAACCATCGCAATCCAATACGGATTCACGCTCTGGTTGATTCTCTCGGGGAAAGAGTCCGACGTTGCGGCACTCGACAAGTTATTTAATGCGCTTCTGCCGATCCTTTCGGGGCTTGTCGGGGGTGCGGTCACGTACTACTTCACGAAAGAGAGAAGCTGATGGCAACGATCCTAAGTACTGTTACAGCCGAAAAAATAGCAATAGAACCCGCCCAGTCGTTTTTGTGTCTGAACGGCTTCGAGCTAATCGGCGCATCTAGTTTGCATTGGCCGGTACAGGTTCTGGAGATCACGCTGAAAGATGTGAGCCAGCAGACGCACGCTGACCTGGGAAAACTGCGGAACATCGTTTGGGATCTCAGAAAAATTCACAAGTGCCGCGGCTACGGTTTCGTTGTGGATGCTGGCGAATCCGCGATTGCTATACCAGCGACATGGAATCTGCCGCTGCCGATCGAAACCCCAGAGTTCAGCGTCCGGCTGAAGCGCGAATTAGTCGCGGACTCGTCGACTGCGGTTGGTCGCCGCATTGTCGCGAGAATCGTGAAGGAAGCAATCAAGGCAAGGTTCAAGAAGGATCAGAGCCCGGCCTTGGGTTCCCTCTGGCAGGATTTCGACGGCTTCGCCCAGTCGCCCTCGCCATCGAGCGACGGGTTTCTGATGTGTCGCAAGCTCTGGTTTCAAATTAATGAAGTCGCAGAGGGCCGTCTAGTCCTGCAATGCACGTCGGTACCCTAACTGTGGACAACCGCACCTTTCATGAGCACTACGGCGCCGGAGCCGTCTCGGAGCTCTGCGACATGATCGAGGCGAAGCGTGCTGGCCGTGCAAATCGCGACAACCGCCCAGTTGCTATTCGGGCGTTGCAGCAGTTTCCCGGCGGAGGCGTTCGGGCGGTAGAAGTATTGGACGTAGATGCGATATTCCAGGATTCCGATCTGAACGAGGCAGACCAAGCCGCGGCAGCTCAAGTCAGACAGCTGCGATGTACTGAATTTGCCAAGCCTCCAGCACACGTGCCACTTTCGGAACTTCGACTCATTCTGGATTCCCAGATTACCGGCGAGGAACACAGGGACACAATTCTGGAACCCACTGAGCGAGCTGACTGGATCTTTAAAATACGCGAATTCATTGACGGAATAGACGCATTCGGATGTACGCTGCACCTCGCAAGTCTTCCGTATGCTCCCCCTGCCGACACCGTAATTGAAATCGTACCGCCGGCAATCCGACTGCGCGGTGCCAATGGGCGCGAAATCATAATGCCGGCGCCCGAGCGCTTCGACCATGCGCTGCTCCAGAAGCGTGCACGTTCTCGGGCGGACCACATCCGCAGGAATGGTTTCCTTATACGTCGGCCTATTAACCCGGCGCTCGCATTTCCAAAGCACCTGGGAGAACGCCGCGCCGTCAGGATGAAGCAGGATCTTGAAGCGATTTGGAAGCTACAAGGAATCGAAGCTGCTTTCGGTTTGTGTCTCTACAACACCGTGGAAGAGATACATCACTTCATCGAAATTAACAATCACGATGCCCTGCTGGCCGTGCTTCCAGAGAACTCCCAAAGCAATCAGGGCGATGGTGAAACGCACGATCGCCTTAAGCGCAGAATTGAGGTTCCGTCACAATGCATACAGCACAGCAACACATTACCGTTCAGGTTTCTTGGGCTAAGCCCTAACGATTTCATGCGCACGGAACCCAGGAAGGCGAAGCGGGTAACGAACACTTACGAGCTATGCCTCGCAAATTTGCTCGTCAAACACCACTGCTTCCCCTTCGCCCCACGCGACGCTTTCCATTACAACGTTCAAGTTGGTCTCGATGTCGGCGGCGTACACAACTCCGCGGTAATGGCATGTCTAGGTTACGGCTTCAGCAGTCCGCAAGAAGGCATAATTTTCCTTCCAGGGGAAATCCCCATCTCGGGAGTAAAGAAGGAGCCCATACCGACAGACCAACTCTACAACGGATTGATCGCGCTCTTTGACCGAGTGCATTCGGAATTAGACAATCTGGGTATGACACCGGATATGTCGACGGCAATCTTTTATAAGGACGGCCAACTGTTGGGTGACGGCGACTCGTGGAACGAGCGCGACGCCCTTGATCGTCTTCATCGGGAGCTTCTGCACAGAGGCTGGATAACCGAAGACTCTACATGGACAGCAGTTGAAGTGATGAAACGTGGGCACGGCTGGCGACTTCTGGGCAATTCACGCGCAGAGGTGAATCCTATTGTCGGACAGTGTTCCTTCCCATTCGACGAGCCCTCAACTGCACTGGTGGCAACAACGGGAGATCCTTATCTCACGCAAGGTACCGCTCAACCTTTGTTAATTCGCATGCACGACATCCACGGCCGTTTCAATCGATGTTCCGTCGTGCGGGATCTCGTTTGGCAGGCGGACCTGTGTTTCACCAAGGTCGACATGGGAATGAGCCTGCCATGGGTGCTGAACGTGGCTGACGAAGGGGCGCTCCAGCTTGCACGCGCGTATTACATAACCGGCATTACAGCGTGACAGAAGCAGTTAGCTTCCCGAGTACGCTATGCTGCCATTCAGCATAATTTGAGGAACCAGTCTGCGACTTCTTGAACGCCGCAGCAAAAAGGTCTAAACCGAAGCTTGGTTCGGCGAGAAATCGGTCGGGGTCGACCTCCCTCCACCTGCGCAACTCAAAATTGCGGGCTACCGATATAGCCGCGTCCACGCAATCCCGAATCAAGTTGTCCGGCGCGAAGAGCAGCAGATCGTTCTTTTTGCGGGCTTGCTCGACGGCTCCGCACTGGTTGCGATAAGTGTCAGACAGTCCGCGTAGGTAACTGTCGAAGCGGAGCTTCTTCGCCGCGTTGATGAGCGCGGCCACTCGCACGACATAGGGAGGGTGATCCTGCTTCTTGACGAATGGATCGGGGTTCAAATCTCTTAGCGTGTTATGGAACGCGCCTATGAATGCGGGACCACACGTCCACAAGGCGAACACGTCAAAGGCAATCTCGTGAGCCCAATGCTGATCCTCAGCAGGGGTCCAGAACTGCTCGGCTTGCCGTAGTGCTGCCGCCTTCTCGCGAGTACGCCCGCGATCTGCCACTGCTAACAACCGCAAGTTCCTAAAATGACTCTCCAACCCAACTCGGAAAGCATCCGGAAATTCGCTAGGGTGCAAGTGCAACAAACAATGCCCCATTTCATGCATGATCCAGGGATAGTCAAGGAGATCCGCGTCGTCGAGGGCGTCTCTACCTGGCAGGAGGAACAAATCAAAGACCAGAGTGGATTGCCGGCTTAGAGACGGTAACGCCAACCGTCGATATCCCCATCGAGGATCGTAAGCGGGAAGAGCCAACCGCCGCAGCTTAAGTTTCGGATTCCATTCGTCCATGAGCGTGAGGACGAGAGCGGCGTCGAACACGAACCTTTGCCCGAATGTCTTAGGGAGGGCTGACAATAATCTGTTGAGATGATCGATCAAATGATTCACAGGTCCGGTAACATCTATTTCCTGTGCAGTGAGCAACGGATCGAGCGTCTTTTCAAGCTCTGCCCCGATAGCCAGCAGAGGAGTTCCATGCAATTGCCTAATCTCCTCGGCGATCTGTCGCATTCGCTTGTACTGATTGGACATCAGTTGGGCCACCGTTTTGAATGCTACTCCCCGCACCAGCCGGAACCATGGGAAAAAACAAATCCCAAACTTTCGCTTGCATTCCCTCTCATTCATCTGCTATAAACAATCCACCGAGAGCAGATGTGTGGCTGAGCCGGAATTTGTTGCAACTCTCGTGCGTCCCCGGCATCTAAGTTTTCAGAGAGCGTCGTAAAAGAAGTTCTCAATCGTCCCGGCCACGGGACTTCATTCGGAAAGCGTTAAATATCCGAAGGGTACCTTCAAAGCAAGGACCTCCAAGTAAGCAAAGTTCTTTTCTCAATTTTTTGTCTTCCGTCCGGGCTGTCGCAAAAGCGGCCGTTGCAGAATATGCGCGCCGAAACTGGCGTTCCATCCCGACCGGAAGACCCATACGGTTGCGCGCAGTCGTGAGCGCCCCATAAAACCTTGTCATTCCGACCCTGAGGAAACGAAGGGGAGGAACCTTGGTTCTTGTCGGCAGCTCTCCCGTTTCGTTCCAGAGAATTCCCGATGTGGAAATCATCTGGAAATTCTGTGGGAAGCGGCGATTGACGGGATATAAGCCGCACTGTATGTTTGTAAAGTTTCGAGGACAGTCGGAAATGCTTTCGAGCGTTTTCGCCTGGACTGAATTCGCGCCGCTCCGGCGGATCGCGATTCGGTCTTTGACAACTAGGTTGAACGTGCCAGTCGTGAGAAGTCGATTCGGGCATAAGTCCGAGCGATCTCACAAGTTAGACCACCACGGTCTTTCCCTCGCAAGAGCGAAAGCTGAGTGGTGGCGCCATCCCGCGTTGTTGAAACCAGAACAGCTTTTGCAAGCTGCCTTGGATATGCGGCGATGGCAGCCTGCCAACTACCCGTCGGCAGGCATCAGGTTTCAAACGAGAGTTTGATCCTGGCTCAGAATCAACGCTGGCGGCGTGCCTAACACATGCAAGTCGAACGAGAAAGGGGAGCAATCCCCGAGTAAAGTGGCGACCGGGTGAGTAACACGTGACTAACCTACCCTCGAGTGTGGAATAACATCGGGAAACCGATGCTAATACCGCATAACATCGCAAGATCAAAGGAGTAATCCGCTTGAGGAGGGGGTCGCGGCTGATTAGCTAGTTGGCGGGGTAACGGCCCACCAAGGCGAAGATCGGTAGCCGGCCTGAGAGGGCGCACGGCCACACTGGAACTGAAACACGGTCCAGACTCCTACGGGAGGCAGCAGTGGGGAATTTTGCGCAATGGGGGAAACCCTGACGCAGCAACGCCGCGTGGAGGATGAAGCCCCTTGGGG
>Ga0302227_10001164_pt1 | contig 19984 bp, 30 predicted proteins | sample II_Palsa_N1_1_FD_193525 | JGI IMG/M metagenome (GOLD analysis project Ga0302227, IMG submission 193525) | Peat permafrost microbial communities from Stordalen Mire near Abisko, Sweden - II_Palsa_N1_1 | ecosystem: Environmental > Terrestrial > Soil > Palsa > Peat permafrost | place: Sweden... | reverse complement strand
CGCCGCAAATCGTCGCCGATCTCCTGCGGATCCTCTCCAAGCCGCTCGACGACCAATCCACGCATGAACTCGACCGTCTTCTCGTGACCCTCCAGCTGGATGGCGGCGACTTTAGCGACGACGATGTTTAAGTATTAATTTTTTTTCCCCCCTGTCTGGAACAACGCCGGAATGGTCGTAGCCAAAACAGACCTCAAGTATTGTTCCAGCAGCTGCCTTTGTTGCACTGGAAACTAACACAGCCTGTCGGTGGTGCAGGTTTGTCGTTACAGAGGCATCGGGCAGCACGCACACGCTGGCCTACTATCTGTGGGAGGACGACAGCACTGCTGCCGTTGCCAAACAGAATGTTGTTTGTGTCCACGGCCTGAGCCGCACCGGACGCGACTTTGACTTCCTCGCGACGGCCCTCGCCGCCACGGGCAAGCTGCGTGTGTACTGCCTGGATGTGGTGGGCCGCGGCAACAGCACCTACCTCGCCAGCGAGTCGCAGGAGGCGTACGGTTACGCGCTCTACGTCAAGGACGCGTTTGCGTTTGTGGCCCACCTGCAGCTGACCTCGGTCGATTTCTGGGTGGGCACGTCGATGGGTACAACAACAAGTCCACAACCTCTTGTACTGCTGACCCGTGCCGTCCCGTTGTCCTGTAGGTGGAATCATCGCAATGATGATGTGCTCGACCCAGCCGAGCATCATCACGCACCTCGTCCTCAACGACATTGGCATCTTTGTCACGGCCAAGTCGCTCACGCGCCTGCTCGAGTACGTCGGCAAGGATCCGCTCCTGGGCTCACTGGACGAGGCCAAGGACTACTTTAAGCGCGTCTTCAAGACCTTTGGTGACCTGCCAGAGCACGTTTGGCAGCACTTTGCGCAGACGTCGACCTACCCGGTGGAGCAAGACGGTCAGGGCATAAAGTACCGGCTCAAGTACGATCCGCGCATCGCCAGCGCCGTCACGGCCGCCGATGTCAACCTGGAGTCGTTCTTTGTCAAGATCACCAGCGACATCCTCCTCCTCCACGGCGTAGAGTCGGACATCTTGCGCCAAGAGGACGCAGACAAGATGGCAACTCTCAATTCGAAACTAGAGCTCGTCAACTTTCCGCACATTGGCCATGCCCCTTCGCTGGCCGTGGAAGACCAGATCGCCGTCGTCCTCAAGTGGATCCTTGCTCGCACTTGATCAAACAAAAAGTTCTTGTTGTTAAAATACGGTGTATTCAATGGTTACATGCAAACAGCAAACAAAAAAAGGAATGGGGAATCCAAAGAAAGGAAGGAAAAAAAAAAAATCTAATCCCTGCACCCTTAAGTCAATCGCCTCAATACGACCACGGCTCAAAGGGAACGTCGTATTCCTTGAAGAGATCGTAAAGCTCCTGGTTGTACGGCTTGAAGAACTGCTGCAGGGTGTGCCGCAGCTCAGGAGTCATCTCGTCGTGTCTGCATTGAGGCGTGTATGAGAAAAGACAAAAACAACATAGTATACCGTTTTGCGGACGTGGGGTCCTTCTCGACCATGTTGCGTTTGCCAAAGTTGTACTTGAACGCGACAATGTCGTCCCAATTGATGGACGGGAGCCCAATAAAAGCGGCCACCCTGGCCATGACCGCGGCCTCGTTGTTGTACATGTCTTCCGACTTGATGATCAAAAGTTCATCGCGCGAGTAGAGCTCGAGGTATGCGCGGATCTGGTCTACGTAGATGCCACGGTGGAGGAGTTGCATGATCCATGGGCTCTTCCGCTTTGTCTTCTGGCCAAGCGAGTTTGGATCGCCTACGTAGATTTGGGGAATAATTAAAAAACATGGAACATTTAAAAAAAATTCTTTTTACCAATTGCACCAGCAGGCATGGGGGGGCGTTCTTGCCCGCGGTTGCGACCTAGGAGACCCGGCAAGTTGTTGCTCTGCCCTTGAGCCGTCTCGCGTCGTCGCGCCATGCCAGCGATTCCTCCTTGGCTGTGGCAGTTGTGTTCGTCCTGATAAACGAGAACACGCTTCTTAGTCGTGAAAATAGCAAACCAATCGTTTTACAATGCGGTTGCCAGAGCGACGCTCAGTCTCGCAGTTTCGAAGCACATCCATCTCAATCGTGACAGCATCTGCCAGTGAAATGTTGCTCATGCCCGGGATAGTCGCATGCTGGGAAAAAAAAAAGCCAGGATAAATACACATTCCCAGTTTTAAACATGACATACATAGTAATGGGACTGGGCACGGTCGACAGGGTCGCGAAGGACAGCAATGAGTTTGATGCTCTGACCGGGTGGGAAAAACGAACGGATGTTTGCTGCTGCCTTGGGATTGTAAATGTAGTTTGGTGTGGACTCTCCGGAGATGCGGAACTGGGCGACCTGATTGACGTTTGCATGTTTATATTATCGAGCGGTGCAAAGAGGTAGCATACTTCGCCGGGCACTTTGGGGAAAAAGTGGAGGTAGTCGGAGAGGTTCTTGTGCTGGACTGCTTCATTGTCGAAAAAGCGGATCTCCTTGTTTCCGATGACACGAGGCCCGGCGCGGAGGAGGCTCGCCGTATGTGTGTTTGTGCATTCCGGAGGGATCAGGCCCAGCACGTTGGGATGGCTCATGAGATAGTTGTACATGGACGTTGTCCCGCATTTTTGCCCGCCTGAAACACCACAGTGAGACTGTGGCCTTCTTCCTCTTTTTTTTTTTTTTTTTGATGTGCCCACTTACCGATGATGATGAACGCAGGATTCATCTGCACAAGCCCATCGAACGGCGCAGGGTTGATGACGGGGCACATAAGCGGCGGCGACTTGCGGACCTCTGTCATCTCCAGTGCCTCGACCAGCGGCAGCTTGCGCTTGGTCACTCGCGGCACGCTGGTGTCGTCGTGGCCCGTGGCGTACGCGCCGAGGGGTTTCCGCTGTCCGCCGTGGCCTCCACCACCGCCGCCCAGCGACGCGAGACTGTCACTGTCCCTTCCTCCACCCTCTCCGGTCAGACTGACCAGCCACACGCCGTAAAACAGCGGCACCAGGAGCAGCAGTCGGACCCATTGTGGCACTCGCCGTACGTACACACGCCAGCTGGCCATAGCTCTGTTGTCTGCCTCGTCTATTTTTGCAGGAGTGCAAGGTTGAACGTGGACTTGCGTTTGACGTCCCCTGAGAAAATATTTCAAACGCGTTCTCAAACAAAGGAGTGCTGTCAAGGAAAGGGGGAAAGGGGGAAAGGAGGGAGAGAGAGAGAGAGAGCATAGCAGTGCACAAGACGCTGCACGTTGCACCGCAGCACAGACGTTGCCTCGTATTTGCACGTTGTTTTGAGAAACGCACGTGTGGTCAAGCCATCTTTAATACAAGTGCTCACCCTAAAGCACCCCCGCGTCAGCTGAGAGACGAAAAAGTTTGTTTTCCCCACACAAAAAAGAAAGAAAGAAAATGAGGATCGCAGCTGCTGCTGCAGTGGCTCTCTGCCTGGCGACAGGGTAAGCTGGCAGGCGAAAAACCGGCACTACTAACAAAACTTTTATACTAAGAGCGGCCGTGGCCCAAGAGCTGGGCAAGTACTCGGTGGACATGGACGAGATCACCGTCAGCGGCATCTCGGCCGGTGGCTTCATGGCGGTGCAGCTGCACGTCGCGTACTCGACCCTGTTCCGCGGTGCGGGCAGCATTGCGGGTGGCGCGTACTTTTGCGCGCAGGACAGCATGACGAGCGCCCTCACGGCGTGCATGACGACCCCGTCCATGGTCAATGTGGGGCAGCTCCAGGACCAGGCCGAGGAGTACGAGCGCGGTGGCGACATTGACTCTCTGTCGAACCTGGCCAAGTAAATTATCGAACGTGCTCTTAAAAAAATTTTCCCACTAATTTTGTAATTAATTCAAAGGAGCCGTGTTTATATTTTCGCTGGCACCCAGGACAAGACGGTCGACCCCGACGAGTCGCGCAAGCTGGAAGACTTCTATGCCAAGTACGTCAACGGCACAGATTCCACGGACGGCCAGCCCCGCGTCTACACCGAGTACTCGATCGCAGCCGGCCACTCGCACGTCACGGACGACTATGGCAATGCCTGGTACCTTTTTGTTTTTTTCCTCGAGTCAAAAATCTGAAAACAAAAACAAAACATATAATTATTAGCAACCGAGAGGCGTCGCCCTACATCAACAACTGCAACTATGACCAATCGGGCATCCTGCTGCAGCACCTCTACTTTAACCAGCTCAAGCCGCCGGGAGCGTACATCGAGGACAACCTGTTGCGCTTTGGCCAGACCGGTGAGTTTGACGCCACCTCGCTGGACGCCACCGGCTTTGTCTACGTGCCGACGGCGTGCCAGAGCGGCTCGACCTGCAAGCTTCACGTGGCGCTGCACGGATGCGTCCAGAACTGGGACACGATCGACCTGCAGTACGTCGAGCACGCCGGCTACAACGAGTGGGCCGAGACCAACAACATCATCATCCTCTACCCCCAGGCCGAGCCCAACCTCGTCCTGAGCAATCCGAACGCCTGCTTTGACTGGTGGGGCTACGCCGGCAGCGACTACGCGACCAAGACCGGAACGCAGATGCAGGCCATCTACGAAATGGTCCAGCACCTCGCATCGGGCGCGCCGCCGCTCCTCCCGCCCACCAACCTCGTTGTCACCAACGCTACCGACAACACTGTCTCGCTCGAGTGGCAGGCCTCCCCCGACGCCACCACCTACGAAGTCCTCCGCGACAGCGTCCGAGTCACCGTGCCCGGCGGCATCCCCGAAATGAGCTTCACCGACACCGGCCTCGCCACCGGCACCCGCTACCACTACGTCGTCATCGCCCTCAACGACCAGGGTGGTGCGTCGGCCAAGTCTAACGAGGTCTCGGTCACGACCACGGGTCCCCCGCCGCCGCTCTCGGCACCCGTGGGCCTGTCTGCCCCGCGCGTCGAAGCCTACGAGGTCTTCCTGGTCTGGACCGATGTCAACAGCGCCGAGTACTACGAGGTCGTGCGCGATGGCCTTGAACTCGTCAACGTCACTGTCGCCAACTTCCACGATACGGGCCTCGAGGCCGAGACCACGTACACCTACTACGTCCTGGCCGGCAACCCGGCGGGCATCAGCCCCTCATCGCAGCCCCTCACCGTCACGACCACGTCCACCTGGCAGTGCAACGAGTTCCGCGACAACAACTACAACCACGTGGCCGACAACCGCGCCTACCAGCAGGCCGGCATCGCATACGCCCTCGGATCCGACGACTACATGGGTCTGTGGAACGTGGCCGTCATCACGAACCTCGCCGAAACCAGCGAGGGCTACTTCATCGTGGGCAACTGCTAATAAAAGAACATTACTCTGTTAAAAATCTTCAAAAATAAACACTCAGTTCTCCTTTGTCTCTCCTCTCTTCCCCAGCCAGAAATGTTTTCGTAAATGTTTTTTTTTTAAAAAAAAATTCAACCGAGCAACAGATGGGAGCAACACGTTCGATTATGGCGCCGATTTCGCTTTGTGCCTCGCTGCTCTCTGTTCCGCGTACAAGAGACCTCTAACTCTCCTCCCTCTTCTCTTGCAGGTCGATTTCCAAGAAGAAATGGCATTTGCTTGGTACGGCGGCTCAAGCTGAAGGAAGAAGAGTGCCAACATTTGTGCAAAAAACAAAAACAAAAAAAAACAGGACGGTCCTGCCCCGCGACTACGCCAAGGAGCAGGAGACGCTCGTTGCGGCCAAGACGGAGAGCGCGGCGGACCACCCGCTGCTGCCGCCCAAGCCCAAGGAGATCCCAGTAATGATATCTGAATACGCAAAGTTTTTTTTTTTTTGGCCCCTTCATGATTGCTTATCTGTTTTGTGTTTGCAGAGCACACCCGTGACGTCCATGGCCAAGCCTGTGGCTATCTACGACCCGCTGTCGGCGTCGGATCCTCTGTCGGCGACCTCTGCCGCTTCGGATCCGCTGTCGGCTGCAGTGTTTGACCCGCTGTCGTCTCATCTGCAAGAGGTTTGTGTTTTATTGTCGTTCCATTGTTATAAAAAAAACGCACGGACGACAGCAAGCAAACAAGGCAAGTGGCAAACAGGAAGAGGAGGAGGATGACAACGGCATGTCCGCATTCACGCCATGGGCTGCCAAGAAGAACGGCATTCTCTCCAAGTATTGTCAAGTGTTTACAGAAGAAAACTGAAGACTACCTATCCAAAGGTACACGACGTCGGGCCGCCTCTCGATCACGACGAGCTTCCTCTCGTCCAAAGATGCTCCCAAGGTGGACAAGACCAAGGCTCGTTTGGAATCGCTGGAGGAGGACGACGAGGACAACATCCAGACCATGCTCAACTTGTCCCAGCAAGACTACGTCAAAAACATTGACGACCTCCACCAGCAGCTCATTGCGGCCTGGGATGCCGACCAGCGCGTCAAATCGCTCAAGATTGTCATCCAGGTGAATTTGTTTAATATGTTCATTGTTGGCAAGTCCTAACATTTGAGGGAAAAAAAAAATACAGAACGCAAAAATGCTCTCAGACACCAAGGTCCCCCAGTTTTACCCGTCCAAGTTTGTGCTCATCACAGAGATCCTGGATACCTTTGGCCGTCTCGTGTATGATCGCATCCACCGCAAGTCGACATACATCCCTCCGGGCACCAAGGTCGCGATCCCCCTGCCCGAAAAGTTTACCCACGACCAGGTCAACGAGGTGGCTAAGGAGACCTGCCGCAACTGGTTCTTCAAGATTGCCTCCATCCGTGAGCTCGTTCCGCGCCTTTTTGTCGAAATGGTATAAGAAGATTTTGTATTTCATGTAACAAAAATATTCCACCTAAAAAAACAGGCAATCATCAAGTGCTACACTTTCCTGCACATTGACGACTACTCGAACGCCCTGGAGCGTCTCGCGTCGATGATTCGCGGCATCGGAAACCCCCTTGTGGCCACCTACTGCCGTGCCTACCTCTGCCGAAAGGGAATGGAGGTCGCGCCTCACCTCAAGAAGCATCTCTTCACCCTTTTCTACGACTACACGTTCACCTACAAGCAGATGAAGCCTGATGCAGTGCAGGACTACCTCCAAGAGAACAGCCTCAACTACACAACCTACATTGACCTGCTCACACCTGCAGTCGACTGGATCCTCCAGTGTGTTGCTTTCCAGTCTCCCAAGGACGTACTTCAGACAATCTTGGACAAGTACACACAGCACTGCAACTCGTCGATCGTCCTCGACTCGATCTTGACTTCGTTCCCTCCGGAATACGTCTCTGCCAATGTAAGCGCAACGCGAACAAAAAAATATTTTTTTTCGAGTCTGAAACCTTGATATATTTTTTTTTAACTCCTAGGCCGTGCTCTTCACAAGCCTTATCAAGTCGTCCGACCCTGTGGCTTACCCGCAGCATCAGCTCTTCCGCACCCTGGGCATCAACTTGGTCCTGTGCGCCCCTCCCAAGGAAATCCAAAAATCGATCCTCCGCGAGATTTGGAAGGTGCTCGACAAGCTGGACAACCCGATCGACTACATCACCTGCGCCGAGATTTTCATCGAGATCCCGTCCAAGCACTTTACGGTGTGATGCCATTTTTATTTATTTATTTACCTAATGCATTTTTTTTTTTTTTTTTTTTTTGGTTTCGTGGGTGCAGCCTGCGGACGTCGACTTCATGCTTGGCGGTGTCATCCAGCACATTAGCATCAACCGATCCTACGAGCAAATGCAGAACCAGCTCCAGTCCATCGTTGAAAAAATCCTTACTCACATTACCAGCACGGGCGACATTCTCGCGATGGTACGTCGTAAGAGCGCAGTTTTATTTTGTGAACCTTCCTTTTTCGGTTACAGGAAAACTTTATGTCTTTCCTGGATCTCTTCAGCAACCCATCGATCAAAGTGGACGTGTGCAAGACGATCATGCAACACTTTTCGCGAAACGCCACCGAGGAGACCACGTTCACCGACCTCGTCCGAGTCAACGGTATCATGTACATCACCAAGACTCTGCACGACTCGATCAACGCTCTCACGTTTGAGGACGAAAAGCGCCAGATCGGTGAGCTCATCATGGCGTTTATCAAAAAGGTATTTATGTTACGGTTGTGTTGTACTCATTTTTTTTTTTTTTTGGTCATCATGGCAGGTCGACTATGGCAAAGACTTTGAGCAGCAAATCAACTTTTACGTGACTGCTCGTGGTGCGTTCTCATCTTTGGACGTCGTCCTCCAGTTCCTCGTGCAGTCAGTGTGTGCTCTGGTTATTAAGATCCACCACATTGTCAAGGGACAGCACACGCGCAAGACGGCTGCCTTTGTCCGCGCCGCCGTCGGCTTCTGCTACATCACCATCCCGTCGCTTGTGTCCGTGTGGGCGCGCCTATCGCTCTACGTTCTCGCTTCGCAGGTTGCCCTGATCTCAGGGTGTGTTTCGCAGGCCGAGGCCCTGATCAAGGCCGACATCACCCTCATCTACGAAATCCCCAAACTCACCGAGTCAGAGCTCAATGGCGTTGAGCCTCATCTGCGCGAGGCATGGCTCGTCTCCTACCTCAGCAACCTTGCATCAACACTCCTGGTCGTGCCCGGCAGCCCCTTCAACGGACCGTTCTTCCTCCTAAAGGCCCTCATCAACTCGTTCACAGAGCTCAAATGGTATGGCGAAAAAAGAATAACAAAGACACAAGTATTTAGTTATTCTCTCAACAGGGAGGGAAAGGGCGAGGGCAAGTTTGAAGTCTACACAAACCTGCTGGCACTTTTGAGCGGTCTCCGCCAAAAGACTCTGCCATACGTCATCGAAGGCAGTACGTTCTTGTTTTTTCCCCTTTCATTGATGTCTAAAAAAACTTTTTAACTAGTCGAAACAAATGATGTCCTATACGACGGAGACGAGCGCTACACGCAAGAGTTGGACTCGATCTCAGCACCATTGTTCAACGAAATCCTGCAGTACCTCCAGAGCACCGAGTCAGACACTCCCCAGAACCCCAAGCGTACCAGGATCGCCTTGCAGCTCTTCAATCGGCTCGTTACTCTCTCCAACCTCGCCAGTAGCAACAAGCTTCGCAAGGTGGCAGCGACCGTTTTCCAGATTGCACAACGGTCCAACCAGGAGACCACGTTCTTGAAAAACAGCCTCGCACTGGTCACCAACCTCCGGGTACCCGTCGCTTATCCCGAGGATCACAAGGAGGCTTTGGTCGCCCTCGGAAAGGAAATTGCCGTATGAAAAAGCCGACGCTTCGAGTATTTTTTTTTTCTTTATTTGGTTTTTTTAGTTTCTCTTTGTTGTTTGTGTTTTTTTTTTAATAGAATTCTCACATCAACTTGAAAACATCAACCTAACGCTACAGTGGGGGTAGAGAGATACTTTTTTTCATATCGAGGAGCTCGCCGTGAAGCAGGGCCAGTTGATCTGTGCGAGGGTAGTTAGATTCTCCGATTGCAAAGTATAGCGCACGCACCAGGGGAAAACTTGTTCTTCTCATAGACGCGCGAGCGGTACTTTTCGATCACAGCCTCGACGTGTACGGGAAATGCAAACTCTTTCGTTGTGAGATTGTGAACAAGCATCACCCAAGCACTGTACGCAAGCCCCAGCAGATACGTCGAGGGTTCCATAATATCCCAGCCAATGTCGTATGTCAGATAGATGATGGCGCCGAATTGTGCCGCCTGTATGGTGCCGACGTTGTTTTTTTTTAATGCTTTGGCTGTACCTTTCGTAAATTCCCTCCGTGCATACCAAGAGAGTAAATATAGAGCCACGCAGCGCGTGCCCAAACAAGTTGGCCCGAAGGTCGAGTGTCTGCTGGACGCGTGTGAGTTGACCGATCTTTGCGTCCGTGTCTTGGATTGCCTTTTTCTTTGCCATCAAAATGTCTGGCAAAGAGAGTCAACAACAAAAGTCGGGACAAGGTAGGTAGGTACCTTGGAACTTGGCGCTGTCATAGTCGACAGAGCCATTTCCCCACATTAGCTTGAAGTTCCTTCCAAGTGTGCTAAACATTGTTTGTCTGCAAGCAACAAGGCGCAAATGAGCACAGTTGAGACTCCAGCCAGCGCGCACGTACGAGAGGTCCAGCTCTGCACCCGTGGCAGGGTCTACAAATTTTGGCCGCTGCGGCCCACGGACCTTTTCCTGCTGCAGCTCGTGGTTGACGTCGAGCAGGAACTCGTGCAGCGTCTGATTGAGAGGGACGACAAACTTGGTCCTGCAATGTTCACGCCCGTTTTAGTTGCGCCGCTTGCAAACAGTTCAGCGTTACGCAGAGGCAGTCTGCACGAGCGGCAGTTGCAACGTGACCGCGCCGTCCTTGGGCTCCTCGACAACTGCAGCTTTGCCTTTGACTATCGGGATCGGACGATTGGACATCCCCATGTTGACATGTGTTTTGGAAAACGACCAGGTCAGTCCGAGAGGAGAGAGGGAAAAAAAAAAGGGAGGTCAAAGTGATCGTGGCCGTTCTTACGTGTTAACGACGACGACGACGACGAGAAGGGCGCAGCAAGACGTTGCAGAGCTGCAAAAGGAGACGACAACCGCAACCGCAGCAGCATCTTTATTTGAATTGCACTGCCCATCCAACCGCTGGAAAGCAAAACGTAAAAGGATTCAAGGCATGGCACCTGCAATGCGCCCCACAACCGAAGCGGACATCGCAGAGTCGCTACGAGCAGCATCGCCCGAGGCCGTGGCCAAGTGGCGCGAGCAGCGCAAGAATGACCTGGTAATAATGGGAAAGATGTCGTCATGCGATCAAGTTGAACATGGTTGGGCATTGCAGAAGTACCAACCCCCCACCACGCCAGAGATCGGCAATGAGTCGTTCTTGCAAAAGCTTGCCCGGAAGGTGTGTTGTTGTTTTATTGTTCGCTGCATCGATCGCAGCGTTTGACATGTCGTCTTGTATGCAGACCAAGCAGGACCCGTTTGTTCCGATGGGCGCGCTTCTGACGTGCGGCATCCTCGCGGGCGGCCTGTACCAGTTCAACAAGGGTAACAAAGAGAACTCACAACGGATGATGCGGTTCCGTATCCTCGCCCAAGGCGCCACGGTGGTTGCAATGGTCGCTGGCATGCTGGGCACCAACATGGACAAGCTGTTTTCCTCCGGCTCTGCTGCGCAATGAAACCATACACTACGTGCCATTGAGGCTGATCACTGAGATCCCAAGGAAGGAATAATAATAAAAAAGCCCAACCTCTATGTTGTGATTTTCTTTTTCGTTTGTACATTGCTGAAAAAGGACCGAGATCTTTTGAATTATTATTTTATATGTACAGCCAGTTGCAGCCTCTGCTGCGTGCTTGTTTACTTGTTGTGACTGTGTGCATAGAAGGGGAAAAACGTCAAGTCATTGCCAAAACAAGAAAAATCGTACATGTCTTCAAACTCTCGGGGCAGCTTTGTAAAGTGAGGGGTCTTGTGGATGCCCTTCCTCCCAGTCTTGTTGTATGGCGATGGCAGGACCATCTTGAAATAGCGCTCAGGTCCCTCGTACTTTACATATTTGCTCTGCAGAAGATGAGGCGTCCGTGTTAAACAAAGCAACAAACAAAAAAAGCCTACCAGCGCCTTGATGTTGCAGACCGACTTGATCGCGTTGACCGTGTTGTCCACCATCTCCAGCCGCTTGCGGTGGTTGGCCCGACGTGACGAGTTGAGCTTCCATGTGACCTTGCTGTATTCCGAGCGCGTGTTTTGTTAGCCAAGCAAAAAAAAAAAAGCACAGACGCGCGCACCTGACGTAGCCGCTGAGCGCGACCATGGACGGCCTGAACGCGCCAAACTATGAGTTGGGAAGGGGTTAGAAACGAGAGGGACTGCGAGCGAGCGTGTCCGTACCAAGGCCATCTTTTTCGAAATGGACGCGGTATGCACGGCCCATGCGATCACCGAACGGAAAACCAAAACAAAACCCTCCCCGCTTAGAAATACGTGCACATCCTGCCAGAGAAGCGCGGCCCGATCGCCGTGCTGTGGCTCAACCGCCCCGATAAGCTCAACGCATTCAACTGGCCGATGGGCGAGGAGCTGGTGTCGTTCTTCAACGAGATCAACAAGGATGACTCGATCCGTGTGGTTGTTGTCACGGGCAAGGGCAACGGTATCTTCTCTCTCTCTCTCTCTCTCTGTCCCTCTCTCTCTTTCTCTCTCTGTCGCTCTCTCTCTCTCTCTGTCCCTCTCTCTCTCTCTCTCTGTCCCTCTCTCTCTCTCTCTGTCCCTCTCTCTCTCTCTCTCTCGATCTAACGTCTTTGTTGCGCGTAGCATTTTGTGCGGGCGCCGATCTGACGCAGGGCAACGTCTTTGGCATGTACGACGACCAAAAGCTCAAGGGCGAGAACGGCATGACGGCGTCCAACGCGCACCGCGACCAGGGCGGCCAGGTCTCGCTCGCCATCCACCGCTGCCGCAAGCCCGTCATCGCCGCCATCAACGGCGCAGCAGTGGGTGTGGGCATCACCATGACGTTGCCGATGGACATCCGCATCGCTGCCGAAAGTGCCAAGGTCGGCTTTGTGTTTGCACGACGTGGCATCGCCCTCGAGGCCGTGTCCTCGTTCTTCCTCCCGCGTGTCGTCGGCATCGGTAAGGCCCTCGAGTGGGCCTCCACCGGCCGCGTCTTCACCGCAAAAGAGGAGAGCGCCTCGGGGCTCTTCAACCACGTCGTTCCCCAGACCGAGGTCCTCAACAAGGCCCTCGCCATCGCCGCCGAGATCGCCAACAACACCTCGGCCGTGTCCACGTTCATGAACAAGTCCCTCTTGTGGGCGAGCCAGATCGACGGCCAGACCCCCGAGGCCCAGCACCTGCTCGAGTCCAAGCTCATCTTCTGGATCGGCCGACAGAACGATGCCGCCGAGGGAGTCATGAGCTTCAAAGAGAAGCGCCCGCCAAAGTTTGAGATGAGCCCGTGGTCGGATCTGCCAGAGTTCTTCCCCTTTTACCAGCGCATCAACACTGAGCGCAAGCAGGTGTCTAGCAAACTGTGACAGGACACCATGAACCGCATTGCGCACAATTGGATAGCAAATTATTTTATGAGCAGAGTATCTACTACGGTAGTTAGAGCTCGATGTGAGCCGAGCGAGCATCAAAGTCAAAATCAGAGGTGTCGGCAGCAGCCGAGTGGGCCGGCTGGGCAGACTGCCAGACGGTCTCGTCGTCCAGGTCGGTCATTTGCAGGACAGACGACATTGGCCGCGGCCTGACGGCGGTGCTTGCACTGCGAGTCCGCTGGCGTGTTGCCGTCTGATTCGACGGCGGCACGAGAGGGGGGAGCGAGTCGAAAGAGGCCGTAAAGGGTGCATGCGAAGGAGAGCCGTCGATCGGCGCAGTCAGAGGCGGCGACATTGGAGTGAAATGTTTGCTGGCTCGATTCGAGGTGAACGACGATGCAGGCGGTGGCAGAGACAGGCTTGCAGGCAACACTACGGCCTCTTCACTGGGAGAAGCCGACACGGAGAAGCTCCGGCTCATTCGCTTGTCCAACACGGTCATAGTCGAGTGGAACTTGTCAAACTGCATCGTTGGTTCTTCTTGGATGCTGCCGTTCCGTTTCCCGCCGCCGCCGTTGATGCCGCTCGAGAACGCAACCATCGACATTCGACGCCGTCCACTGCGGGACTGATGTGGCTCTTGGTTGCGCGAGTGTTCGTCTGCAAACAGAATAAATATTAAGATTTTGCAAGGAAAAAAAAATTTTTTTTTCTTTTTGCGTGTTACCAGAGTAAAACTTTGAGCCAGAGAGACGACGGCTGCTGGTGTATTGCCACGCGTCCTGCGAAAACCAGTCGTACCCGTACCAACCTCCAAAGTCCTCCCAAGTCTCGGAAGCAGTGACGAATCGTTGATCGAGCGAGGCCGCGTCTGGTGGGACATAGTTGCTGCTGAGGCACGCACACTTTGTTTCGTCGAGAAACTCGGCGGTGAAATCGACGCGATCGTCGCGCGACGTAGAAGCAGCCCAAACGCGCGTCGAGCAGTTCCAGTCCTGGAGAATGACCTGGTTGACGACCGTGGCAGCAACGTCGGACGACAGCACCGAGGACGTCGACGCCGCGGCCAGCCGTCCGTTGCCGCCACTGGAGATGAACGTGAGCAGGCTGGGGATCATCGATCGTTTGGTCTCGGTGCTCAGGATCACCTGGAGCGATTGGACGGCCGCGTTTTGCTGGGCGGGTGCGAGGCCCTCCAAAACTCTCGAGATGGCCTGCAGCTGGACCAGGGCTCGAAGGACAATCCACTCGGTCGGGGCCAGTCCGTTCCGCGGGTCCATTAGCAAGGCCCGTTGGAGCTGCGAAACGATCTGCTGCGGAATGGACGTTCGCACGAGCTTGTATGGAAAGAACGTCGGGTCAGTACTGAGCACGCCCGTGATCACCGCGCCCGAGTCGAGAGTAAACACGCCCTTTTGCACGAGGCTCTGGAAAACTCCGACCGTGACAAAATGCTACGATACGAAAAAAGAATAATCGATTTTTTGTTTTCGTCGTCCTGTTTCTTTGAATCGTACGTGAGAGGGCTTGCCAAGGCGCTTGATCCAGCTGCGAAAGCTGTGGTGTGACGGCGTGGCCTCGATCAGATCAGAGAGCGAGCGGAGCAGCTTGTTGTGCTTGATCGCAGGATGGTCGGCTGCGTCCTTGCTAATGAGAACACGGTGGATGCCGTCGAGCCGCATTTGCTGCGCGATCGCGATCGTCTCGTGAAAGAGGAGCTCACCAAGGCAGCAGGCCGTGATGGCAGCTGGAATGAACGGCGGGATCCAGCCGTGAGACGACCAGCACACGATCACAAGCATCTCGGCCAACGACAGCTGCGAAACGTCAAACGGCTTGGACGAGTCGCCTTGGTCTGCCGTCGTACCCGAGTTGATCACAGACGTGCTGGATGACGAGATCGCGGCAGAGTGCAACGTGACCATGCTGGACGAATGCGACATGGCGCTCTGTTGGTGGTACTGTTGTTGTTTGCTTCGGCGACGCGCCCCGGCCAGATCGACGCTTTGGAAGCTGCCCGACCCCGACGACCGTCGTCTGGCCCAGACTTGGTCGGCTTCGGCCATATTTACCGCATAGCCGGGACCGCCACTGCTCGAGTCGGCCGTCACGTAATCGCTGCCGCTCTTGATGCTGCCAAAGCTCAGGCTGCTCACGTTGGAGGGCTGGCGCGATCGGCCGTTTGGCGGCAGCGGCACGGGCCCAAAGTCCGCGTGGACCGGCGGCTCGAGATGAAGTGACTGTCGACGTGAAGAGGACGAACCCTGTTGTGTCGCCGCCGATGGGAGTGGCTGGGCTACCCGTCGACTGTTGGAGAGCGTTAATTTAGGCGGCACCGCAAACACCTCCTCTGCTTGAGCACTGATGCATGGATTTCTCGTGCTGTCGGGGGTTGACACGGCCGTGTAGGAATCCTCGCTCAGGCTGCGGCCGGCGATTGAGAGCTGATCCTGCGACTGATCGGGCGTGAGCAACCCGTTGTTTGCACTTATGCTGCTGCTGTCGCGAGACAGATACACCGACAGCGCGCGGCTGGCCCGCCGTTGGGCTCGAGTTGCTGCCGTCGCCGATGTCGCCACTGGCGGCGCACCCGTGCTTGCCCTCTGTGCAACATCCATCGACTCGATGACCTGGGCAACTTGCATTCGGACGGCATCGCCGATGGAGGGCCACGTTGCCACGTGCCGGATCGTGTCGACAAGTCCTACCAGGGCAAGGCGGCTGCGTGTTGATGGCTGCGTCTCTGTTGCGTATTTTATTTGCATGAGGGTTCCGTAAACAGCTTAACAGGTGTGTTGTTACGTATGAGGGTAGCCAGGACAGCGAGACCTGCGCCGATGACCTCGTCACTGGTCCTGTGGAACAGGATGAGGCTATTGGTCACCTGAAGCAGCTCAAAGACCATATCTGGGTCGATCTGCTGCTGCTGCCGCTGCTGGAGAGTGCTGTCGACGATGGCAAGGGCAGAGTGCACGACGCTTGCATTGCCCGAGACGGTTCGCATGACGCGCACGAGGAGTCGAATGAGCGGTGCCATTCCGACGCTGACGGTGGCGGCCGTGTCCGTTGCAAAGCGTCTGAGCACGTTGGTCGCGTGTTCCAGCACGAGTTCGTTCGTGGCGTGCTCACCGATGGCCATGACGACCAGGTCGACCAGGCGCGGCCGGGCCATTGCGAGGGCGACGGCGACGTGCTTGAGCTCACACATGCTCTCGAGGAAGGCGCAGGCGTAGCGGGCCACATCGCTTGACACGGCTCCAAACGCGGCCAGTGCTTTCTCGACCGCCCCAATGACCGCGTCCTGTGCCGCCGCGTCCTGCCACACGACCACGGCGGCCTCGCGTGACGCAGCCACGTGCCACAGGGCGGCACAGCCGCACCGCTGGGCCTCTGCGCTGTCGCTGTTTGCGGCCGCTGCCCCCATTGCGCGCGCCACCGCCAGGACGAGTGCCACCGTTGCATCACGGCCCAGGCGAGCCACGACGGCGCCGTCGAGCACCAGGCCCCACCACGTGTGCAGCGCCGTCTCGTGCAGCCGCGTGTCGTCCACGTGCAGGGTGAGGGCGCGCGACATGGCCTGCGTGGACTGCAGCACCTGGCCCACGTCGTCGTCGTCGTCGTCGTGCTGCGATGTGTTTGCAGCGTGCGAGATGTGCTGCCGCAGGAGGGCGGCACAGCCGGCTTGTTGGACCGCGGCGCTGCCCTCGTGCGAGGCCATGAGAGCAACAATGGCACCGCACGCTGACGACGGTGCCGTCGCAGTCGCAGTGGTGCTGTCCCCGGAACCGGCGAGACTCTCTAGGCGTCGCAATGTCTCGTCCGCGTCCATGACAAGCTTTTTTTAAAACTGGGTAGAGCCTAGAGCCTGTCCTCAAGTGCTTCCTCACTATCGGACCCTAACAGATTGGTGCGTGAAAAAAAGGCCATCAGATCCGCTCCACAAAGTTGCTGCAGGAAAAAAAAATATTTTTTCTTCTTAGCGGCTCTGCAACAAACTGTCCTTGAGCATACCTGGGGAACATGCCCTGCTTGCCTTTGGACACACCTTCCCACCAGGGGTCTTCGGAGTCCGAGACAACAGAGACGATCTCGCCCTCGTGCAGGAGCAGCTCCTCGGGCCCTTGCGGATCGTAATCGTAGAGCACGCGTACTTGGAAAATGCAGCCGGGGACGGTGGACGGGGCCGGAGTAGTCGGCCCCTTTTGGTCTGCGGCGTCCTGATCAAAGGAGCTGGATGCGGAACGTTGGACGCTGCATGCAATAAAAATAAGCCAGGCAAAACCATCTCATCGTACGAGGACGACTCGCGAGAGAGCGAGGGTGGTGCCGAGGAAGATAGGTTGGAGTTGTACGAAGACGAGAATGACGAAGACGAGGCAGGCATGGGCATGCCGCCGACAATGGCAGCCCGGGTGGTGCTGTAGTCGATGACTTCGGGGACGTTTTTGCCAGTGGCCTTTTCGTTGACAAAGACCGTGATGTCGTTCTCAATGTTGCACTTTTCTAGAGATCCACGCAGCCGATCGTTTGACACGTCATCGGCCGCACAGCCAGCCGTGAGGATGTTGCTGTACGTCCACAGCTGCGAGCGCACAAAGTCGATGCGCTGCTCTTCGAGTTTTTGAAACATCTGTATTATTTGATTTTTTTTTTTTTTTTTTTAAAAAAAAAAAATCAGCGACACACAGCCCCAGAGGGAAAACGCTGGCTGCACGTACGTCCGAGGTCTGGGTCATCTCCATCTGCCACTGTGTCGAGATCTCGTGCATCTTCTCGACCGAGAGCCGGAAAGCCTTGTCGGCCTCCTCCGACGTCTGCGTCTGCTTGCTCAGACGAGCCTTGATCTTTTCGGCGTCCTTAGGCGGGAGGTTGCCGGCTTGATCCTGCTTTTGCAACTGTTGCAGGTCCTTGTTCTGCTTCTCAAAGTTCTACGAGTGTTTTTTTTTTTTGGTGGTTGTTTGTTGTTTCTGCACATTCAATGGTCGCACGCTACCTCCTTGGTCTTCTTCACCAGCGACTGCTGTGCAATCTTGGTCTTGAGCGTCTTTTCCATGATCTTGGCCTGGCTCTTGCGTTGATTGGATTGCTCAAGCACAAAGTCCGTTAGCGCCTGTTTTTTACGGTAAACAAAAAGGTCCGGCGGACGGAGCAACGCAGCAACCAGGCCGGTACCTTTTCGACCTTGGTGCGCAGATCGGTGGCAATGGTCGCATGCGACTGTGCCGCCTGCTCCAGCTCACTCTTGAACACGTTGAGCGAGTCCTTGAGCGTGCCCGTCTCGTCCTGCGAGTAGGAGGGGTGCAGTGGGTTATTTTTAACAGTCCGCTCGACTGCGCGAGTGCAACAACGAACCTTGCCCACAATGGACTTGGACAGCTTGGCTAGCTTCTTGGAGAACTCGTCTTCGAGCTGCGCGCGGGCGCTGATCACCTCAATAACCTGGTGTTTGGTGAAAGGGTTGTTTGTGTTTGGAACGTTAGATCTGTCCGTCTGTCTTTGTTGGAAACCACGCGGTTAGCCAGCTACCTCTTTGCAGGTCGCCTTGGCTTGGCGCATGCGGTTCAAGAGCACGTCAAAGCCCTTGTCCTCGTCGCCCCAGAAGTTCTCGCTGAACTTTGGTGCGGGCATTGTCTTGTTTTTCAGCTCCGAATGGGATTGAAACTTAGTCGGGCTAAAACCGGCATCATCTCTTTTGACTCGGAAACAGGAAGAACTCGCGTTTGTAAGAGAAAATCTAACTAGCCTTGCCAAGCTGGACCTTGCGCTTAAGGGACCGGTTGGCGTTGTAGATAAATCCGTCAATCATGCCAGCGACGGTGAAGACACCTCCCACGACGGCGCACACACCCGTGAGGAAGTGCAGGAAGGACTTGGCTGTCTGGCGGTACGTCACTCGCATGGGCGAGATGTCAAAGTTGAAGAAGACACCTTGGGGACAAGCATTTAAAAAAAAAATTTATTTTTTATTTTGAGGCAGACTGAAATATACCTGGGAGTCCACCCTGCTTCTCAGCCATGTCCTGCTCGTTCTGTGTATACGAAAACTGGTTTGTCGAGAGGATGGTGCCGTTGAGGTAAACAAAGCTCGTCGGCACAACCTTGATAAAGTACTGGTACGCCATCTGGCTCTCTATCGCGCATTTGATTTTTTATTTGATTTTTATTATTTTTATTTTTATTTTTATTTTTTAGAATTATTAAGACGACGTACGAGTTCGAGACTCCTTGTTGGTGGTATCCAAGGGGTTGACGATGTCGGGGAACTCTTGACCAAACGATAGACGGTGGATGGTGTGTGTCAAGTCAAACTTTTTACTGTGCACGAAACGGGACACATCAGAATTTTTTTCATACATTTCCAAAAATCAAAAACGCACCCATTGAGAATGTTCACAAACTGGTTGGTATCGTGAACGTGCATGTGTTGCGCCTGCGAGAGGGAGAGCGTTTAAATAAATAGGGCCATTTCGTCAACGTGCGCAATGTACCTGGAAACTCTTTCCAGGGGCAAAGTGGAAGTTGCCTCCGACCTTATTGACCTCGACGTGTCCGTGGATGTTGCATCCTTCGTCCGACTGCTCACGGAGCTTGTCGCCGTAGCCCTCGCGCTTGCACTGCTCAATGTCGTCCACGTTTTGCAGGCTCCACCCCTTCTTGCGGTAGGCTTCGCGAACGTCGTCACAGGTCTGGCAGCACCCGGACGCAGGCTCCATGCCGCCGTAGCATGGGCCGCAATAACCCTCCGGCAGGGGATTGCTCAGCGCCCCGACGACCTCTTCGCTCTTGTCACCGATTTCTGCAACCAAGCGTCAAAAACGCATGACCTCTGGCGCCAATCTTATACCGGTAAGCTTGTTGGGGCTCACGACCACACCGTTTCTTAGTCGGGACTTGAAGACAGTGTGCTCGATGTCTGTTTGGTGCTCGCCCGAGACGTCGAGGACGTCCACCGTGAGCACTGTTTTTTTTTTTTTTGTTTTTTTTTTTTTGGTTCGTGCACAGTGATTAGTGGCGACAAAA
>Ga0302227_10001163_pt1 | contig 20021 bp, 28 predicted proteins | sample II_Palsa_N1_1_FD_193525 | JGI IMG/M metagenome (GOLD analysis project Ga0302227, IMG submission 193525) | Peat permafrost microbial communities from Stordalen Mire near Abisko, Sweden - II_Palsa_N1_1 | ecosystem: Environmental > Terrestrial > Soil > Palsa > Peat permafrost | place: Sweden... | reverse complement strand
ATAAATAAAACCTTGTTTTGTAAATTGAACCTGAATTGTAAAATTCTCATCAATTTTTTTTTCATACACTCTTGCAGACAAATTGCACCTGCAATAGATTATAAAAGAAATCGATTTAGAATCCGAGGAAGTCACAAAATGGGTGGGGGTGGGGGGAAGGAAAAAGAAGACTCAGGGTTAAAAAGCTCTTGTGATTGGACTCTTCATTATTTGTTCAGGTGAAGAAATTCAATGTTTATGACATCATAGTCTAGTGAAGGAGGAAGGCAAAGGGCAGAAATATATATTTACCTTTTTTTTTAAAGGGGCTGAGATACTTGGTGTTTTTCGGCGTCAGATTGCTGCTTAAAAATTAGCGAGTTTGAAATTTTTTTCTGTTTAAAAATAAATCGAGCAAAAAATGCTCGGGTTGGGAGGGAAAAAAAAAAAGAAAGTGAACAAAGAGGGATCAGAGGGAAGTGGTGGCACAGGAGGAGTACGCCCCGTTGTGTTTCATATCGCCTCCCCAAAGGGAAGCAAAATGGTGCTGTATAACTTTGCTATCACAAACAGCCCTCTGAAATAATTCTTTTCTCCATCTCCGATCCCCTCAAACTGTGAAATCCTCCCAGTGCCTCCAAAACTGAGAAAAACATGATCAGAGCAGCTAAAAAAGAAGGACCGAGAAGAAGAAAGTAATCAGGGGGAAAAGATGCCTTGAGAAAAAGAAAAAAGATGCAACGTCGTTTGGCAAGTAGAACTCAGAACGCACCACATTAAACCCCATTCCTCCCATCGCAGGAAACCATCGGCGTATTCTTTGGGCCCAGATACACACCACTCAAGCACCGCCAGAGCCCAGAAAGTAGAGTAGTCTCCAACGAAAAAAAAAGCACCTCAAAGCCACCTTCTGGCAGAAAGAATAATTTTTTCCTGAAAACGTCACGACGGAATTGGCTCCGCAGTCTGTTCGAGCAACCGCGTCTTCGCCTCCGCATTAAAGCGGTGCTTCCATTATGCGTCTCCAAGGGAAAAAAAAATCCAGACCACCAAACCAGCAGAAAAAAGAGGGACTAATTTTTTGAAAGGAGCTTCTTGTGCATGGAACAACACGTCCCCCACCTTCTTAGGATCAACAGGAATGAGCAGCAGAAATGGAAGAGTACAGCGAGGCCCACAGCGACAAAGAGAAGCGAGGATGAGGTCCTGGAGGATTCCCGACAAAGCAACTATTTTCTACTCACAGAAGCCCTTTTGAGCCCCCCCAGATCTTCCGTCCCTCCCGGCTCCCCCCCTTCTCCGCCTTGGCACCCCTTTCAAAAATTCTCCCCAGCAGAAACATGAAAGCAAGAGAGAAGGAAAACACAAAGAAGGAAAGGAGAGAAAGGAAAGAAAGAACAACCACTCTGTGACAGAGTGGGAGGGTTTGGACCTTCACGGACGGCTCTTTCAGCCCTGAGTGCGGGGACGTTCCCCAAAGCTCGACATTGAGAACAAAGTCTCTGTACGTGCGCTTCGACGAAAGACAGCCCTCACCTCAGTGCCACCAACCAACTCCTTTCCCAGTTCACACTTTCTGCTCTTCTTGTGTGCCTTGACGCACAAAGCACACTCCACACACTTTCTCGCCCATGCCTGCTTTCCCCGGTCCCCTGGTGTTTGAATGGGAGGGTCCAGACGACAAGAAGCGAGACCGAGGTGGAAAAAGAAAAGTGCGCATGGCCCGTGCACGTGGCCATTTCAAAAACATGGCGGACGAAGTGCAAGCCCCAGTGAGACAACCACCAGCAGTCGCGGCTAAACCCCGCAGCGACTCTGCCGTGGCCGACAAGCCTGCGGACAAGCCTGCCAAGGGTACGTGGTTGGTTTTTGTCTTTTTTTTTTTTTTCGAGCTAGTCGTCGTCTTATCCAAGTCACACAGAGGCCAAGAAATCAAAGAACGCCCCTGCAGCCACGCCTGCTTCAAGCAACAACAACAACAACAACAACGGCAGCAACAGTGCCGCGGACGACGGCGAAGGCGGCGAAGGCAAGGCGTCCAAGACCAAGCTGCTGCTGGAGCTTGCGCAGGACGTGTCGGATCTGTATCGCGTACTGTTGTGCTGCTATCGCGTCCTTTGTTGTTTTTGCTGGACCTAATTATGTCCTGTCTTGCAGAAACAAGATAAGGTTGCCAGCGACCTCGAGGCCGTCAAGACATGGGTGCGCGACGTCCTCAAGCCGTCTCTGAACTCGATGCGCTCAGACATTGTATTTTTCCATGCACAGTTCCTGAGCTAATGTTGTTGTTGGTTCGCAGCTTGGAGATGTCGACGGGCTCAAGACGATCGTGACCACACTCCAGTCGTCGTGGAAGGTCGCACAGCAGGACGTTGACGCCTTCCGTGTCACCATCCAAAAGGAAAGTGCCGAGCAGGTGCGCTTCCGCCAGTCCATCCACGACAAGATCTGTATTGTTTTCCCATCGTGAAAGGAACAAGGTGTCTTGACTGTTTTGGTTTTCCTAGCCAACGATGTCGACTCGCTCTCTGTGTCGATCGATGGTCGCATCAAAAAGGAGATCGACCATGTATGGTCTCTGTTGGAAGCCTGGAAGGTTTGTGTACTGAGCGTTTCTGCGGTTTGCATTGACACGTTGGACTTTGCAGAAGGACAACACAAAGCCAGACATCCCTGTGGACATCGAGGACAAGCTGCAGTTTATGGAGACACGTCTGGAGCAAGTCGTTGGTCGCGAGGTGCAGAGCAACATCGAGCGCGTTGAGCAGGACATGCGGTTGGTCGAGGAGCGCCTTGAGCAGCTGTGTTTTAAGGAGATCATCCGTCTCCGCGAGACTCTTCTTGAAGACGGCGGCAGCGCCGCAAGCAAGCCCGGATATTCGTCATCGTCTGCCGCCGGTGCGGTTGCTGCCGCCGCAAACAGCAACCAGCTCAACAGCAAACAGCAAGAGGTCGTTGCTTGGCTGGAAGAGTTTGGTCTCCAGTCGCACGCGCCCAAACTCTTTGCCCAGGGATACGAGTCAATGTTTGTCATGCAGCACATCATTCCCGAAGATCTCGATGCCCTTGGCGTGACCCTTCCTGGCCACCGTAAGGCTCTCCTGCTCGCCGTTGAGTTGCTCCGCCAGCCAGGTTTGTATTTTATTTTATTTTTTATTGTACCATAACTAGTACCTCCAAACACACACACACACACAAAAACAAAAACAAAAAAACAGCGGCAAAAGCGAGCGATGCAGTTGTCAAGCAAGCAACGTTTGCTGCCTCAACTGGCTCGGCGGCTCACCACACGATCGTTGCAGCAGCTGCTGGCGAACAGCCTCAGCAGGCAGTCGCCGAGCCTGTGGTCGCCGTGCCGGCCGTCTCGGTTGCCCAGACAGCCACTCCGGTTGTGACTTTGTCCTTCAAGTACGACGACGAGGACGACGAGGAAGATGATGAGCCTGCTTTGAAAGCGTAACCTGCAAAGTTATATTTTTTGTTAATAAATTTAGCAGACCTGTTGCCACTGCGCCCACCTCTTCATCGTTTTCAAAGCCTGCACCGCCAAAACAAAAGCCCGCCCAAGCCACGCCCAAGCCTGTGGCATCGTCGGGCAACTCTGCCTTGGCTGCATTCTCAAAGGCCAAGGAAACGTCAAACAAGCTCTATGATGACGATGAGGACGAGGAACAGGAACAAGTGAAAGAAGCAAGCATCATCGACGCCGATGACGTCAATGATAACGGCGAGGAGGAGGAAGAGGTCGAAAGCAGCAAGGTCGCGGCTGTCGTCGTGACGTCGAGCCCTTTTGCGAGCCCACAGTCGCATAAAAAGCTGTCTGTAACGTTTGCCGCCGAGCCAACCATCAAGCACATCCCTGCGTCTACTGCGAGCGACGATGAGGAGGAGAACGACGGCGGCGGCGACGACTGGGCGGACGCCGAGCCTGTCGTGTCTGGCGCGCATGCCTCTCACACGGAGGAGGACGAGGACGAACAGGAGGATGAGAACGCGGCCCTGATCGAAAAGCTGGTGCCCGAGCTAAAGCGCCTCGGGAAGCGAGTGAGCGACGGCAGCTACCCGTTTGTCTTGTTTGGTCAAGTCGCGCGTGACTCCAAGATCGAGCGGCTGTTCGACTCTGTTGGCGGCATCCTCAAAGCGGCCAAGGACAAGGGCGTGATCTCGTACGATGGCAGCATTCTCCTCGAGGGCAAGCACGACAAGGTGGAGATTTCGTTGGTCGACTCGATCTTTGCCTCGATCAAAGTCGAACAGCCCGTCGCCAAGGTGGTGCAACCCGTCATCGCCAAGGCTGAACAACCTGTCGCCAAGGCCGAGAAGCCTGCACCTGTGACTGCAAAGCCAGCCGTTGCCGTCGCCAAGCCAGCCGTTGCTGCACCTGCACCCGCTCCTGCCACGCCGAGTGCGTCGTCGTCACGCACAAACAGCTCAGCGTCAGCACCGGCGTCGGCGCCGGCGTCAGTGTCTACGTCTGGATCAGCCTCTGTTGCAACCATCGGCAAAGGTGTCCCCGCCAAGGGATCCGATGCGGCCGATGCCATTGCTCGTGTCTTCGCGCAGGATGAGTCCTTCCAGTGGTATTTTCTTTCTTTTTCTTTTTTTAATTTAAAATAAAAAACAAACTAATAACTTTAGGGTCTTGGTTCACTTTGAAAAAGACGTCCCCGTTGTCTATGCGGCAGGCAAGGGTGGCGCCGACGAACTTTCCGAGAATCTGGGCGACCATCAAGTCCTGTTTGGTTACTTGCGCACTTTCCTTGGGTACAATTTTTTTTTTTTTTTAAATATGTTCCATGTTTGCCAATGCTTTCACGACTGTAGTGCTGAGAAGAGGACCAAGTACGTCGCAGTGCGATGGGTTGGTTCAAGTATCACGCCCACCCTGCGTGCAAAAGCGATGGAGCAAGCTCGCATCATCGCCACCTCCTACATCAAGGTCTTCCACATTGAGATCCTCGCGCACTCGCAGGACGAGGTGACAACAAGCCTTGTCAACACGCGTCTCACGAAGGCGGCTGGTGCAAACTATGGTTCATAAATCATTGTGATCATATAGAAAATTTAAAAATTATTTTCTTATTATTATTAGACTCGAAGCAGAATGCCATCGCCACCAGCGTAAATCCCACCGATTTTGCCTTTGGCCAGACCAAGTCGAGCGCGGCCCAGTTCTTCAACGACATTGAGAAGCAGGGCAACGTCAAAGCCGTCTACAACAGCGGCCCGCTTTCTGTCACACCCGTCGATTTGAGCGGGCGTGCCGTCACTGTCGGCAACACGGCCCTTCGTGCAAATATTTCGTAGCCGTCGCTGGTAGTGATCAGTGCACGCCAATCAACAGCGCGTCTCGAAGAAAGAAAGAAAAAAAAAGATGACGAAAAAACTTTTTTGACAATGTTGCCTCTCGCACGTCTCGACCCCGCATCGCTCGTGCGGCTGTACTCTGGCGACCTGCAAGAGCGCCTGCGGACGCTGGACGCAGACCTGCTCCTAGAGGCTGTGGACGTAGTGGAGGGCCACATGAGCGAGGTGCTGGCGGTCGAGTCGTCCAATGCGGCTTCATCCCAGCAACAACAAACTGAACAAGAACAGCAGTTGCTACCCCAAGAGCCACCAGCACCACCACCACAGCAGCAACAGCAGCAGCAGCAGCCGCTAGATCCCTCCACTGTCGACGTATTCATGAGGACGTGCTTGCTGCGCAGCGTGACCACGTTGCTGTCCAGGACCGACATTGCACCAGCCCAGAAGGCCAGGCTCAACCAGTTCCTCCAGCGCGTGCTGGACGTCACGATCGCCCACTTTGTGCGCACCGCCGGCATCAGCCGCAGCGCACTCGACATCCTCTTCCAGGTGTTCACGAGCCCATGGGGCGGCTTCTTTGCGCAGTCCCACCCGGGCAGCCAGAACCAGATGGAGGAGATGCTGCGTCACCACTTTTACCAGGACGCCTTGGCTGACCAACAGCAGCCACAGCCACAGCAGCAATCGACATCGCCACAGCAGCCACAGCAGACTGCACTGCCGACCGCGCCTGCAATGTCAACAGGTACAGCATCAGCCGCAGGAGTCAATGCCAGTGCTGGGTTCTCGATCCCTTTCTTTGGCTCGCGGTCGACGACAACATCGACGACGACAACAGCAACTGCCAATGCGGCTGCGACAATATCTTCACCGTCGCAAGCAGCCGAACAGCCCACGCGGACAACGCCAGACGGGCGGACGATGCGCTTTGCGGGGCCGTTTGCTCGGCTACCCAAGGACGATCAGGACACGTCCGTCTACTTTATCATCAACATCAACTACTTTGGCACGCACGGCGGCTTTGACGCACTCTTAAACAAGCTCAAGGAGTCCATCTCGGCAAGTTCTCAAAGCAGCAGCGGCACGGCCGCATCGGACGACGACCCGATGGTTGCCGACGTTCGCACGCTCAAGTTGTTTGTCGCGCCCTTCTCAAAGTGCATGGCGTACTTTACACCCCAATTTTACAACGCATACGTGGCCGAGTTTCACGAGCTCATCATCGCCCACCTTCTCAAGTACACGTTTTTTTTTTTAATTTAAAATTGGACGGATGATGCTAAAACCGAAACGCCAGGCTGCCCGAAAAAGAGATGCGCAAGGAACTGGGTAAGGGCATAGTCGACATCACAATGTACTTGGAACGATTCTTGGGCAAGGTACCAAATAGATATTATTAATTTTTTTCATTAAAGTGACGCTGGCTGTTGGCTACAGGTCATGTCTGACGACGAGGCGTCGAGCAAAATAACCCTGTTCAAGCTCACACTGGCTATGAAGTCGTTTACATCCACGTCTCTCGAGAAGCGCCTGAACGGTCTGGGCATGATCAACAAACAGCTTACGGAAGTCGCGACCACACAAAGGTATCGCAACCTCCACCACTGAAAATAAAATAAATTTTTTTTTCTTTCAAATACAGCAAACCAAAGAAGGAAGAGAGAGGGATGCTGCGCGGGTTTGTCCGAAGCTCTCGCGAGCCCATCCAGACGTTTGACATAAAGTACTTTGTGAACTGGCTCAAACAGAACAAGTTTGTGCAGCTGCTGACGGACGGCAACACGCACGCTGAACTCGTAAAGACATGCTGCGTTTTGGCAAAGTTTTAATCCCCCCCCCCCCCTTCCCCCCCCAAACAAACAAAAAAGATTAAACAAGGTCAGGACCTGCTCATCCTGATTGCCGAGAACGACAAGTTTGGTGCCGAAGAAATCGACTATCTCTGGTCGGCAACGCAGATCCAGCACGCCGCCCCTGCAGTGTTCAAGTGCATTCTGGAGCTCTTGCCTGTCCTGTCCCCCGAAGCAATTGTCTATCTCATCGAGAACAAAGTCGACACGATCCGCGACCGTGACTATGACCAACATGTGCTTCGCTTCCTGTTTGCTCTTGCAAGTTCAACGGCCAGAATGAACAATCTGTCGAGCGTGCCTTCCACCTCCTCCCTTCAGGTGAGTCCATCTTCTTCCTCGAACCCGCCGACCCCTACGGGCGCAATTCTCTTGCCTGGCGCTCCAGTCGTCGATATGGGCCCCTTTGATCTTGGCCGAGCAGCTGTCGGCGATGGTACCTTTCCAATAGTTGTTTTCTTACATTTGACAATATTTCTGCAGGTGGCCGACCCAGTTCACCCTTACCAGCCTCTGCGACTTCCATCCTTCCTTCTCTTCCTCTGCTAGTGGCTGGACCAGGTGCCTCTGGAGCGAATGCAATGGTTTCTCAACTGCGGAAGGGCCGTTTTGCGACGTCGGCGCTTTGGAAACTCATTCAGTCACCGACTCGCGTTCCCCTCGAACTAAAGCAGCTGGCCAGCAATCTACTTCTCGAGCTCCTCCATACAGCTGAGTTCCAAAGCGATCGCACCCTCGTCTGTGGCCGTTGCATTGAGAATATCGCCCGTTTTTCGTCAGTCGCCCAGTCCCTGGACCTGCTCACACGCATCATCAATACCTTTCCCGAGAAGAAGGCGTGGAAAAAGGTAGATACAAAAGAGAATTTGTTTTCCAACTCGTTTTTTTTTTTTAAAAAAAAAAAACAGGATTCAAAGCGGTCCATTATCGAGCTCCTGGACAACCAGTACCAGCTCATCGCAAAGACCTTTGCCTATGTGGAGGAGCGCACGCGAAGGTTTGTTTCGCAATCTTTAAACTTTAGTGACAAAGAGTTTTTGTGTGTGCCAGAATTCGAGCGAAAAAAGACTTGCCGATCACAAACAGCACAGACGAGCCTATTGTGGAACAAGGGGCCTTGTTCATGTTTTTGGAGTACGTCATGCAGAATTCGTCCCTGTCGATCAATCGTCACCAAGCCGAACTGTAAGTTGACGATTTTACTTTGGTTCATATACTCAAATGTCTCAACAGCCTTTGGGAAAACGTCATTAACGATGTGACATCGGAGGCCGATCGTGACGACTGCTTTGCGTGGCTCAAGCAGCAAATCGATCGCACTTTTGTTGCATCAGACGGCCCGCTGACCGTTTTAGACGTACTTGCATTTTTTTTTATAAACCCTTCCCCTAAATTTTTTTTTTTGTTTTTTTTGCAGGAGGACGCATGGTCTGTACTGTTTACACAAAAGCTCTGCCACACGAATATTCAAAACATCAGCCCGGCTGCCTTTGTCCTCTTTGAGTCCCTGTTCATCCACATCAACGAACGTGAGCGACGCATCCAACTGGTCCGCAGCCACGCCAGTGATGCTTCTGACGACGCAGACGATCAGGTTGTGCTACAGCACCCCACAAACCGCCACTTTGAAGTTATCTCTTACGCGGATCTCACGGGCCTCTCGTATCTCTGGGACATTACACTCAAGATTGTCGTACGTTGCTCAAAGTTACATCTTTTTTTATTTATTTATTACTAAACATTTCGCTCGTGTTTTTAGAACACCGAAGTTGCTGTCCTCAGTTGCCGTTTCCTCTCTTCGCTCGTACACCAGCTGTCTCCGGGCATGAAGAAAAAAGTACTTTGATTTTGAAGCTTCATTTTTTTTTTTAATGGGAAAAATTTTAATTATTATTTTCAGAATCGACAAAAAACCCGCGAACTGTTTGTCCACTCGTGCATTGAACGAATTGCTGCCTCGATGGCCGAAGACCCGTCGTTCACAGATATGGAATCGGTTGCGTCACGTATTGCTGAGCGGTCCTTGGTCTTGCTTCGCATCTTTGTTGACAACCTGTACCAACCCGTGTACCAGATCCCGACTATCAAACCCAAGCCCAAAAAGGTTTATTTTATTTTATTTTTCAACTGTAGTACCCTAAAAAAATAACTTATCTTCTGCAGCAGGACGTTGATCTCAAGCGCAAGACGTCAACGAGTTCGTCGATAGTGACCAAGCTCAACATTCTGGGAACGTCGTCCAAGCCCACAGACATCAAGGAAAAGTCTATCACCGTCTCTGTGATCATCCTCCGGAGAAAGCTGGCCAACATCCCAGTTATGTTTTCCTTTGCTCCCACCGATACACTGGCCACGCTGAAAGCTGCAGTCACCGCAAAGGTCGAGAGTCTCAAGTCTGCAGCGACTGTAGGTGGGCGCTCTGACGCTGTTGACCTTGACTCGTCTTCGTCGACCACGCACTCATTCTCACTTGACCTCATGGACGTCAGGATATTTTCGATGGGCAGCGAGTTCACCGAGGACTACGAGGTATTTATTTTTATATGTCAATAAAATAAAATATATATATAAAAAAAAAAACAATTCAAACATGCTCGTTTCAGTCTCTCTCCAATCTGCGGCTGAACGAAGCCCAAAAAGTGTATGCCTACGTCAGCACGGACGACGAAGATGTTGATTTTGCAGACACCTTCTCCATCGACGTCCTTGATGACAGGCAGGCTTTTTTTTCTTCTGTCTTCTTGCGGAACTGAAATTGCTAAAAACAATCCTTCTTTATAGCTCTTCAGCATCGTCCTCAACGACCTCCAAACTTTCCAAGAAATCGAGGCCATACACGCATATGAAAAACAGATCGGTGGATGCAGGCTGGCTAGAAGCGATGCAACAGCAGCTTCAAGCAATCGGATTATCCAAGATGAGCCCTCTCCTCGTCTCGAACAACGCTGTCGCCTCTCCAAACATTGCAAGTAGCGGGAGTGGCGGCAGCAACAATGGCACCGTTAACAGCCAGGGATCCATCATGAACAGCAACAACAGCGGCAGTGGAAAGGACGACGGCCTGAGCTTGTCATCTGCTAATTCCGTCAGCGGCGGGTCCACGTCATCTGGAGGTGCTGGTGGCAGTATCAACTTGAGTGGCGGGGGCGCCTCGTCGTCGTCTTCCAAGGAGACAGGAACCAGCATGGACGTGTTCATGATGAGCGACGAGGACCGCGTCAAGTCGTCGATGATGCTCGCAAGTCAGGAGCACTTTGACCGTCTCTTCCAACTGTTGTCTGCCCCCGACGGGATCGCCGTTAAGGCCTGGCAGCTTTTGCGTGTTTTACCTCTCAATCCTGCGGCTGTGGCCAAGTACGAAGTTCCGTCGGTTTTTTTATTTATTTATATTTATTTTAAAAAAAAAAAAACTTTTCTTTTACCTTTTGCAGGTTCCGAGGAGAGACTGCACAATGGGCGTCCAGCTTTGATACGCACCATCGTTACCAACTTCAGTACAAGCTCCACGTGCTGCAGTCACTTGCACGCGAGAACCCAGTCATCGGCGAGGAGCAACAGCAGTCGGATGACGTCGCGGTGTCGTTGGCCTCCAGCAGCGGAACCAAGCTGAACGAGTCATCTCCAAGCGGAACCAGTGGAACCCCCGCAAAGTCGGACGACCAGCTGTCCGTGACGCCGACGTCTTTGTCCAGCTCAAATGCCGACACGTTCGTAACCGGCTCCACAGCAACTCCCGTCCCACTTTCCTCTTCTCCGACTGTTCCCGTGTCGACCACATCGACTCGCACTCCAACTGGTACTTTGTCTCGGCCTCTTTCGTGGCGCAAGCGCTTTGCATCAACTGGAGGTGTCCGCGCACTCCTACGCTCTGTGGTCGATCTCAGCAAGCAACTGGACGGCACGGACGGACCATCTGGCAATGGCTATAGCTCGCTCGTGACATGCCTTTCCTCATCCTTTGAGGTCTTGGGCCAATGCATCCTCGATTACGGCCCCGGAAACGCGACAGTTGTGACGCAAGGAGCCATCAGTGCTGGCCTCCACAGCGTTCTGCCGCTCATCCTAAACGTGGTCAAGCTGCCCCACACGGCGCAGCTGATTGACTCGGCGACTCGCATCCCTTTGATCATCGCAGGCACGTTCTCGGACGGAAGCCTTGCTCCGCTTGCCGAGCCCCAGCAACAGCATCAACACCAGTCGTCGTCGCATGCAGAGGAGCCGCGACTGGACGTGTCTGGCTTCCTCGAGATGATCATGGTTATCGTTCGACGTGTGGGCACGGCATCGTCCAGCAACAATCCCGCCTTTGTCGAGGACGACTTTAACCTTGTACGTCACGCCCTTCGGCTCTTCCTCGGCTGCTGTGGCTCGTTTGCCAAACGAATGAATTGGGAGAAGAACGGCTACATAGCGTGCCTGCTCGATCTCGTCCTTCAGGCCAACGAAACCATTGTGCGCGACGAAGCTGTCCTGGTCATCGAGTCACTTGCCAAGCACCTAGCCAGCAGCAACGAGACGACAACAATGCTCCTCCTTGTGCGCCTTGCCCTTGCGCGGCTGAACGAGGTACATCCACGATTCCAAGTACAAAAAAAGTAAATGCTACCATGTAGGTCAACGCTCCTGCTCTTGCTTCGTTCCAGTACTTTAAGCTGTGCCTGCGCCTTTTGTCACTCGTGCGCACGCAGGCAGCGTTGTCGCTTGCGCCTGAAAGTGCGGTGGGATACCCACCCATCGTTGCAGAGTTTCTTCCCCAGGCCGTGCTGTTTGTCAAAAACTACAAGAGCAAGGAAACCTACACCAACGTTGCCGAGGGCTTTGAAGATCTCACCCTAGTTGGAGCCCTCCAGGTAAGCGTGCTTCCTCTCTACTCGCTAAACCCTTGGGCGCCATTAGTTTCTCACGGCCATGTTGACGCTTTCTGACACGACTGCCAAGCAAACAGCCTCGACCGCTGACTCTGACAGTCTGGTGCAGTTCGTGTACCTTCGGTGTCTTCAAGGACACGTGTTGCCCGATCGGTATAATTTTATTTATTTATCTGATTTTGAAAAAAAAAATTTTTTTTTTCTTCTTTCTTTGCAAAATAGGCACGCAGAACCTCTGTGCAAGTCAGATGCCTCACGCCATGCTGCCATGCAGCTGCTGATTGAGCTCGTTCGCGAATGCCCGAGCAATTTTTCAGATCTCCTCACGCGACTGGATGAGTTGCAAGACAGCGTCGATGTGCCCCATGGTTGGGACATTGACGTTACCCGAGACCAGCGAACCCTGCGTGGTCATGTCGGCCTTGTGAATGTTGGCAACACGTGCTACATGAACTCGCTTCTGCAGCAGCTGTTTGGCATCGCAAAACTACGCGACGGCATCCTGTCGCTTGAACAGCACCGACCGTATTCCACGATAACAACATAATTTAAATAATTAAAATAGATAATTTCTTTTCAGATTGGACGATGAAAAGGACTTGCTCCCAGAGCAGTCATTTTTCTATCAGCTGCAAACACTGTTTGCAAATCTCATGCTCAGCCACCGCCGGTACTTTGACACCCTCTCGTTCTGCCACTCGTTGAAGGTGCGTGTTTCCTTGGGAGAAACAATAGACTGACAAATCTACACAGGATTCGACTGGACAACGCATCAATATTTACCAGCAGATGGATGTGCAAGAGTTTTGCAACACGCTCATTGACAAGATTGAGTTTTGTCTCAAAGGTAGTTCCCTTCACTAAAAAAAAGGAATAAATCAATGGAAATATCCCTCTCTCCTTCTCCTCAGGAACTCCCCAGGAAAAACTTGTGGACCAGGTATTTGGCGGCAAATTTGTCAATGAAATCGTGTCGAAGGAGTGCCCGCATCGGTCCTCCCGCGATGAGCCTTTTGTCATGATCAGCATTGATGTGAAAAACACGACGAAAATGGAGGACGGCCTCAAGATGTTTGTGAAGGCCGAGCTACTTGACGGGCACAACAAGTACCACTGTGGTGTTTGCAACCAGCTAGTCACTGCAAGCAGGCGCGTCAGCATCAAGACCCTACCCAACACACTGGCAATCCACTTGAAGCGGTACAGCAGTTTTCAGGAACGAATTTTTCATTCATGTCAAATGTGCATTTTTAGCTTTGAGTTTGACTATGAGCAGATGCGCAACTTCAAGCTCAACGATCGTTGCGAGTTCCCCTTGGAGGTCGACATGTACCCATTCACGCACCAGGCCTTGGAGGAGGAGGCCGACCTTGCCCACGGCGAGCTTCCGGATTCGATCGGCGCACCTGCCGCCGCCGCGTCTGCCTCTCGTCTCAACCCGAACGAGTGTTCCTATGAACTTGTCGGTGTTCTCGTCCACCAGGGCACTGCCGATTCGGGCCACTACTACTCGTTTGTCAAGGATGGATCTGCCCGAGCTCACCTGAAAAAGTCCACCTCGGCTGCCGCCGGCTCGCCTCCAGCCAACGCACCTGCCCAGACTAGCAATGACTGGTACGAGTTCAACGATTCACGAGTGCTTCCGTTCGACATTGGTACTGTTGACGACGAATGCTTTGGAGGCTACGCCGAGTTCCCTTCCGCGGGCGCAACCAATTCTACGATCGGTCGCGGCAGCCTCGCTTTGACGACAGCGTCGTCCAGTGGTGGCGCCGCTGACAAGCGTGCAACGGCGAACGTGAACCCGGTAAGAATAATGTCTCAGACTTTATTCCTCTGACAATGTATCTACCTGTAGAACATGCTCCGTCCCAAGACACACAATGCGTACATCCTATTTTACGAGAAACTGCATCAGCCGACCGCGACCAAGTCTGTGGCCACAGCCCTGCGAACCAACTCGCCTCTGTTGCGTCCTAAACTACGAGCAACCCGGACGCCCAGCTTTGATCTGATAACAACAATGCTCGACAACAGCCACTCGCTCTCACTGGTACGAGATACGAGAATTCATTTGATGTGAACAAAAAAAAAATAAAAATAAAATAAATAATAGGAACGCGCAGCCCAAGGCCTCCTATCGACTTCCCAATCACAATCACAAAGTGCCAATGCGCTCGTTCATCTCGTCAAACGGGCAGCTATCCTGGAAGGGTACTTGTTTTTTCTAATAGTTCTCTCAAAATCCTACGCAGTATCATGGACAACAACGAGACCATGCTCCTTACCAAACAGCTGTTTGGTCCAGAGTACTCCACCTTCTTGTGGAACGTCATCCACACAAATTGGAAGTCCAAGTCTCTCGTCGGCACTGACGATAGCACAAAGTCCATTTATGGTATAGAAAAAAAATTAGTTGACAAACCTCACCTCTTGTTAGGATTTGTTGTGCGCTATGTGACACGCTACGTGGTCGAGGTTGTCTCGCATGTGAATGACAAGATGCTTCATGCCCGCCTTTCCGATTGGCTCCGTTTCCTGCGTGTCTGTTATCGCAATCAACTCGATGTATTGCATTCTTCTATATGTTTTTTTTTGTTGTTGTTGACCCTTTTTTACTGCCCCCCTCTAAAACCTACAGGAGTGCTTGTGGTTTTTGGGCGAAGCTGCAAACGTGGCAAGAGAGATCTTTGTAGCCTGCCCACAGCCTGTCGTTCGACGCAAGCTGATCAAGCTCTTCCGTGACGTGCTCAAGACCGTTGTGGACACGCGAAGCCAACTCATCCGCCAGCACCCACTTCTGGACGAGTCTGCTCCTCCTGCAACAAGCGCAGACAAGGTGTCCCCGGGCCTCAAAGTCGAGATCGCAGACGACGCAGACTCGATCCCAGCCCTCGAAATCAACGATGCGGCCGAAACGCCTCTCACGCCCAAGCTCGCCCCTGTTGTTGCTGTGGACGATGTCGCCTACCACGCTGGTACCACACTTTGTCTTTTATTTTACCTATCTATTGTTTTTTTGCAATAGGAGCCCGACCACCGACACTCTCAGACTTTGTGGCTGTTGGGGAGAGCAGTGCCCCTGATGGCAGCCTTGATGGCAGCGACATCGAGACGTTGGGCGTGCACGCTAATGACGAGGATGACGATGGAACCGCGATGGACGGCGCGAGCACACCAGGAACGCTCAACACGGACGACGAGCTGATGAGGCTTGCCGTCATTGTGCCGTCTGCTGCTCCTCAAGCATCGCTCGCCCCGACCTGCAACCTGACCTCTGACGCTTGCATCTCAGCGCACGAATCGTTTGAGGTGCTCAACGAGTCCCTGGACCAGTTTTACGGTCACTTTGTCGCCCTGATCCCTGAGCTGGTGGCCTCGAGCGGCAACGGCGGCGGGACTGTTCGCTCCCCGTTCGTCCCTGTGGCACCGCCCGCTGCGGCAACCACCTCTGCACCAGTTGTGACTGTGTGGATGAAATCCTACGTCGAGTATTTCCTCCTGCTGCGCGAGATGGTCCTTCTGGGCGTGTCCGAGCGCAAACGCCTGATTGCCAAAAAGGTGGTATCGCGTCTCGTGGACTTTTTCAACGAAGAGCGCCCCATCCGCCAGCGCCTGTCCAACGCGGTATATGCACATGTTTATTTTGGTTTTGACAATTAAAAAAAAAATAAATTGTGCAGTCAACGCGAGAAGACCTGACCCAGATGTCTCCGACAATCTCGAGGCACGGCAACAATTTGACGCTTTCGTCGAGTGGCAGCAACCAGCAGCGAGCTACTTCCGCGCCTGCAGGAACAAAAGATGTTTCGTTTCAGCCTGCATTTGAGGCCCTCGGTCTTCTCATCTTCTCGTGCGACACGGTCGGTCGTCAAGACCCAGCGGGTGTGTCTCCGTTGAGCATCGGCGATGGCCTGGTCCAACTTCCTTTTGAGGAGGAGAGGACGCTGTTTGACAAGACCTTTTTGCTGGGGATCATCCGCGACGGGCTCTACCTGAGCGACATGCTGCCCATCCTCGAGTACTGGAGCTGGGGCAATCGCGCCTTTAGCAAGTTCCTCGTCAACCTCGCCGCCGACAACATTTACATTGGGCGTCCCGAGGTCGTCGACCACTTTTTCAAGATTCTCTCGGTACGTACCAATTGTGGTTGCTAAGTCTCAAGAATATGCCCTTGCAGATTGTTCTCATGGTCAAGGACTCGCTCAGCGCATGGCGCGAGGACTTTTCGCTGTCCACGATGCTAGGCGTCGTATCTGACCGAACTGCCGACCGATCGCTGGTGGAGGCCTTTATCCGGTGGGTGTGCACGTACGCTGGGAAGCGACAGGGTGTGCTCCAGTGGATGATCAACAACAAGCCGAAACTGCAAGAGTTGATGAAGGAGGCCGGCTGGGAGCGACGCAAAGTGGACCAGGCCTTTGTCGCACCCGCTGATTTCCTCAAGCAGTACCCCAACGTGCGGATGGCAACCCCATCGCCGACAGCAGCCCCCACGACCAGCTCGTGATAATAAATAGATTTTTATTTGTTTTTTTCTTTTTTGTCCGTGTTTTTTTTTTTTTTTTTGTGCCAAATTGATAAAAAATATACAAATGATGTGATTGAGTGAGAGTGAGAGTGAATGAGAGTGAATGAGAGAGAGAGAGAGAGAGTACTGACTTGCTAATAGAATTTTTTATTATAGTTTAGTTGTTTTTTTTTCAGTGGTCGACGACTATGCCAGAGGACCTGAGGTCGTACTGGTGGAAGAGAGCCTGGAGAAAGTTGTCATTGGACAAGTAGGCGGCGATGTCGTGTCGGAGCTGGTTGAAGCGGATGAGCTCGATGTGGTGCCCGAGGCGTCGGAGGATGCGGCCGACATCGCGGTGCCGTTGCGACTGGACGGCGGCGGTGAGGATGACGATGACACCGTGGGACCAGGGCAGCCCGAGCTTGCGGTGGGTCTGTCGGTCGGGCATCCTCCGCGACATGAGGCGGATGAGCTCACGCGTGGGCCAGCCGCGCTCAAAGGCAAGGAGGATGAGGGTGACGAGTGTGTTTGGGTTGAAACGGAAGCGCTGGACGCCGAGGTCGTACAGGAACGCGATGGCGGTGGAACGACGTCGCTGGACGGCCTCCTCGAGGAGGAGCCACACGTTGTGCTGGGTCCACGTCTGCTGCTTGACCGACTTTAGCAGCTCGAGCAGGGGCTCGTCGGCCATGAGGCGGATGACGACAAAAAGCGCGCCGTCGGTGGTCGGGTCGAGGTTGGCGCGGCGGCAAAAGCTCTGGGTGGCGCAGACGGCGATGGCGGTGCAAAGCTCGCGCGAGTAGATGAGTGTGCTGATGATGGGGTCGCGCGGTGCCGTTGGCGTGGGTTGGCGCTCGATCCACTGGTTGAGGTACTCTGCGTCAAACACGCGCACAAACGTCGACCCGTTGGCAAAGGTGTAGCGCATGCGGATGGCCCGGTCCTCGTCGGGCTCGTCCTATGTGACAAATAAAAATAAAATAAAATAAAATAAATTGGATAAATTGGCAAAACAGAAACAGCGGCGGAACTTACCTGCGAAAACACGTCCAGTGGCTCGTCAATGTGCACGTTTGTCTCTGTCTTGGAGACGAGCTGGACGCGGGCAGCGGCCGTGCTCGAGGTCGTGTCCATTTGGACGAGGATTTGCTCCATGCTCGTGGCGGCCAGCTGCTGGAACGGCTGTTGCGGCGGTTGTTGTTGTTGTTGTTGTTGTTGCGGGCTGATTAGGACCAGGTCGGTCGAGGGAAGGAGGACTTGCGTTGCCATGTATTTTCCCCCCTCAGGCTTGTTCTTTCTTGCTTGTGGAAATAGGAGGGGAGACCCTTTTTCGTTGGGGCCTAAGCGTGCGAGGTCGGTTAGCGTCCAAAACGAGGACAAGGGGGGGAGTGACGTCAAAGGGTCCTTTGGCGGAAACCAAAAAAAAAACGCCCCTCTCCAACATTCACAGACACAGACACAACGCAAAGGAAGAGGCGCAGCCACGTACACCACCACCACCACCACCACCACCACCAGCAGAGGCAGCGGAGAGATAACATAAATTGGCCCCCCAAAACGCCACCCGATTTGTTTAAGCAATTAACGTCCACGTGGCCAGCCAATTTAAAAACGATCTTGATCTGGGCGCGCCACTACAGTAAAATATGTCTGCCCTCGTGTTCGACATCGTGGCCAAGTGCAGCACGTCCAAGGCGCGCGTGTCGCGCATGCGTCTGCCTCACCACGTGGTCGACACGCCCGTGTTCATGCCCGTGGGTACGCAGGGGACGATGAAGGGTCTGACGAGCGGGCAGCTGGACGATCTGGGCTGCCAGATCATACTCGGCAACACGTACCACCTGGGCATGCGGCCGGTATGCTGTGTGCACCTGTGGCAAAGACGTGAACGTGCAACCTGATTAGGGACCGGATGTGCTCGACGAGATTGGCGGCCTGCACAAGTTTATGAACTGGAAGCGCAATCTGCTCACAGACAGCGGAGGCTTCCAGATGGTCTCGCTGCTCGACCTGGCCGAGGTCACGGAGGAGGGCGTCAAGTTCCAGTCGCCGCACGACGGCAGCGAGATGATGCTTACGCCTGAAAAGTCGATCGAGCTGCAAAACACGATCGGTGCAGACATCATCATGGTACGCGACCACGTCGTGTTAATTATTCAGAGTTGCTCAGCTGTTTTGAACTGTGCGCAGCAACTGGACGACGTCGTTAGCAGTCTCGTCACGGGCAATCGGGTCGAAGAGGCAATGCACCGGTCGATTCGTTGGCTAGATCGATGGTACCTAGCGCGCGATACAGGAGCAAGTTGGTTTAACCCCCTCCACTTTGGCAGCATCGCCGCGCACAAGCGACCCCACGATCAGAACCTATTCCCGATCATCCAGGGCGGGCTTGATCTGGACTTGCGACGGCGCTGTGTCGAAGAGATGGCGAAACGAGATGCCAACGGCTACGCCATTGGTGGCCTGAGCGGTGGCGAGGATAAAAACAAGTTTTGGCGTGTCGTCAAGTATTGTACCGAACTGCTGCCTCAAGACAAACCGCGATATTGCATGGGTGTTGGGTACGACGGCCTTGGAATTGTCATGAAAGTTTTTTTTTTTAATTCAAAAAAAAAAAATTTTTTTTTTTCGATCCAGCTTTGCTGTAGATCTTGTGGTGTGCTCCGCTCTGGGAGTTGATATGTATGACTGCGTGTTTCCAACGCGAACTGCGGTAATTCGACAAAGCTTGAAATAATGACGTTTAAAGATTAAAAAAACAATGAATAATATAGCGCTTTGGAACAGCACTTGTAGCGTCTGGCAACATGTCTCTAAAGCATGCCAAGTTTGCCAATGATCACACGCCTATCGATTCCAAGTGTCCCTGCCTCACTTGCAAGTATGCTTTCTGTTTTTTTTTTTTTTTTTTTTTGAGAAAAAGTTTAATTATAAATTTTGAATTTTGAAGAAACTACACGCGCTCTTATCTGCACTCGATCGTCAATCGCGAGACCGTGGCCTGCCATCTTCTGTCAATCCACAACATTTGCTATCAGATGCGGTTGATGGGCTCCATCCGCCAAGCCGTGATCGAGGACAGGTTTCCTGCGTTTGTCAACCAGTTTATGAGGGACATGTATAGCGACGGTAGGTACCCTGAATGGGCCACTGATGCCCTCGCAAGTGTGAACATTCATCTTGTATAGACAAATTGTTCAATTGTATAATCACTTAAAGTGCAGAGTACAACGACAACGAGGGGTAAATTTTATATATTTCTTGCCGCAGACGATCGGAAATGTGTTTATAACAAAAGCTCAACGACGGTCCTGCAGGCAATATGGATGAAGAGAGGAGAGTACTAGAGACAGTGAGAAAGAGAGAGTGAGAGAGAGAGAAAGTAGTACATAAAGTGAAAAGACAAGAGAAAAGGAAATAGAGGGAAGGGGGGCATCTCTATGGATTGGATTTGGGAAAACTTCTAATTATCAAGGAAAAGGTAAAAGGGGGGAACGTGATTCT
>Ga0302227_10001161_pt1 | contig 20033 bp, 16 predicted proteins | sample II_Palsa_N1_1_FD_193525 | JGI IMG/M metagenome (GOLD analysis project Ga0302227, IMG submission 193525) | Peat permafrost microbial communities from Stordalen Mire near Abisko, Sweden - II_Palsa_N1_1 | ecosystem: Environmental > Terrestrial > Soil > Palsa > Peat permafrost | place: Sweden... | reverse complement strand
AACCGTATCCAAAAACGATTTACTTTCTTGTCACCGTCGATCACTTCCACAGCGGCGTCGGCGGCCGAATGATCTTGGCCTGCATCTGTGTTCGTCAATTCAGCGGCACCTTCCAGGAACAATGGCGCGAGTATGTTTTCATGTCTCTTCTGCCGCCAGTCTTTCTCCGCCGCGCGGCCCTATACGGTAGTATAGAGGACGAATTGAGTACGACGGATATCTCTCCAATCATGCCTACAAATGCATTGCAAACGCCTGTGGCGTTGTTCGTCTTTAGGAGACCTGAAACAACTCGCCGGGTGTTCGAGAGCATATCCAAGGTGCGACCAACCAAGTTATTGCTGATTGCAGATGGACCAAGAAGCGATCGAGAGGATGAGGCCGAAGCCTGCCGCCAAGTCCGTGAAATCGTCACCACGGTCGACTGGCCCTGCGAACTCTCCACCAACTTCGCCGAAAACAATCTTGGCTCACAGGAACGAGTCATAAGCGGCTTGGATTGGGTCTTTTCTCTGGTCGAAGAGGCCATCATCCTTGAAGATGATTGCCTTCCGGATTTGTCCTTCTTCCCTTTCTGCCAGGAATTGCTCGAGCGGTATCGCGGAGACAGCAGAGTGGCTGCTATCTCCGGCACCAACTTAGTGGGGAAATATCTAAACACCGAAGATAGCTATTTTTTTTCACAACTGGGTGGTAACTGGGGATGGGCAACCTGGAGATCGCAGTGGCTCAAATATGACAGGCACCTCGAGGACTGGCCAAAGCTTAGAAAAGAAAAAATGCTATCCGAAATCTTCGATCAACCGAAGGCGGTTGCTTACTGGAGCCGAATCTTCGATGAAATGCACGCTCAACGCGGCCCCGACGCCTGGGATTATCAATGGCTGTTCACGCGCTTCAAGAATAGTGCATTTACAATCGTTCCACACAACAACCTAGTCGCCAACATCGGCTTCGGTCATGGGGCCACACACACTGACGCTGCGGATATTCGGTTCACTCCGCCAGCCTCGGAGATTCAGTTTCCTCTTCGTCACCCATCTAGCTTAGTTCCGCTTCGAAGTATCGATGCTCGTCTCCAAAATTTTTTCACAGAGTCGATTGTGGAGCGCCTTTGGCGAAAACTCCGCCGAATAGCTGCCAAACTCTCCAAGAGTAGTTCGACCTGAATGATTTCTAACCGCAGAGGTAGCGCAATCGCATGGATCTTATTTTCAAATTAGCTCGCCGAATCAACCAAATTTTCTTTCGTTTAGTTGAGAGGGGCGAGTTGCTTCATAAAAAGAATTATTGCCTTTTGAGCGAAGGCGCACACCTATACCCCTCAAGCAAAATAGAGAACAATCAGGCAAGACGGGAAGCAATTGTAGTCGCGGCGGGCTCCCAGATATTAGGTCAGCTTCTTGTTCTCGCCCATGGAGGAAGCATTCGGATTGGGGAATCCTGCTTTGTTGGAGAGCATTCCCGAATCTGGTCAGCTGATTCGATCACGATTGGCAACAGAGTACTCATCTCTCACAACGTCAACATCCACGACTACAACGCCCACTCTTTATCCGCTCAGAGTCGAAGCCACCACTTCAAAGAAATCTTTTCCAACGGTCACCCCACTAACCTTGAAGACGTTGCTTCTGCGCCAATCGTTATCGACGATGATGCATGGATAGGTTTTAATTCGACTATCCTTAAGGGTGTGAGGATAGGGAAAGGCGCCATTGTGGGAGCTGCGACCTTAGTGACAAAAGATGTCCCCGACTATGCAATCGTTGCGGGTATTCCGGCGAAAATCATCGGGGATGCGAGACCCTAGTCGAGGAACTTGTTGCATAACTGATCGCTCTGTTTCGGTGAACGGCAAGCCGCGACTCCAGTACAATCGTAGTATCCGCTTGATTGTTTATAGCAACCAAGACCGCCTTGACAGGCAAAATATCGCGCAGCGCCTATGTAGCAGATCTTACTGGGGTATGGTTCATGTTGTTTTCTTTTTTGAAAGCCGGCGCAGGACGACTTCGTTTGATCGAAGAGCGTTGCAAAAAAATACAGGAAGCGCTGGGAAGGATCGAGGCAAGGCAGCTACAAACACTTCCAATCGCAGACATTCACGGGGCCGAATTCCGAACATATTCTCAGTGGGGTGAAGACGGTATTCTTCAACACCTTTTTCGGCATATCACGGCTAAGAAGGTTTTTGTCGAATTTGGGGTGGAGAATTATGCGGAATCAAACACGCGTTTTCTTCTGATCAACGACAATTGGGCAGGTCTCGTGATCGACGGAAGTGAAAAAAACGTCGACTACATCAAGAGAGACGATATCTACTGGCAATTCAATCTCAAAGCTGAAAACGCTTTCATCAGCAGGGAAAACATCAACGACCTCATCCGTCGCAATGGAATCGATGGCGAGATTGGGCTATTGTCAATCGATATTGATGGCAATGATTATTGGGTCTGGGAAGCTATCGATGTTGTCGTCCCGAGCGTGGTTGTGGTTGAGTATAATGCCGTTTTCGGTCCCGAGAGAGCCGTAACCGTCCCATACGATGCCAATTTCGTAAGGAACACCGCACATCCTTCGAATCTTTATTGGGGTGCATCGCTCCACGCCTTATGTTTGCTTAGTAAACGCAAAGGGTATTCGTTTGTCGGATGTAATACAGCTGGCAATAACGCCTTTTTTGTGAAGAGCGAGTTGAAGCCTCCGGACCTTCCAGAACTCACATCAATGCAAGGTTTTGTTAGATCCGAGTTTCGAGAGTCGCGCAACTCCGATGGCACATTGGCCGTCATGACAGACTCGCAAAAGCTCGCTATCCTCGATAAGCTTCCACTCGTCGAGGTTTCCTAAGTTGGTCGCTACTCCACAAAAGTGATTAGGGAGATCTCGATTGAAGACTAACGAACAGATAACCTGGGAGCAGGCTGTCATATGGCTCAAATCGCAGCCCGACCAGGATGCTTTGGTCAAAGCCTGTTTTTATGACGATCCGCTACTCGCAGCTGCTGAACGCTTCCACTCGGGCACCGAATGGAAGGCTGTCAGAAAGCTCATTGGCGTCGCTGGCGGGAAGGCTTTGGATATTGGCGCAGGCCGCGGCATCTCATCCTTTGCTCTTGCCAAGGATGGATGGAATACCGTCGCGCTTGAACCTGACACCAGCCAGGTAGTAGGAACCGGCGCCATACGCAGGCTTGCTGCGGAAGGCGGAGTTTGCATTGATGTGGTAGAAACTTGGGGTGAATCCCTACCATTCGCGAGTGGATCTTTCGATCTGGTGCATGTGAGGCAAGTTCTTCATCACGCACGCGACTTGAGTCAGCTTTGCAGCGAGATCGGGCGTGTATTGAAATCTGGCGGAATGATGATTGCCACTCGCGAGCACGTTATTTCGCATCGCAACCACTTGGATGAGTTCCTCAAACGCCATCCATTACACGCTCTCTACGGCGGCGAAAACGCGTTTCTGCTCAAAGACTATCTTGATGCTTTAGCGTCAGGCGGTATCAGGCTCTCAAAGATCCTAAATCCACTTGCATCCGACATTAACCTGTATCCTGAGACCCAAGATTCTGCGAGAGCTCAGATGGCCCGAAAGCTTCACCTGCCCTCTGCCACCCTCGTTCCAGATGCTGTCCTCGCGTTGAGAGGCAAGCTAATCAATGATCCCGGACGACTATACACATTCTTTGGTTTCAAACGGTAGATATGGGTAGAACGATAGTTGTTACCGGGGCTCACGGTTTTCTAGGCCGCCATGTAGCGCGCCTATTAGCACGAAAAGGCCACACGGTTCTTGGTTTGGGTCATGGAAACTGGTCGCGAGACGAATGGGAGCAGTGGGGGCTGACCGGGTGGAAGTGCGCAGATGTGAACTTGGAGACGCTGAAGGAGTATGCCGAAGTCCCATCAGTGATTGTTCATTGTGCAGGCGGCGGATCGGTGGCCTTCTCAATACAAGACCCTATAGCGGACTTCGCACGCACAGTAGAGACAACGGCCCATGTACTTGAATACGTCCGTATGTTTGCTCCTTCCTGTCGCGTCGTTTATCCGTCCAGCGCGAGCGTTTACGGAACCGTGGATCGACTTCCAATCTCCGAAGACTGTCACGCCGCGCCAATCTCGCAGTACGGCGTGCATAAGCTAATGGCTGAGCTCATGGTTGCCTCTTACGCCCGCCAGTTCGGAACCTCTGCAGCCATTGTCCGGCTCTTCTCCGTGTATGGATGCGGTTTGCAGAAGCAGTTGTTGTGGGATGCCTCCCGCAAGTTCGCTAAAGGCGACACGACCTTCATGGGCACAGGAGATGAAGTGCGTGATTGGCTTCACGTGGAGGATGCGGCCGAGTTGCTGTTTATTGCCGCTGAAAATACATCCGTCGGATGTCCCATTGTCAATGGAGGTAGTGGCGAAGGAACTACGGTACGGGAGGTCCTCCTTCACCTCAAAAGCAGCTTCTCCCCTACAGACAACACGCTGATCTTCACAGGGGCGCAACGAGCAGGCGATCCGAGCCTTTACGTCGCAGATATTCAGAATGCAGAGAAATGGGGTTGGAGTCCAAAACACCAGTGGAGAATAGGCGTCGAAGAGTACGCGGCGTGGTGGAGAGCTGCCTCACAGTGAACACCGACAAGCATATTAGGGTCGGATTTGTCCTCCCGCCTGGACACTGGCTCGGCGGTAAAAACTACCTTCGAAATCTCTTTGCTGCTATCCGCGCTGTGCCTGACAATGCCGTAACTCCAGTCATCTTCACAGGGAAGCACGAGGCCTCTTCACTTCCAGACTTCTCCGGAATTGAGGTAGTAGGATCGTCGATGGTTGACCATAAGACGCCAGCTTGGTTTGCCCGTAGAGCCACAATGAAGTCGATTTCTCAGGATCTTCCGTTACGAAAACTGTTGCAGCGACACAAAATCTCCGTCCTATCGCATTCTTTCCACTTAGGTCGACAAGACAACATCAAAACCATTGGTTGGATACCTGATTTTCAACACATCCATCTCCCGGAGTTTTTTACTCAGGAAGAGCGCGCTCACCGCGATCGCGAGTTCATGAGCATCTGCAGACAATGTGACACTGTGGTTGTGAGCAGTGAGTCAGCGCGGGCCGACCTTCTATCCTTCGCCCCGGAGTACTCCCACAAGGCCGAACTCCTCCGGTTTGTTGCCAGTCCCGTGCCTTTAGCCGATGCTGCAAGCCTTCAGGAACTGATGAAGCTCTATGATTTCGCAGGACCATATCTTCTACTGCCGAATCAATTCTGGGCTCACAAAAATCACCGTGTCGTCATTAAAGCTTTGCAAAAACTGAAACTGCAGAAAAAGGCGGTTCAAGTTCTTGCCACCGGTTCGTCGCAGGACTACCGCAACCCTTCCTTTTTCCCCTCGTTAATGCAGTATGCGGCTGATTGTGAGGTGCTGGACTACTTTCGCGTGCTAGGCCAAATCCCCTTCAACCACCTTGCTGGCCTCATGCAACACGCGACTGCCTTCATCAACCCTTCCCTATTCGAGGGCTGGAGTACCAGTGTCGAAGAGGCTAAATCAATGGGAAAGCAGATCATTCTCTCTGACATCCCCGTACATAGAGAACAAGCGCCGGATCGAGGCTTCTTCTTCACTCCGGAAGATGACAATGCTTGCGCTGAAGCGATGGTCGCCGCATTTGACGGATTTGAAGCTCATCGGGATTTTGCGATGCAGGAGGAAGCCTTAGCGCGCTTTCCAGAGCGTCAACGGGAGTTCGGGAAAGTATATGAAGCCGTTGTGAACATGACGGTAGCACGGAGTTGAAATCTCTGACGGTTTCCTTTAGCTAGGTCGCCCAAGCCGTGACTTGAGTCCACGCCACTTGCACAAAAACCACGCTAGCGGAAGATATTGCCGTCCATAGTTTTTTTCGATTACGCCGAAAAACTCAGAATCGATAGCTGGGTCCGGTACGGTAGAAACCCCACCTGTCATATGGAGGGCAACCACTTCGTCAAACACTTCCATCTGCACTCCGCGAAGAGCCAATCGTTGATTAACATCGAAGTCCCCGAACACCTTATACTTCGGGTCATAATTAGGAAACGTCTCTCTCCGGAAGAAGGTTCCTTGATGGTGAAGGGTATTCTTCAATCTGAGCCCAAGTCCGCAAGACGGCTCAAATTCATAGTGCCCATCGATTGAGACGCGGAAAGCCACTACTTCTACATTCCTCGATGCTGCTTCTTCAAGCTCACGATGGGGGATAGAGAGAAGCCGGTCCCCAGCGTTAAGGTGTAGCAGAAACTTTCCCCGAGCCGCTGCTACACCTTTGTTCATCGCGTCATAAATGCCGCGATCGGGTTCGCTGATCCAGTAGTCGATCTGTGCTCCGTATTCGCTTAACAGTTCACATGTTCCGTCAGCCGAACAGCCATCCACGACAATCAGTTCCACGGCTTCGTCCTTGAGGCGAAGTATGCTGTCGAGTAAGGCGGGAAGATCCTGCCGGGCCCGAAATACTACGGTAATGATGGATACTAGAGGCTGCGCGGCATCACCGTTTTGTATCAGTCGCCGACCACCCTTTGATTCTGTAATCATGGAGACTCTGACTTTCTTAGAACCTTCGCAAGCAAAATATCCTTTTCAAATGCCTGCCAGAGTTAACTCTGGCCGCACAAAAATCCATTTACCATGATTCCTGCACACAGGAGTAGCCGAGACTACTGAGCGACCTCGGGTCCAGTGAGAGGAGGATTGACTGGACATGAGGTAACCGAATCATCACTCCTGATTGACGGAGGTCGGCTCGAAGCGCAACCTGCAAAGTTGCAACCAACTTGAGTAGATACAGACATTTCGGTCGCGCCAGGTGCCGTACTATTGTTATTGGACAATATGCATCCGATTCCATTGTTTAAGTCCGTTATCCCCGATACCACCTTGTTGTCCACAACGCGTGTGGTAGTGCAACTCTGAACGAGAGTAACCCCAATTTGCGATCCGGAAGAGCCATCAGGAACCGTATTGTTCAGGATATGATTGTTGTTGGGATTTGTGCTCGACGCACCGTTAATCAACACATTGTACTTTTTGTTGTTCCAAAACACATTTTGGTCGACCAAGAAGCCGCTGGTGCCGTTGTCTATTGCCAGACCAGACAGCGGGAAGGAATCGCCTTGGCCAACCATGGTCGATTGAGTGTCATGTAACCAGTTATGGTGAATCCTGGTCCCTGTCGCCACTTGATTACAACAGGTGTAAACCTCAGCACCGTCCCTGCTAAGTAGCATTCCGTCGAAGACATTGTTGTAGCTAATGTCCTCGTTATTGACGGCCTGCACCAAAATTCCCTGTCGACCAACGTCAAGAATGGTGTTGTACTGCACCGTGTTATTGTCTCCGTTGATTTCAATCCCGGAGGAATAATCGCCTATGTAATCAACGCTTTCGATTAGATTATTCCTTAGGACGTTTCCAGTTCCGGAGACAGCTATCCCACTCCCGGCACTGTAGGCGATTTTGCTATTTTGGACTGTGTTACCCGTACCATTGATTATTATTCCAGTGTCTTTGCTATGGACCTGAAGAATACTGAAATTTGCCCCACTAGGATCGTTGGCAGCGGGAGATAAGTCCGTGAAATGAGAGACATACTGCGCGTTGATACGATCTAACGTGTTCTGCGAGCTTGTCCCGTCTGTAATAATCGTGCTGGCAAAAATAGAAATGTTTGCTATGGTGACGCCGGTTTTACCACGAAGGTCAAAAGCATATGGTCGCTGCTTGCTTCGCACGTCGATCCCGTTAGGATCGGCACCTCCTGGAGCCATAAAATAAAGGGTGGACGAGTTGGCGTCATAAAACCATTCGCGCTCGGTATCCAAAGCGTTGAGCGTTCCGTAGAGATAGTAATAACCCTTTTCTGCAGGGCAAATATACGGACAAGTGCCAGTCTGGCCCACGTCGATGCCGATCCGGCCGACACCAGAGGAGGTTACCTTACCAGTCTGGTTTCCGAAGGGGTCTGAGCCACTCCAGAGATGAATCTTTGCACCTGTCCAGTCTCCCTTTGGCAGCTTTGAATCAACGATTTGGCTGGCGTTGGTGCCCTTTGAAGCTGTCGCCCAATTAACGAAAACAACGTTATCCCCGTTAGGCCAGCGCGCCTCGGTCATCATCTCGCTACCCACAAAGACTTGATTGGTGTCATCCGTGTTCAAAGTGACTTTTGCCTTGTAGACCGATCCATGATCGACCGTCCATCCGGTCACCGGGTCAGATCCGTCGACAACGACCGGCTCGAAGTGATACGCGGTGATCGTTATATTGGAGTTTGGGGTGACGGTTTCACGGTAGGTTCCAGCACGAACCTCGCAGATCCCCGATTGGCCAATGGTCGAGGCACACTGCTGAATGGTCCGATACGGCTGATCAATCGTGCCCGCATTAAGATCGTTGCCCGAAAGAGCCACAAAGCGTATCTCGTTCGAAGTGGACGGCACGACCGTCAGAGAAGCTGAACCGCTGGCAAGCTCCCCTAAAGAGTTGGACACGTTAACACTGAAGGAAGATCCGGAATCTCCGCTGGTCGACGCAGGGCTTACATAGGTCGCCTGTGTCGCCCCCGCGATAGCATGGCCATTCTTGAACCATTGATAAGATGATGCGTTGGTTGCGGCCACTGTAAATATGGCTGGATCGCCTACAGTCACCGTTTGACTCGCCGGCCCTCCTGTGATTGAAGGGCTGTTGAAACAGCGATCCGTTGAGCAACCTGCTATCGGCAGAAAAACAAAAAGTAGCGCCGATAGCAGCATAGATTGCAGCGAACCAGCCGGGACTCGACTTGCTCGCGCCGAAGCTGGCAATGGCAATTTACACATTCTTGAAGGCTGCTTTCCTACGATCGGGCAGCTTCTTTGTCGACGCATAGTTTCAGACATCTCGTGCAGGTTTAGTACCAATCTAACACCTAAAAAAGAGGAACCAAAGACCTGAGTCTCTGAACGATCTGGCTGTCCAGGTTGAATACACAGACAACTTTACGGAGTGCATTCCAAAAGACGGTCAAAGAAAACGGCGGTTTACTCCTTAGGATTAAGACGTTTTCGATTGAATTATGGGCGAAACGTCGATCGTAACGCCTGTAATTTTGCGGCCTGTTCCGGGTCGCGCTTCATCTTCTCCAGCGAAGCAGCAGCAAAGCTCCACAGGCAGGCGATCAGAAATCCCAAGAATGTAAGGCCGATCGTAATGAGCGTGCGAGGCGGTCCTGACTTCTTGTCAGGAGGAATGGCACGATCGACCACCTGGAGAATCGGAGCGGATTTAGCTTCATCCAGGCGGGCAGCCTCCGACTGTCGAGAGAGCAGGTCGAATAGCGTCTCGTGATACTTCAGTTCTCGGGCTTGTCGTTCGAATTGAAGAGCCGCCTCTGGCACCTGCCCGGCCGGGAGTTGAACATCCCCTGGCTGGATGGCGTGCTGACTGTTCTCGAGGCTAGTCAAATTGGCACGGAGCGCCGAGATCTCTTCCTGGACACGAATAGCATCCGGGTTCTCCTCGGTTGCGAAAGTCCGCATGGATTGTAACTCGACTTCGCGACTCGCTAGTTGTGCCCTAGCGGTGGCGATCGAGCTGATGATTGAGGCGGCCTGTCCACTCAACTGAATCACGCCAGTTTTTTGCTGTATGTTTCGAAATGCCACCTCTGCTTCAGAAAGAGCTGCTTTCTCGTCCGCCAGTCGACGTTCGTAAAAGCTACGACGTTGAGCCGCCTCGCTGCTCGCCAGATCTGAATTCAAATCGTAAAGTTGATCCAAATAGCTGTTCGCAATCTGACTCGCTCGATTGGGGTCTTTATCCTTGACACTCAGATGAATCAGGTTGTCTTTACCTGTTTCGAATGTCACGTGCAACTTAAGTGCCGTCCGTGTGTCAGCGAGGTATTTCGTCTTATAGACCCTTGCGAGATCGCAAGCCGAAATGACGTGATCGGCGATCGTTCGACTCTGCAGCATGCCAATGTACATATCTGCAGGGTTTTTGAGACCCAATCCCCCACTCAGGCTCGCAGCCCCTGCAATCGATCCGAGTTGCCCCATCAAGGACGATGTAGAAACTGATTGCTGCGGAGGTAAGATCGTAGCTTCGGCGGTGAACGTCGGCTTCAAAACATAACTTAACATGACTCCAACGATCATCCCGCCAAGGGTCAAGGCAAATATCAGTCTCCGCCTCAACGCCAGAATCAAGAGCGCGGCCAAAAAATCGATGCGCCCGTCAGACGGTTCGCTGATGCCCTGCTCGGACTGGTAAAGACTGCTCGGACGGTCTAATCTTGACGGCATAGCGGAATAATTTCAATTCTACATGCCCAGATTACAGCCACTCAATCAAAGCGTCTAAATCGCCCCCATCTACGAAGCGACGGCCTTGGCGAACATAGACTCCTTTGCCAAACAAACGAAATAGAAATTCGATTGGCACCCACGGCCACCGTATGTTCCTACCGGAAATTCGAAGCCCAAAGTTTAGCCATTAGCACAAGAGAGAACCGGAATGATGTTGGCAAGCACAGCTGGAAGAGAATCTAAATTCCAAAAATGGTTCGGGACAGTCTTCTTCGCTCTTGCGCTTTTCTGCGTTGCTCCTCCAGGCTTCGCCGCTGCCAAGGCGCTTGCGATTCTACTTGTGTGGGCCTACTGGGTGATAAATGACAGTTACAAAATCATCTCCGTGATCTGGTTTTTTTCGATCCTCTTGAACCTCGTGGTGGGTGCCGCAATTGGAGCGATGTTTCACGCCGTCGTCAGGGCTGATGTAGCAAACCATTTCTTCAGGCTGTTGATATTTTTTGTGGTGCTAAGCATTGGCGGGTACGTCTCACAGAGATGCCATATTAGTGAACGATATCTCGATAATTTGATCTTCTCAATCACAGTTATAATGGCGCTGTCCAAGATGTTCATCGTCGTGTGCGGGCTCACTGGATGGATTTCACCGGAAGTTATCGAAGCCACAATAGGACTTGAGTCGGTTACTGCAGATATTGGATTCGGCCTTGCGCGACTTCAATTTCCTTCGGATATCATCATCCCATTTCTGATGGCGACTTATATAGGAGGCAAGAGCAAAAGCAGAGATAGCATCCTGTTAGTAAGCGCGGCAATCGTGGTTCTGTTGAGTTTTTCCCGCTATCTATTTGCTTTTTATCTTTTGTGCACTTTCATAAGAGCGATCTGGATTAAAAAAATAGATCTGATTTCGATCCTCAGTATCGGAGTCGTAGTAGTCGCTGGCCTCCTTCTCTTCAATAGCTTAGTTAATCGATTTGCGAGCGCAGAAACCGAAGCCTCTGACGATGTTCGCATTGAACAAGTCCAATATCTGAAACGCACAATCGCTGACTATCCAATCATGGGCACCGGCATAGGATCGAGCATCTCTACTTTCAAGAGGAGTGAATCCACGCCGTACTTCTACGAAGCTCAGTGGTACGCAATGGTGATGCAGTTTGGGTATTTAGGTATCATATGGTTCGTTGGCAATCTGCTCGGCGTCTTATACGCCTGCTTGAAACGTGGCAGCAGCCGATTTTTTTTCACGATCGTATTTGCCGCTTGGTTTGCATCGGGCCTGACAAATCCGTATGTGACAGCGCTAGGTAGTGCATTTGGTCTATGCATTCTTCTTTTTCGTGCGAACGGTGCAGCAGAGGTCGAGATGGCTCACGCTTAAACCCTGTGCCAGTAGTGGAGATATCGATTCAATCGCTCTTATGACTTTGCATCACGCTGTACTATCGTCCTTATCCAACGATGAAAACTCTGGAATAAAGCCCCCGTCAAAGGTCTAGAAATCCTTGCCAAAAATTGCTGTACATATAGTCCGATTCAATCAAGACATAGCGCTCATCGAAAGATGCATTCACGCGGCTCTCAATCAGGATTTCGAAGACTACACCGTTACGCTCACTGAAAATGGATCCGACGATTCGATTGAAGATGCAGTGGTCGCGGCTTTTGGAACGCACCCAAAGTTTAGTTTTGCCGACAACAGACAAAACCTAGGCTTTGCAGGGGCGAATAATAAGTTCTTTCTCACTGAGAAATCTGAATTCGTAATGCCCCTCAATCCAGACACTGTGATGCCTCCAGATTATCTAAGCACTTTGCTCAAGGTATTCATCGATCCCAGCGTTGCTGCAGCAGAGGGGAAGATGCTGAAACCAGATCCTCTTCCCGACGGGTCTTGGGTGTTGGACGGTACGGGCATGACCATCTCCCGCGCGAGAAGGGCACGTGAAAGGGGGCAACTAGAGAGAGACACAACGCAATATGACTCTGCCCTCGACATCTTTGGGGTTTCCGCCACCGCCGCCGCTTACCGGATGAGCGCACTCGAGAGCATCAAGTTTGGCCAGTTCGAATATTTTGACGAAGACTTCTTTACGTACTGGGAGGATCTGGATCTATCTTGGCGGCTTCGCCTTGCCGGCTTCCGTTGTTCTTATGTACCCGATGCAGTGATATACCATTCTCGATTTGCAGGTCAAAGTAAACACGGCTTCTTGAACCCAGCCGAATTCACCCGGCACATCAAGCGCTTACCCTCACGTTTGGTTTATTGGGACTGGCGAAATCATCTCTTTTCGATCATCAAGAATGATTTTGGCTGGAGCTTTTTGCGTGACTCGCCCTTCATCATCACAAGAGAAGTCGCTCTGTTCCTTTATCTTCTGATTGTTGAGCCGAAACTAATTAAAGGTCTTCCCGAATTTTTCAGACTCCTTCCTAGAATGCTAACGAAGAGGAAGGAGATTCACAGGAAAAGAGTCGCGTCTTCGAAGGAAATGCAGCGGTGGTTCGACGCGGGGTAGACACAAAAAGAAGCCCATGCCATGGTGCAAGCGGCTCCCAACGACTCAGAAAATTCTCAATAGCATTAGCTCCTGACTGATTCAGGTGTCTTGAGTCGTTCGCGCAAGCGCTGAGGGAAACCGTTGTCGAAACGCCCGCGGATCCCATCCAGGTTTGCCTTTGCTAATATTTTGATCCTCAACCAGCGATTGTCCACATCAAACGCCAGTATCGCGGCTGCAAAGCAAAGAAATCTTATCGTCAGGAGAGGATAACGAACAATCGGATTCTTGCGATAGTTCTGTTCTATCCAAGCTGTGTTTCGGTGACGATAATAATCGAAGCAGTAAGCGTCGATATCTTTCTGATAGAAGACATGCGAGAAAATCCTACGGCTTTTTTGCCAACGGGCGACCTCTTTGTGGGCCACCACGCTTTCACATGCGAGTGCAATATCACCGATGGACCGAAGACGCATGCAATATTCCGTATCATCACGGTGAATGAAAAAGTCTGAAATCGGAAGTCCGATTTTATCAATCGTGCTGCATCGAATCAGCAAACCTACAAACGACGAAAATCGAACTTTGGGGTATGGCGTCGCATCCAATTTCGACATAAGCCGGAGCCCGTCCGCGGTCTCGCTTCCAAGACGATCTACTTTAAGATTGGCGATCGCTACCACTTTGGAATAGTGCTTTAGCCGATCCATAGTTTCTAGCGAATTTAGATATGGCTCCGTATCGTCGTCCATCACCCAGACCCAATCGAAGCCGGCCTTATGTGCGGCGTCCATGCCGACATGAAATCCACCGGCCCCCCCAGCGTTCTGAGGCAGTTCGATATAACGGACGAGCGGATTCTCCAGATAGCCGCGCTCGGTCAGGTATGCTTTCGTACCATCTGAACTGGCATTATCTACAATGAAGATCGCGTCCAGCCGCTGGCTCTGATGCAAAAGCGCATCCACACACTCTGTGAGGAGTTGCTTGCGATTGAACGTAACAACAACAGCGGCATTTGTACTTGGAGTCATTCGGGGCAATTGAGAAGCTTGCTGCTAAGGAGTAATGCAGCAGCGACAACCTGATCCATATTGTAGTAACGATATTCCGCTAAGCGGCCAATAAAAAAAGTTGAGGATTCCGCATCAGCCAACGTCTTATAGCTTTGATACAAAGCTTGGTTGTCCGGCGTCGGAACCGGGTAATAGGGGTCTCCGTCTGTCTCAGGAAATTCGCGCACGATCGATGTTCCTGGGTGACTCTGCCCGGTGAGATGCTTAAACTCCGTAATACGGGTGTATTCGTAATCGTTAGGATAGTTCACCGTTCCAACCGGCTGATATTGCTCTTGCGACGCAAGATGCTCATGGCGAAACGATAGGGATCGATAGGGCAATTTGCCGTAACAAAATTTGAAATAGGCGTCGAGTGGGCCGCTATAGAAGACTTTTTCAGCGCGACACTTATCACGTACTACTTCAAACTCAGTGCCAAGTTCAACCCTGATGTTCGGGTGGTCCAGCATCCGCTCAAACATACGCGTGTAGCCTTCCGCAGGCATGCTCTGAAATTTGTCGGTGAAATAGCGATCATCACTGTTTGTGCGCACGGGAATCCGCCCCGCCACTGCTGAGCTCAACTGCGAAAGATCGAGGCCCCACTGCTTTCGTGTGTAGTTCCTAAAGAACTTGTCGCATAGATCGCGTCCCACACTATTGAGAACAATGTCTTCACTGTTTCGAATGGGCGTCCGCTTCTCTCTAACTTTTTCAAAAAATGCCGCTATTCCCTCTTCGTCCAGCGAAAGGTTGTAAAGCTGATTGATCGTTTGTCGGTTAATAGGGATGGGATAGAGCTTACCTTCGACCGAGGAAAGAACCCTATGCTCGTATCTTCTCCATTCAGTGAACCGTGAGAGATATTTTTCGACATGCGGGGCATTCGTATGGAAGATATGAGGCCCGTATCGATGCACTAACACCCCTGCATTATCCAACTCGTCGAATGCGTTGCCCCCGATATGCGAGCGCCGATCGATAACGAGGACAGATTTCCCATGCGACGCAAATCGCTCGGCAATGACCGCGCCGGCGAACCCCGCGCCTACCACCAATATGTCCGTCTTCATGCGTGAGTTCTTCAGTCGAGGAGTCGTCGCAACTGTCTGTTCCAATTCTTAAGTGTAACCTAGTTTAGATGCCTGAGCGCACGCGATAGAATTGCGTACCGACGCGGACGCGACATGCAGAGCAGACCAGTTCGAGCCCGATATCCGAATTAAGCGAGTCAAACCACGCATGAGGAAAAGATGAACCGGCGGCTATTTAAAGCGATAGCCTCCGCTCTGGGAGTAACCACGATCTGCTGTCTATGGATCGTAGGGCCGCTTGTATCGACTACCCACTATGCGGTATATCACTGGAGTGGTCCCGCAAGCACACTCTTCATCCCCGCATTTGTTGATTTCGTTGTTTTCTGGATCGCAATCACAATCATTTTGCTGACTGCGCAAGGATCGGGGCGCAAGCCAGTTGTGGTTTGGGGAGCCATACTCATGGTCTTGCCGTGGGCGTTTCTCAAAAACTGGTCTCTCCTTGGCGAATGGAATTTTCCCCACTGGCTGAGCCGGAGCTTTTTGGGACTGTCCATGGCAGCATTCGTGGTCCTTGTTACCTCCTGGCGACCCGCTCATCAGCGCACCTTCGAACGTATCAAGGGGATCACCGTCTCGTTGCTATGTTCGATCGCCGTCTTTGGAGCCTTGATTCTGATTCAACTAGTGTGGTTCGGTTGGCAAGCACGATCGCTCAACGCATCACACTCCTTGCATCAGAAGGTCGCAGCCGACGCTCTCCAAGCCACTCGTCCTCGCATCATCTGGATTCTTTTAGATGAGCTTTCGTACCAACAGGTGTATGGAAAGAGATTCCCGGGCCTTCATCTGCCAGCATTCGACTCGCTTGCCGCGGAGTCAACTGTATTCACGCATGCTGTGGCAGCTGGCAATATGACGGAGATCGTCATGCCATCTTTGATGTCAGGTATCGCGATCGATAAGATTCACTCGTTCGCGGACGGAAAAAATCTGATAATTCATCGCTCGAAAGAAAAGAGGTGGGAAAAATTCGACCAACACTCGACTGTCTTCCAGGACGCTCTCAATGCGGGTTACAGCACCGCGGTAACTGGCTGGTACAACCCTTACTGCAGAATCCTCCCAGACGTCCTTGACCGGTGTACTTGGGTTATGAACGGGCTAGTCGAGAACAAATCGATGCCTCGGGCTTCAATCCTCCGAAATATTATGCAGCCCGTTTTCACAAGTTTCCTTCTCATGGATCGCCTGCACACCGTTTTCACCCATGAACCGAGAGCCGTGGACCTTTATGCGACCCTTCACATCGCCGACTATCAGGAACTCTCTGCCTCCGCGGATCGCACTCTTGAAGATCCCTCGGCTAACTTTATTTTGCTTCACATGCCGGTGCCTCACCCGGGCGGCATCTACAACCGCACCACCCACAGCTTCGCTATCGAGAACTCAAGTTACATCGACAATTTGGCGCTCGCCGACTCTTATTTATCGCATGTGCGATCGCTTCTTGAGTCTCGCGGGCAGTGGGACTCTTCGGTCGTCGTCATCATGGGAGATCACTCCTGGCGAACTACCTCGTGGTCTATTGCTCCCGACTGGACTCACGAGGAACAGATAGCAAGCGATGGCGCGACTTTCGACGACCGTCCGGCCTTCATCGTGAAGGCTCCCTACCAAAAGACGGGAGCGCAGATCGATCTACCGTTCAAGGCAGTCAACACCCGACTAATGTTGGACGCATTTCTAAACCAACAGATCACTTCGGCCGAGACTCTTTACACATGGGTAGAAAACCTCGACAAGATGCATCGAAAGTAAATCCTCAGCCTCGACTCCCGCAGGCAAAACTCCAGCATCCCGTCGCACTTGTGCGTCGAACCTATAACCCCGCGAACACATCTTAGAAACGAGCCGCAAGAATCTCGCTAAGGCGCCACGCTTCTTTACAGGTTATTGCGAACGGCGTCCCAGGTTAGCTTGATCCCTTGCTCCAAACCGGTCGTATGATGCCAGCCAAGGCTATGAAGCCGGGTAACATCCATCAGCTTCCGCGGCGTGCCGTCGGGCTTGGTAGTGTCAAAAATCAGTTGACCTGAGAAGCCGAGGACACCGGCGACGGTTTCAGCGAGCTCACGGACTGTAACATCCTCTCCTGTGCCGATGTTAATGAGAGGCGGAGCGTCTTCGACAAGTAAAGATTGGAAGCTGGCCTCGTCGAGATCCATCAAGAAAATACAAGCATCCGCTAGGTCGTTGGAATAGAGGAGTTCGCGGCGGGGAGTTCCTGTGCCCCAGACCGTGATATCTTTTGCCCCTGATTTAATAGCTTCGAAGGTCTTACGAATGAGTGCGGGCAGCACGTGCGACGTCTTGAGGTCGAAGTTATCGTTGGGACCGTAGATATTGGTGGGCATAGCCGCGAGATAACGCGTGCCGTATTGCCGGTTATAGCTCCAGCACATCTCGATGCCGGCGATCTTGGCAAGAGCGTAGGGTCGGTTTGTAGGTTCAAGGGGCCCCGTGAGAAGCGACGACTCGGGCATTGGCTGAGGGGCAAGCCTTGGATAGATACAGGACGAGCCGAGAAACAGAAGACGGTCAGCCTCTGATCTGCGCGCAGATTCGATGATATTGGACTGAATGATGAGGTTGTCGCGAATGAAGTCAGCTGGATAGGTGTTATTTGCGAGAATGCCCCCTACCTTCGCCGCGGCGAGGAAGACATACTCCGGCTTGGTATCTGCGAAGAATTGACCGACGGAAGAAGTGTCGAGAAGATCGAGCTCGTCGCGGGTACGTGTGATTATGTTGGAATAGCCCTGCCGCTCAAGACCACGATGGATGGCTGATCCGACAAGGCCACGATGACCAGCGATATAGACGCGGGAGTTTTTTTTCATAAAGGACCTCCGGACTTGCTCGTGGAACTTGCGGCGCTGAAGCCGGAGAGGTCTACGGCAACTGAGGTGAGTTTCACGATGCTAACTTAGACCAATAAAAGTTCAATTGAACCAAGCTTTATGTCTCACGAACGCTATAGGCGTCAAAGCCGTGTTTGCGAACAAGTGCGTCCCGTTGAGCGGCTTTGAAGTCTGCATCCACCATCTCTCGGACTAATTCGTCAAAGCTCGTTCGCGGTGTCCAGCCTAGTTCACGTTTCGCCTTGCTGGGGTCACCAAGAAGGGTCTCCACCTCGGTTGGACGAAAATAACGAGGATCCACCGCGACAATTATGTTCCCCTTCGAGTCGACAGCTTTTTCATCAATGCCGCTTCCCTGCCAGGTCAACTCCAGATCGAGAAGTTTGGCGCAGCGTTGCACAAACTCTCGGACGCTGTACTGCTCACCGGTAGCAATCACATAGTCCTGTGGCTTCTCCTGTTGGAGCATAAGCCACTGCATTTCGATGTAATCTCGCGCGTGACCCCAGTCGCGTTTTGCACTGAGGTTGCCAAGAAAAACCTGCTCCTGCAGGCCTACCTTCACGCGGGCGAGGCCGCGAGTGATCTTGCGCGTTACAAAGGTCTCGCCACGCAGCGGCGATTCATGATTGAAGAGGACGCCATTGCACGCGTAGATACCATAAGCTTCGCGGTAGTTAACGCAAATCCAGTAAGCGTACAGCTTGGCGACAGCGTACGGGCTGCGAGGATAAAAAGGGGTGGTCTCTTTTTGAGGAATCTCACGGACAAGACCGTAAAGCTCCGAGGTGCTGGCCTGGTAAAACTTCGTCTTCTTTTCCAAACCTAGGATGCGAATGGCTTCGAGAAGCCGAAGGGGCCCAAGTGCGTCAGCGTCAGCGGTGTACTCGGGCTGCTCGAAGGAGACTTGAACGTGAGATTGGGCGCCTAGGTTGTAGATCTCATCGGGCTGAACCTTCTGGACGATATGAATCAGAGACGAAGAGTCTGTCAGGTCGCCATAGTGCAGGATAAAGTGCGGTGAGGGATTGTGAGGATCCTCGTAGATATGGTCAATCCGAGCGGTGTTAAAAAGTGAACTGCGGCGCTTTATCCCGTGAACTTCATAACCTTTGGCGAGGAGGAATTGGGCGAGGTAGGCTCCATCCTGGCCCGTAACTCCTGTAATGAGCGCTTTCTTCAAAAAACCAAGTTCTCCTTATTTCTCCGAATAGGCTTCAGTGATTGTACTTTAGACCCACACGCAGGGTCTTGGCCCATCGATGTCGTCAGCGTCCATTGTTAGTAGAAGATTTTGAGCGACATGGAACTCCTATGACAACACCGCTAGCGAACTTACCCTGAAGTTGTCGTCGATCGTCAATCGGCAGCCGCTTCCAAATCTAGTCGTACTGAAGCTCATGCGGTGCCGGTTCGGTCAGTGTTCCATCCTTACGCTCGTACCACATAAAGAGTTTGTGGTCTCCATTCACCCGCACCGCAACAATAATCCCACTCCCAAACGCTCCCGTTCCATCGGTCTTCGAGATATCGACATGGTGTGAGCGAATCGGTGCACCTACTGGGCTCGCAGTCGTCCAGTCTTCGGTAAACCTCTTCAGCGGATAGTCCGCGTGACGCTCCGGATGCTGCTGCCAATCCGGATCGTTTGTATAAATCGCAAACGCCTTCCCGTAATCTTGCGCTTCGAGAGAACTAAAAAAATTGCTCACCTTATGCTCGGCAGGCAAGTTGGAAAAGAACCACCCGTGTCCCAATAGGAAACCGCCCACACCCACCACAACCAAAAGCGCTAGAAGAACCCCGGAACCAATCAGTAAATTACGGTTTCGTGCCTCACGGCGGCTATCGAACTCCGGTGCATTCAAAAGCGTCATTGTTCTTCACCCTCGTCGATCAAACAAATCAAGTGTATTAGACACCGGTTTAATGCATTTCGGATGCCTACCCGACCGCACCGCTCCTCACTCCCATCCACACCCGCATCAGCCGCAAGTGATGGACCATATGCGCAATGTAGTCCTCGATCAAAAACCCAAGCGTCAAAGTCGTTCCTGCAATTGATCCAACATTGGACAAATTAACCCTGTATATATGACCAACCGTCCACGCCATATGCTCATTCAGTGCAAACCGTAGCGCCAACACCTGAGACCACTCGCGCTCGG
>Ga0302227_10001153_pt1 | contig 20086 bp, 17 predicted proteins | sample II_Palsa_N1_1_FD_193525 | JGI IMG/M metagenome (GOLD analysis project Ga0302227, IMG submission 193525) | Peat permafrost microbial communities from Stordalen Mire near Abisko, Sweden - II_Palsa_N1_1 | ecosystem: Environmental > Terrestrial > Soil > Palsa > Peat permafrost | place: Sweden... | reverse complement strand
GATACGGCAACAGATCCAGCGGCAGCGGCTTTTCATACGTAAGCGGGTCGTCGATCGGCTTGGGAATGACCACTTCGAAGATGGCGGCCGTCACCTTTTTCAAGACGCCAGGATCAAGACTGGCGGCAAGGCCGCGATCGCTGCAGCATAGGAAAAGGGAGAGAGCTAGCAAGGCGGCAGAAGCAAGCCGCGAGATAAGCGAGTGAGGGTGGAAAGTGGTTTGTCCGAAAACACGGGAAGCTTGCATGGTGCGTCCTTGACGTTCGCAAAACCGATGCCAAGCCAACGCTCGACATGGATCATTTCCGGGCGAATTCTTGCCCGAATCGAGTGTATTTAATGTCACTCGTAAGTACATATGATGCGCATCGAAGCGATGATCGAAAGAAAGTGCAGGTGATTTGTTGCCGCGCACTACACTGGCTGCATGAGCCTGCCCGCACCGCCTTATATTCGTGAAGCCGAAGCCAGCACTGTGCATCTACCTGCTGGCCCTTGGCAAACCGTGCTTGACGGGCTTTGCGCCGCGTTTCCCGCGATCAGCCGTGAGCAGTGGGTGGATCGCATGGCGCGTGGGCGAGTGCTGGATGCGCAGGGTGGGGCGATCACTTTGGCAACGCCGTATCCGCGAGTCGGGCAGCGCATTCATTACTACCGCGAAGTGGTCGATGAAACACCGATTCCATTTACCGAAACGGTATTGCACATCGATGAGCATCTGGTGGTGGCCGACAAGCCACATTTTTTGCCGGTGATCCCGAGCGGCAGTTTTGTCGAAGAAACTTTGCTGCGAAGGCTGATGCGCCGGCAGGACAATCCAGATCTGGTGCCACTGCATCGGATCGATCGTGCGACCGCCGGACTGGTTTTGTTTTCGGCGAATAGGGCGAGTCGATCCGCCTATCAGGCGCTGTTCCAGCAACAGCGTATCGAGAAGCGCTATGAAGCGCTGGCGCCGCCGTTGGCAGAGTCGTCGTTTCCATTGACGCGACGCACGCGGCTGGTACGCGGCGAGCCGTTTTTCCGCACGCATGAAATCGATGGCGAATCGAACAGCGAGACGCGTATCGAAGTGATCGAGCGCGGGAATGATCTCTGGCGTTACGCGCTGTATCCGATCACCGGTAAGAAGCACCAACTGCGGGTGCATATGTCGCGGCTGGGTGCGCCGATTTTCAACGATCCCTGGTATCCGACGTTGACCACCCAGGACGTTGACGACTATCAGCGTCCGCTGAAATTGCTGGCGAAAAGCTTGACGTTTGTCGATCCGCTTTCCGGCGAACTGCGCCGTTTCGAAAGCTGTCTGGGCCTGTAAAACATGTTTTTCGCATGGCTGGGCTATGCCGCAACGCCGGCAAAATCACCACGCACGGCGATTCCACGCTATCTTTCCCGGCAGAATCCGTCCGGGGAGAATCATTCGTGAGTGCACAGTTACCGTCCAGCGCCGCGCCGCGCGCCGAGTTGACCCTACGTGGCGTGATCATCGGTATCGTGATCACCGTCGTGTTCACCGCGGCCAACGTGTTCTTCGGCCTCAAAGCCGGCCTGACGTTCGCCACGTCGATTCCGGCGGCGGTGATCTCGATGGCGGTGCTGCGCTACTTCAAGGGCGCCACGATGCAGGAGAACAACATCGTGCAGACTGTCGCGTCAGCGGCTGGAACGCTGTCTTCGATTATCTTCGTACTGCCTGGCTTGATTCTGATCGGCTGGTGGACCGGTTTCAATTACTGGACGTCGTTCGCGATCTGCGCTCTGGGCGGCATTCTCGGTGTGATGTACTCGATCCCGCTGCGTCGTGCGCTAGTGACCAATTCCGATTTGCCGTATCCCGAAGGCGTGGCCTGCGCCGAAGTGCTGAAGGTGGGTGCTGGTACCGGCGAAGGGATCAGCGCCGAGGCGGCGGCGGAATCCAATCGCGCTGGCCTGATGGCCGTCTTGTGGGGTTCGATCGTTTCGGCGGTTTTTGCTGTAGTGGTGGCAACGCGAGTGTTCGCAGGCGATGTGGTGCATTACTTTCGCGTCGGCGGCGACAAGGGCGGTGTGACCGGTTTTGATTTTTTCCTTTCGTTCGCCTTGTTCGGCATCGGCCACCTGGTGGGACTGTGGGTGGGCGTGGCCATGCTGGTGGGGGCGCTGATCGGCTGGGGCTGGGGGGTGCCGCATTTCTCCGCGCTGGCACCTTTGACCGGGTCGATTGCGGAACTGGCCGGCGCCACGTGGAGCCACAAGGTGCGCTTCGTCGGCGCGGGCACCATTGGCGTGGCTGCCGTCTGGACGCTTGCCAAACTGGTCAAGCCGGTGATCAGTGGGCTGACCTCGGCAATGGCCGCCTCGCGCGCGCGCGGCGCTGGCCATGCCGCCTCGTTGCCGCGGACCGAGCAGGACATTCCGATCGGACAAGTCGGTCTGATTTCGCTGGTCTGTCTACTGCCGATTGGCTGGTTGATTGCCAACTTTGCCGCAACGGCAGGGCACGGGTTGGGCGATCACATCACGGCACTCGTCGTCGGTGGACTGATCTTCGTGGTGTTGATGAGCTTCTTTGTATCGGCTGTGTGCGGCTATATGGCGGGTTTGATCGGCTCGTCGAACAGCCCGCTTTCAGGCATCGGCATCATCGTGGTAATCAGCGCTGCTCTACTACTTGTATTTGGTCTGCGTTCGATGCTGCCCGCCGATAGCGAAAAAGCCTTGGTGGCATTCGCGCTGTTCATTACCTCGATTGTGTTTGCCGCAGCGGCCATCGCCAACAACAACCTGCAGGATCTTAAGACCGGTCAGCTGGTGGACGCCACGCCATCGAAACAACAGTGGGCGTTGGTTATCGGCGTGATTGCCGGTGCGGCGATCATTCCGCCCATCCTCGACTTGCTCAACCATGCGTATGGATTCGTCGGCGCACCTGGACCGCAACGCGCCAATGCACTTGCCGCACCGCAGGCGGGGCTGATCTCGGCGCTGGCGCAGGGAGTGATCCAGAACAATATCGACTGGGGGCTGATCAAGATCGGTGGTGTAATCGGTGTGGTGATGATCGCCATTGACGAAACGCTGCGCCGCACGACCAAGTCCGCACACCTGTCGCCGCTCGCGGTGGGCCTTGGCATTTACCTGCCGACGCAGAGCACTTTGATGGTGGTAGTTGGGGCGGTGGCTGGCTGGTGGTTCGATCGCCGCGCGGACCACACTTCGAAAGATCCCGAGGCGACCAAGCAACTCGGCGTGCTTCTGGCTTCCGGCATGATCGTGGGCGAAGGCTTGCTCGGCGTCGTTATCGCCGCCTTTGTGGCAGTTTCCGGCAAGGACTATCCGCTCGCCTTGGTCAGCGATGCGTTCGCGAGCGGCCCGGCGTTGTGGATCGGTGGCGCGACATTCGCGGTCGTGATGATGCTGCTATACCGTTGGGTGGGGCGTCTGGGGCATGGCAACACGCCCCCTTGATACACTTTGCGTTCGCGCGGTGTCAGCGGCCGCTTCAGGCCACGGCTTATCGATAGCAACGAAGACGATCGCAGGCAACAGGTTATTTACGACCTGAAATAGGTGAGGCTTTACACTAGACCGCTATCAGAGGGAGTTCGTCGTCGCGTGAAGCCACAGGGCGCAGAGCCACAAGACGTGCAGCAGGAAAAGATTGAGCCGGCTTTGAGCGCCGAACAGGCCCTGGCACCGCCAAGCCAGCGCATGGTGATACTGCGTCGGCTGGCCGGGCCGCTGTTCTCGGTAGCCATGCTGTGCCTGGCGCTGTGGGCACTGCATTTGCTGGCCAAAGAGGTGGATTACCACCAGGTTCGCAAGTACGTGAACCGGCTGTCGCGTCCGCGGCTGCTGTTGGCTGCGCTGTTCACCGCGCTGGGTTATGCGGTGATGACGCTGTACGACCGTTACGCGCTGGTCTCGATCGGGCGAAAACTGCCGTGGCGACGGGTCACCTTGATCTCGTTTATCAGTTATGCCTTCAGCAACGCCGTGGGCATGTCGCTGCTGGTGTCGGGTTCGATCCGCTATCGCTTCTACATACAGAACGGCTTGACTACCGCTGAGGTGGCCAAGGTGGTGCTGTTCTGCACCACCAGCTTCTGGTTGGGCTTGCTGGCACTGACCGGCGTCACGTTGCTGTGCATACCGCTGCCGCTGGATTTCCCAATGGCGCCTTTACGCATGATGGCGGAACTGCGTATCCCGATTGCGCTGGCGCTGACTCTGGTGCCGCTGCTGTGGCTTGCTGGCGGTTTGTTGCATCGGCCACTGCGTATTTTTCGCCTGCGCATCAACATGCCATCGGTATCGACCGGCTTTCGGCAGATCCTGATTGGTGCGTTTGACTGGGGTCTGGCGGCTGCGGTGCTGTACATACTGATGCCCGATCAACTCAACAACGGTTTCGGGCATTTCCTGGCGATCTTCGTGATCGCGCAGATCGCCGGTTTGATCAGTCATGTGCCCGGCGGGCTGGGCGTATTCGAGGCGATCATGCTGGCCGGTTTTGGTGCCACCGGCAACGAGGCGTTGGCGGCGCCCATCCTCGGCGCGCTGGTGGTGTTCCGGGTGGTCTACTATCTGCTGCCGCTGTGCGGCGCCATCGTGATGGTGCTGCAGCGAGAGGCGCGCGGCATCCGTGAGAAGTCGCTGCTGTCGCCGTGGTTCACCGGCTTGTTGCCATCGTTTTTTGCCGGGTTGACCCTGGTTTCCGGCGCGGTACTGCTGTTCTCCGGTGCTACGCGTGCGCTGCCCAACCGCATGGAGATGCTGCGCGAGGTGCTCCCGCTGTCCGTGCTGGAGGTGTCGCATCTGCTGGCCAGCGTGATCGGCATGCTGCTGCTGATTCTCGCGCGTGGGCTGCAGCGTCGGCTCGATGCGGCGTATGTGCTCACGCTGATCCTGCTGGTGGCCGGTGCGATCTTTTCGCTGCTCAAGGGCATCGACTACGAAGAAGCAACCCTGCTCACCCTGCTGGCGATGGCGCTGGCGCCGGCGCATCGGTTGTTCTACCGACGCGCTTCGCTGTTCAGCACCACGTTTTCGTTGGGCTGGATTCTGGCGATTCTTGCGGTGCTGAGCTGCGCGGTGTGGCTGGTAACGTTCAGCTTCAAGCACGTCGACTACAGCAACAGCCTGTGGTGGGAATTCAGCTTCCATGAAGGTGGTGCACCGCGTGCGCTGCGAGCGCTGGTGGCGGCGGCGGCGGCGGGCATGCTGTTTGCGCTGGCCAGTTTGATCAAGCCAGTCAAGTTGCATCGCGAACCTCCCACGGAAACGGAGCTGGCACAGGCGCTGCCACTGATCAAACAGTTTCCATCGGCGCAGGCGCATCTGGCGCTGATGGGTGACAAGACCTTGCTGTTCGACGCCGAACACAGGGCGTTTGTGATGTACGACATTGAAGGCCGCAGCTGGGTCACGATGGGCGATCCGGTAGGCGCGAATGAGGATGTTCGCCGCGAGCTGGTATGGGCTTTTCTGGAACAGTGCGAACGCGCAGGTGGATGGCCGGTTTTTTATCAGGTCAGCCCGGCGGATCTCGACCTGTATCTCGAAGTGGGTATGAACCTGCTGAAGATCGGCGAAGAAGCACGCGTGCGTCTGGACGGTTTCAACCTCGACGGCAAATCGAAAAAGGTGCTGCGCAACACAGTCAACAAACTCGGTCGCGATGGCCTGCGGCTGGAGATCGTGCCGGCCGAAGCGGTGGCAGCGTTGATGCCGCAGATCAAGCAGATTTCCGATGCGTGGATGGGCGACAAGCGCGGGCGCGAAAAGCGCTTTTCGCTAGGCGCGTTCGACCCACGTTACCTGGTGCGTACGCCGATGGCGCTGGTGTGGCAGAACGACAAGCTGGTGGCCTTTGCCAACCTGTTTCTGACGGAAACACGTGAGGAAGCCTCGGTCGATCTGATGCGCTTTTTGCCCGATGGCCCCACCGGCATCATGGATTATCTGTTCGTGGAGCTGATGCAGTGGGCCAAGAGTGAGGGCTATCGCTGGTTCAACCTCGGCATGGCGCCGTTGGCCGGTCTGCAGAACCGACGGCAGGCACCGTTGTGGAATCGCTTCGGCGCGTTGGTATTCGGACGTGGCGAGCGTTTCTACAACTTCCGCGGGCTGCAGCGCTACAAGGACAAGTTCGATCCGGAATGGGAACCGCGTTACATGGCTGTGCCTGGTGGTATTGCCTTGCCAATGATTCTAACCAACGTTGCCAGCCTCATCGCTGGCGGCCTCACGGGTGTTGTACGTCGATGAAAAGCAGGCCGATGAAACGCAAGAAGCTGGTTGTGCTGGCCGTCGTGGTCGTCGTTGCTGTGGTGGTGTTGCTGATATGGCAGCCGTTCGCCCGCGTCAGTCTCGAAAGCGTTGCTGTGCCGATGCAGGTGAGCAGCTTCAGCTCGCCGCCACCGGCTGGCAAAAGCGACGTGATGGCAATCATCTATTCCGGCGACGGCGGCTGGGCCGATCTGGATCGACGCCTGGGCATCGCCTTCATCGATCGTGGTATTCCCGTGCTCGGGATCAACACCTTCAAGTACTACTGGCGCAACCGCACGGCTGACGAATCCGCTGCTGAACTCGATGCGCTGATGACCAAGTACACCGCGGCATGGAACAAGCCACGCATCTGGCTGATCGGCTATTCCTTCGGTGCCGATCTGCTGCCCACACTCGTCAACAAGCTCAGTCCCGCCAATCGTGCGCGTATCACCCAGATGGTGTTGCTGGCACCGAGCAAAGAGGTCAATTTCGAAATTGAGCTCCAGGGTTACATGATCAAGCAGGGCTGGTTTCAGGACCACTTCAAGTCGCTGATGGAAAGCATCAACCCGATCAAGGAATACGACGCCATGCCGCCGTTGCAGGCGCTCGACAACAAGCCACCAGTAGTCTGCTACTACGGCCTCGACGATGCGGATGACACCGTCTGCACCGAGCCGAACGTGCCCAAGTGGATCGTCATGCATCCGAAGAAGGGGGACCACCATTTCCAAGGTGGCTACCAGCCGCTGGCCAAGCAGATGATGGATGAGTTGCCAGTGCAGGTATCCACAGCGGGCGCCACGCGCTGAATCAACTCAGGCGTACTGGCTGGCGTCGATATCCGCCACTCTGCCTGATATGACAAAACGGTGTTGATCCGGGGAATTTCCGCCAGCTCATATGACGGCTGGGTTGAACAGGTTCTTCTTGCACTGCAATGAAGCAATGCGATGATCAAGCAGTCTAGGACTGTGGTTACCAGAGACGATGGTTCAAATACCGGCGAAGATGCGGCGTCCTCGTGTACCGCAGACAGCAACCTTTCCCTTTTCTCGATACCTGTATATGGCAGGTTGCTTATTGCTTGCCTTGTTCTGGCTGGTGGCTGTGATCCGCGCACGCACAACGAATACGCTGATCGTCGACGAATTGGCGCAGACGGCGCAGATCGTCAGTTTCCTTCACGGTGACTTGCACGACGTCAATTCCAATATGAGTTATATCCCCGGTTACCATTTGCTGGTGGCTGGCATGATGAAACTGTTCGGTAGTCAGTCGTTGGCTGGTGCGCGAACAGTCAACATGTGCTTTGGCCTGCTGGGCGGAGTGTTCTTTTATCTGGTGCGACGAGAGCTGGTGCAGGAGCACTTGTCGCGCACAGTTGCACAGTTCCTGTTCTTTCCACTGCTGTATCCATATTGCTTCCTGGCTTACACGGATGTCTTGTCGGTAGCGCTGGTACTCGCCGCATTCTGGGCTACGTTGCGTGATCGTCATCTGTGGGCTGCGGTGATCTTGATCGCAGCAATGGCAGTGCGGCAGAACGATGTCGTGTCGGCGGGCTTCCTAGCGATGTATGCACTATGGCCTATCTTGAGGGAGACACACTGGCGGCCTTGGCTTGCGGCATCCGAGGTATTTCGCATCGCGTGGCCATATTGCGCTACAACATTTTTATTCCTGGCGTACTGGGCATGGAACGGCACCATCGTTTTCGCAAATGCCATGGCCAATATCCATCCGGACGCCAGCTTCCATTGGGGTAATCCGTTTTTCTTCCTTTTCGTTGCGGGGATCTTCCTCCCGCTGCAGTTGGGTGGTGGTTTGCGGCGATTCGCGCTGGCTGCATGTGCAAATTCTTGGTGCTTACTGCTTCCGCTGGCAGTTTTTGCGATCTATGCCGCGGGTTTCGCGGTCACTTGCTTTGGCAACCTGATGGCGGCAGATCATTTCCTGCACAACGCCGTGCTTGTTGCAATTACCCGAAATCATTGGGCTTGGTGGGGATTCGGCCTAGTCGCAACTATTGCAGCTTGCGGGCTGGCCCATACGCAGTTCAGCACTCCGCAGGGCTGGCTGCTTTTTCCGTTTGCCACTTTCTATCTGGCGGCATCCTGGTTGATTGAAGGACGCTACACATTAATCCCCTTTGCATTATGGCTTGCATTGAGGCGACAGGAGAACGACACGGCTGAACGCATCACGCTTGGCGTTTGGGTAGTGCTGGCCCAGTTCTTCGCGCTAAGCATCCTGGCGTCGCGCTTCATGCTTTGACCGCTGATGCCAGCAAGAGCCATGGCAGCCCCTGCGACAGACAGCATGCGTGACAGCGTGACTTTGGCTTGGCGTTGGCGTGCCGTGGATCTCTGGCAATATGCCCGGCTCGCTCAATTGTGGGTGATCACCTGCTACCGGCTGCGCAGGTGCCAGGGGACTGCCGACGCAGGTGTGCAGATTGGCTACGCACGCTAGCAGGCCGTTGAAAAGCACACCGACCGCGCACTCACATCATTCGGTCCACTTTATTTTCTCATCGTCGAAGACCGTCTCGCCCCATTTTCTTATCCAAGACCGGTGTCTTACGGCGGCGGTCGAGGCAACTCCGTCTCATCTTGCGCTCCCTGCCAGAATGTTGCGCATTCGCACCAGGTTCCAAACCATCATGGTGGTCTGGAACAACGCATTCACCCGTCCGGACAAGATTCGTCCGGCTGCGACCTACGCCCATACGCGCTGAAGTGAAAGCAGAATCCGGGGCTTTCGGTGCTTGCCTGGGCCGGTTCCGTCTCCTGGGCTCAATGGAATCCATGACGATGTCGATTCGGGTCGATCCCGTTCGTCATGGAGGCATAGAGTCGATTTTTGGCTCTTTACTGAGAAGGCCTGCTGCTTCCCCCGAAGAGCCGTCCTGAACTCGATGAGCCAAAGGATCGCCGATCATGAAACTCTATTACTCAGACGTGCTGTCCCCGCGCAAAGCCTGCGCCGTGGCGAAGTATCTGCAGATACCCGTCGAGTACATTTTTCTCGATCTCAGTCGTGGCCAGCAGAAGACATCACATTATCTGGCGATCAATCCGAACGGCCATGTGCCAACACTGGTCGATGACGATCGGGTCTTTTGGGAGGCCGATGCCATCACCTGCCATCTGGCCACGCGCGCCGGTTCGGACCTCTGGCCACAAGACGAGCGGCAGATCGAGATCATCCGCTGGTTGAGTTGGGCAGCTCAGCATTTCAACCGCTATGCCGGTGAGCTGTATTTCGAATACATCATCAAGGCGCGCTTCGGTCTCGGTGATCCCGATCCTGGTGTTGTCACAGATGCACAGCAGCAGTTCCGCCGTTATGCCGCCGTTCTTGATGCGCATTTGGAGGGCCGTCGGTGGCTGGTCGGCAATCAACTCAGCGTGGCGGATTTCACGGTGGCAATCACGTTGCCCTATGCAGAACACGCGCACATCCCGCTGGATGATTTTCGCCATGTGCGCGATTGGCACAACCGCCTGAATGAACTGGAGGCCTGGCGTGAGCCTTTCCCGACTTGAATCCACTGTGGTGATGCATGTCTGTTGAGGCTAATGCTTGCCATACACCACACAGGTTTTATCGAGGAGAACACCATGAAATTGATTACCTACCTGTTTTTCGATGGCCAATGCGAGGCGGCGTTCAAGTTCTACGAGCAGTGTCTGGGAGGCACGATGGACAGGATCGTGCGGGCGAGCGAGGCACCCGGCTGCGACGCGATGCCGGCCGAATGGCGCGACAGAATCATGCATGCCCATCTGATCTTCGGTGATCAACAGCTGATGGGCAGTGACTGGATAGCTGATCAGCCGTTCGGACAAGCCAAGGGTTTCTCCGTATCGCTCAATGTCGATACCGTCGCCGAGGCCGAGCGCGTGTTCGCAGCGCTGACGGAAGGTGGCGAGATACGGATGCCAATGGAAAAGACCTTTTTTGCCGTCCGGTTCGGCATGCTGGTCGACCGCTTCGGTACGCCCTGGATGGTCAACTGCGAAAAGGACGGCTGAGCCGTTGCAAACCGGAGTACACGCATGAATCTTCCTCCCATCGTGTCGAAAGACGAATGGCTGATCGCACACGCGCGGCTATTGACGAAAGAGAAGCAAGCGACCCGCGCACGGGATGCATTGGCTGCGGAGCGGCGTCGTCAGCCGATGGTTCGTATCGACAAGGACTATCGGTTCCACACGCCCGAAGGCGAAGCTTCTCTATTGGGCCTGTTCGAGGGCCGCCGCCAATTGATCCTCTATCACTTCATGTTTGCGCCGGGCGTGCACGGCTGGCCGAACGCCGGTTGCCCGGGTTGTTCGATGTTCGTCGATAACCTGGGGCAATCCGCGCACCTGCATGCCCGCGAGACTTCAATGGTGTTGGTGTCACGCGCACCGCTGGCAAATCTGCAGGCTTACCGTCAACGCATGGGCTGGACGGTGCCCTGGTATTCGTCGATCGACAGCGATTTCAACACCGACTTCGGGGTCACTTCCGATCAAGGCGAAGCATTCGGCCTTAGCGTGTTTCTGCGAGATGGCACGGATGTCTTTCGCACCTATTTCACTACCGGGCGCGGCGTTGAAGCGCTCGGCAGCCACTGGACGCTGCTCGATCTGACTCCGCTGGGCCGCCAGGAGGATTGGGAAAATTCACCCAGCGGCCATCCGCAAACCGCGCCCTACCTATGGTGGCGCCGACATGACGAGTACGACGACGTATAGACGACTTCACAGCAAGGAAGGCTGCAAGTCACAGTTGGTTCGAGAGCAGGATTCGAGGCACGGTCCAACACGGGAGGCACGACGATGCGATTCATGGTGATGGTGAGGGCTACGGCGGACTCAGAAGCAGGCACGATGCCCAGTGAGCAGCGGCTGGCCGAAATGGGCCGTTTCAACGAGGAGCTGGTCAAGGCCGGTGTGATGCTGGCCGCCGAGGGACTGCAGTCCAGCTCTAAGGGTGTACGGGTCGTTTTTTCCGGTGCCAGACGCACCGTGGTCGATGGTCCGTTTGCCGAAACCAAGGAGCTGATCGCCGGCTTCTGGTTGTGGCAGGTGCGCTCGCGGGAAGAGGCGATCGAATGGGTCAAGCGCTGCCCCAATCCGTTCGACGGGGAATCCGAAATCGAGATTCGTCAGGTGTTCGAGGCGGAGGATTTCGGTGAGGCATTGACGCCAGAACTACGCGAGCAGGAGCGGCGGCTGCGTTCGAGATCGTGAGTCCGTGTCGCATTTCCGACACTTGCATCGGTCAGTCGGCAATGGTTTGATCGGCGGCTATGACGTCGACCGATCTTCAGCGCCGCATCGAGGCGCTCTGGCGCATCGAATCACCGCGATTGATCGCGGTGCTGGCACGGATGCTGCGCGATGTCGGCGTGGCCGAGGAACTGGCGCAGGATGCTCTGGTGGCTGCGATGGAATCCTGGCCGCAAACCGGTGTTCCGGACAACCCGGCGGCGTGGCTGACAACCACCGCCAAACGCCGGGCCATCGATCATCTGCGCCGCCAGAAGCTGCTGGAACGCAAGCATGCACAGCTGGGCTACGAACGGGAGTCCGAACAGGAGCAGCGCACGGCCGACATCGAGGATGCCATGGATGACGAGATCGGCGACGACCTGCTGCGCCTGATGTTCGTGGCCTGCCATCCGGTGCTCTCCACCGATGCGCGCGTGGCATTGACCCTGCGCCTGCTCGGCGGACTCACGACCAGCGAGATCGCCCGCGCATTCCTGCAGCCGGAGCCGACCATCGCCCAGCGTATCGTGCGCGCCAAACGTCAGCTGGCTGAAAAGAAGGTGGCGTTCGAGGTGCCAAGAGCCGCCGAATTGGGCGAACGCCTGGCATCGGTGCTGGAAGTCATCTATCTGATTTTCAATGAGGGTTACACAGCGACTGCCGGCGACGACTGGATGCGTCCTGGCCTGTGCGAGGACGCCTTGCGCCTGGGCCGCGTGCTGGCCGCACTGATGCCGGCTGAGGCTGAAGTCCATGGGCTGGTGGCATTGATGGAAATCCAGGCATCGCGTGCACGAGCCCGCATCGACGCTGGAGGGAATCCGGTGCTGCTGCTGGAGCAGAACCGTTCGCTTTGGGATCGCCTACTGATCCAGCGCGGTTTCGATGCGTTGGGTCGCGCGATAAAAGTCGGTCCCGCCGGTCCATATACCCTGCAGGCAATGATCGCTGCCTGCCATGCACGTGCCCTGGCCGCCGAGCTAACCGACTGGCCGCGCATCGCCCAGCTATATGCGACGCTGTCGCAGCTGACGCCGTCACCGGTCATCGAATTGAACCGTGCCGTAGCGGTATCGATGGCGTTCGGCGCCCAGGCGGGGCTGGACTTGGTCGATGCGCTGGTCAAGGCGTCTGCGCTGGATAACTACCATCTGTTGCCCAGCGTACGTGGTGACCTGCTGAGCCGACTGGGGCGCGTGGACGAGGCTCGTGATGAATTCCTGCGGGCTGCCGCGCTCGCCAGCAATGCCTGCGAGCACGGACTGCTGCTGAAGCGCGCCGCCGCCTGTGGTTGATCGGTGGGGCTATCGCGAATGGATCTATGCTGTCGACGACTTTGCCATTACCGTCATCGACCCGATCCGACCAAATTATCGAAGGAGCATTTCATGGCTTACTTGTTGCTGATCGTCGAACCCCGCGGCCAGCGTGAAGCTCGTACGCCCGATGAGGGTCGCCAGGCTTACGCGCAAATGGTGGCGTTCGGTGAGAGCTTGAAGGAGCGTGGCCTGCTGACGGCGAGCCATTCGCTGCTCCCCGATGTTCACGGCGTGCGCGTACAGCAACGCGAAGGCAAAAGCGTGCTGAAGGACGGCCCGTTTGCAGAGGCCAAGGAAATGGTCGGCGGTTTCTTTCTGCTGGATTGCACAAGCAGGGACGAAGCGATAGCTGCTGCTGCCGAGTGCCCGGCGGCGGCGTGGGCCACCGTCGAAGTGCGCGAGACGGGCCCTTGTTTCGTGAGTTGACGCCGAACGCCCCATGGCTTGGAAGTGCTGCATGAGGCAACCCTAGGCGATATTCGATGTCCGAACTTGCCACGACGTACAATGTCACGCCTATTCAGCGTTGAAGCCTTTACGTGACAGCTATCGGTGTTTTCGCAGCGCCGCCCGATGCGGCGCTGGATGCCTTGTTCGTACCACTTGATACGGGAGAATTGCGCCTGCCGGCGGACGGTCGCGTGCTTTTTCTGCGCGCGCGTGCGGGCCTGCGTTTGCGCGAAAAGGCATCGAAAAGCTGGCTATGCGAGCAGAGCTTCATGCCGTTCGCGGATGAGCTCGGTCGAAATGGCTTTAGCGTAGGTGAGCCGGGTGAGGGCGAAACGTTTTCGCTGATCGTGCTATTGCCGCCGCGTCAGCGCGAGGAGGCGCGAGCCTTGTTTGCGCGCGCGTTGCGGCATCTGGCGCCGGGTGGGACAGTGCTTGCCAGCATGCCGAATACGGAAGGGGCGAAGTCGGGTGAGGCGGATCTGGCGAAACTGGCCGGTGCTGTGCAGCATCTGTCGAAGCATAAATGTCGCGTGTTCTGGAGCACGCCAAGCGTGACGGACATCGATCAGTTATTGCTGGGCGAGTGGCTGTTGCTGGACGCGCCGCGAGAAATCATGGATGGCTATATCAGCAGGCCTGGTCTGTTTGCGTGGAATCGCATCGACCGCGCGTCAGCGCTGCTGGCGGCGCATTTGCCGGCGGATCTACATGGTCGTGTAGCCGATCTCGGCGCCGGTTATGGTTACCTCGCCACGCAGGTAATCGCGCGCTGTCCCAAAGTATCCGCGATTGATCTCTACGAAGCCGAGGCGCGTGCATTGGAACCGGCGCAGATCAATCTGGACAATGCGCGTAACAGCAGCGGTCGAGCCGTGGAGGCTTCGGTGCACTGGCATGATGTGACACGCGGGCTGCCGCAAAAATATGATGCCATCGTCAGCAATCCGCCATTCCATCAGGGGCGTGCGGATTTGCCCGCGTTGGGTCAGGCATTCATCGTCAGCGCGGCCGATGCGCTGCTACCGGACGGTTGCCTGTGGCTGGTGGCGAATCGGCATCTGCCTTACGAGGCGTTGCTGATGAAGCGTTTCCGCGAGGTACATGCGGTGACGATGCAGGATGGTTTCAAAGTGATCGAAGCTCGCGGAGTGTGTGGATGAAACTGGTCAAACTGATTGCAAACCTGGGCTACGGCAGCCGCAAGGATGTCTCGCAGATGTTTCGCGCCGGGCGCATTACCGATCTCGAAGGTGAAGTGCTGTATGCCGATGACGTGGTCGCGCACGAAACCATTCGCATTGACGACGAGCCGATCGATCCGCCGGTTGGCCTGGTGCTGATGATGAACAAGCCGTTGGGCGTGACTTGCTCGCGCAAAGACCCGGGCCGCGTGGTCTACGACTTGCTACCGCCGCGCTACAGCGTGCGTACGCCGGCGTTATCCAGCGTGGGACGGCTCGATCGCGATACCAGCGGCTTGCTGTTATTTACCGACGATGGTGCATTGCTGCACCGGATCATCTCCCCCAAAGCACAAGTAGCCAAGGTCTACGAGGCCACGCTGGCGCAGGATCTGCGCGGCGATGAGGGCGAATTGTTCGCCAGCGGTACGCTGATGCTGGAGTCGGAAAAGGAGCCGCTGGCGCCAGCCGTGCTCGAAGTGCTTGCGCCGCGCCATGCGCGACTGACCGTTACCGAGGGGCGCTATCACCAGGCACGACGAATGTTTGCCGCGGCAGGCAACCATGTGGAAACATTGCGGCGTATTTCGGTGGGTGGACTCACCCTGGGTGAGTTGCCGCTCGGCGAATGGCGAGCAATGGACGCTGGCGAAGTCGCGCGGATTTTCGATACCGATTGATTCGTTGGTAATAACGAACGAGGAATCTTCATCAGATCAGTCGTCAGATCAGATTGACCTGCGTCGGAATCGACTCGCCATACCACTTTTGCCGCTCGTCCTGGCAGCTCGGGCTGCCCATCGCGTACTTGCGACAGATGGAGGGGCGCTCGTCGTAGATGGTGCAACGGGAGGTGTTGGGATCAACCGCCGCGCACCAACCATCCTCACCCTTGGCCAACGTTTCCATGCCGCGCAGATCGCGGTGGATCAACCATTCGGGCACGTGATCGTCGGGCATCAGCACGACAGTCAGGCGACAGCAGATGGCTTCACATGACGTGCAGCGAATGCTGGGGTCGATGCTTTCCGCGTAGGGATTAGGGAGATTTTTCACTCGTTAGCATGACAGCATCGATGGCGATGCACCTGAACCGGGAGAATTCAGTCGCGCGCCGTCACTCGGCGTTATCGCGCCACAGCGCCTGCCAGCCATCGGTGCCCAGGCGCTGCAGTGTGTCCATGTTGCGGCGATAAATGGCATCGGTATCGGTCATCGCTTCCATCGCACGCTCCACGCTGGCTTCGCGCAGCAGGTGCAGGGTGGGGTAGGGCGAGCGGTTGCTGAAATTCTCGATATCGTCAGGTGCACTCTCGGCAAACTGGTAATGCGGATGAAAACTGGCGACCTGCAGCGCGCCTTCCAGACCCAGCGTTTCCACCGCTGCGTCGGCACTGTCGAGGAAATCGTTGTAGTCGAGAAAATCGCCCAGCACATAGGGGTGAATCAGCAAGGTAGTTTCGCATTCGCTGGCGTCGATGGCGTTCAGGCTTTGCAGTTCTCCCAGCAGATCGTCCAGCAAGGTGTCGGTATCGCGCGCATGGCTCATGGCGTAGCGAATCTTCTGTTGCACCATTGGCGCCCGTGCGAACGGGCACAGGTTGAGGCCGACCACCGCACGTTCCACCCAGCGACGCGTGGCATCGATATAGGGTGCATCTTCATGCTGCAAATCGGCGGTGATGAAAGGGCTGACGGTGTCGTTCATGTCGTACGGTAGCAACGGAGAAAGCGCGACTATAGCGGTTGCGCCAGCCAGCATCGTTGGCGAGGGCCAACTGCACCCCCATATAAGTGGTTTGACCATCCGGGCCAGCACCGCATGCACCAGCCGACTTTCGACAATGCGTTCATCCGCGATTTGCCGGGCGACCCGGAGCAGGGCTCGCGTCGGCGCCAGGTGGAGACCGCACTTTATTCGCACGTCGATCCATCGCCGGTAAGCCAGCCACGTGTACTGGCCTATTCACGCGAGATGGCGAACACGCTTGGGTTCAGCGCCGAGGATGTTGCCTCGCCGGAATTTGCACAGGTATTCGGCGGTAATGCGCTGCTTGATGGCATGCAGCCGTACGCCGCCAACTACGGTGGTCATCAGTTTGGCAACTGGGCCGGGCAGCTGGGTGACGGGCGGGCGATTTCGCTTGGCGAAACGATCAATGCGGCGGGCGAGCGTTGGGAGTTGCAGCTGAAGGGCGCGGGTCTGACACCTTACTCGCGCGGCGCGGACGGTCGTGCCGTGCTGCGTTCGTCGGTGCGTGAATTCCTGTGCAGTGAGGCGATGCATCATCTCGGTGTACCGACCACACGCGCGCTGAGTCTGGTCGATACCGGCGAGCAGGTTGTGCGTGACATGTTCTATGACGGCAATGCGGCGCCCGAACGTGGCGCGATCGTCTGCCGCGTGGCACCGTCGTTCATCCGCTTCGGCAACTTCGAACTGCCCGCCTCACGCGGTGATACGGCGTTGCTCAGGCAGCTAGTGGATTTCACCATCTGCCGCGACTTTCCCGAGCTGAAGGGCGAAGGCGAGACAATGTACGCGGCGTGGTTTGCGCAAGTGTGCGAGCGTACTGCGCAGATGGTGGCGCACTGGATGCGTGTGGGCTTTGTGCATGGCGTAATGAACACCGACAACATGTCGATCCTCGGTCTCACCATCGACTACGGCCCGTACGGCTGGGTCGATAATTTCGATGCGGACTGGACGCCCAACACCACCGATGCGCAGCGCCGACGCTATCGCTTCGGTCAGCAGCCCAATGTGGCATGGTGGAATCTCAGCCGGCTGGCCGGCGCGCTGGCGCCGTTGTTTGCCAGCACCGATCCGCTGCAGGCTGGGCTCGATCATTATGCCGCCGCGTTCGGTATGGCCGATCGCGCCAATATCGCCGCGAAATTTGGACTGGTCGAATGCCACGATGATGACGTGGCACTCATGCAGTCGCTGCAGTCGCTGATGCAACAGGCCGAAGTTGATATGACGTTGTGGTTTCGCGCACTGGCCGACGTTGATGTCAGCGCTCCGAGCCTCGCGTTGTTCGATGACGCTTTTTATGACGAAGCCAAGAAGCTTGATGCGACGGGAGACCTCAACGACTGGCTGAGGCGCTACACGTCTCGACTGGCCAGTGATCCGCAATCGACCGGGCAGCGACGCGCAGGCATGAATGCCGCCAACCCCCGCTACGTGCTGCGCAATTACCTCGCGCAGCAGGCGATCGATCTTGCCGAGCGGGGCGACAACAGCGGCATCGACGAACTGCTTGAGGTGATGCGCCGTCCCTATGATGACCAGCCCGGCCGTGAGCGTTACGCGCAAAAACGTCCCGACTGGGCTCGGCAAAAAGCCGGCTGCTCAATGCTCTCGTGCAGCTCGTGAGCTGATGCACATGGCGTCGGGCAGATTTCTGAAACGACAAAGGCCGGCATCGCCGGCCTTTGCATTCAAGCAGTGGTGCCCTCGAGACGATTCGAACGTCCGACCTGCCCCTTAGGAGGGGGCCGCTCTATCCAACTGAGCTACGAGGGCAGCGGCGAGATTTTCGCATGGATCCGGTCGTGGCGCGATTTCGTCGTACTGGCCAGCCGCGTCTTAACTGCCGAATTAGGGATGTTTGTATACGGGGTGATCCAACTTACTATGACATATTGTATCTGGCTCAAGAGCCCAAGCCATGAATCAACCCAGAGTTGCTGTATTGACGGGGTTCGCAGCGAAACAAAGGATGACGCCTATCGCGCAGGTCATCGGCCTGGTCTTTGTGGTTGGCTCTGCAGCGCTGGGCATTCCTTTGGTAAGTGAGTGCCTGCATACCAGTTTGGTGCCGCGCTTTCCCACAGTCATATTGGCCACGGGCGTCATGCCGCTGGGCATGCTGAGCTTCGTGACTGGCCTGTTACTGCATACGGTGACCCGTGATCGGCGTGAGATGAAGATGTTGGCCTATCTGAGTTATCCGCTTTACGAAGGTTGAAGCCAGCATCGAGCCAATCAAGGATTTGAATGCTTTTGTCTAAATTTCTTACGGGCAACCGGTTTTGTATCTGGTTACTGATCCTTTTGCCTGTGCTGATGCGGTTGCCAGCATTGCTGGGTCACTGGGACCCCGACCCCTCCCTCTTTGTTGCGGGGCTGGGTGATCACTTCAAGGCTGGCGGAGGCTATCCATGGATAGATCCAAACGTTGGATTCCAAGCTCAAGCTTTAGGCAAGCTTTCGGCTGATCAGTGGTTAAGTGGTCAAGTACCCTGGTGGAACTCGTATACAGGCGTGGGTCTGCCACTGGCAGCTGAAGCTCAGCCAGGCTCTTTCTTTCTTCCTTTTGTTTTGCTCTATCACTTTCGTGCAGGGGGACTCTGGGTAGAAATAGTTTTGCAAATCATCGCAGGCTTATGTACTTATGCCCTGCTGCGTAGGCTCAGTCTTACTGTCTTGGCTTCGTTGGTCGGAGCAGTACTATTCGAGTTCAACGGAACTTTTGCATGGCATGGTGCCCCCATAGCGGCGCCGATAGCCTTCTTGCCTATGCTTTTGTTAGGTATAGAGCAGTTGCGTGGGCGGATAGGTAGTGGTCATTCCGGCAGCTGGCTACTGATACCCTCGGCATTAGCTTGGTCGCTTTATGCTGGATTTCCAGAAACAGCTTATATCGACGGCTTATTTGCCGGGTTGTGGGTAATCGCTCGACTTGATGGACTTACCCGGCGTCAGCAATTTGTATTTACGGGCAAGATTTTTATAGCTGTATGCGTTGGCCTTCTGTGTAGTTTGCCACTCCTTGGTCCTTTCGCTGAATATCTAGGCCGCGCGTATATCGGGGGCCACGATGGCGCCTTTGCTCATGTTGCATTGCCGGGGGCGTCGTCGTTGCTGTCATTGATGCCCTGGCTGTTCGGACCTATTGATCGCTTCAATGACCAAACTCCCTTGCTTGGTGCTATTTGGGGCAACATCGGTGGGTATTTCACGGCCTTGCAACTGGCTTTTGCAATCATGGGCATCATGTTTGCGCCACGCCGCCTTACTGCGTGCCTGTTCGTCTGGATGTTCCTATGTCTTGCAAAGACGTTTGATTGGCGGCCTTTCAGCGACTTGATGAATGTGCTTCCTATGGTCAAATCAGCCGCTTTTTTTCGTTACTCAAATCCGTCTTGGGAGTTTGCCGGAGTGGTAATGGTTGCTCTGGGTATTGACGGTCTACAACGGAATGTACCTTCTTCGTACAAAAGACAGTTACTGGTTTTTCTGATTATTCTGATCGTGATTTCTGGTGGTTTGTGGTCGGCGCGGGATATGATTAAAAATCTATCACTATCCATAGATAGTAGATCATATTTTTATTTGTCGGTATTTTGGTTGGTATTTTCGCTGTTGGCAGGAATGGTGCTCATTGGATTGCATAAGCGCTGGCGCCGCTGCGCTGAAATGATAGTGTTACTACTATGCGTTGATTCATGCATTGCTTTTTCCCTGCCGATATACAGCGGTGGACGGGATGTTGTTAAGCAGGAGTCGGGTGTTGCTTTTCTGCAGGTTCATACTGCGCTGCAGAGAATTTACTCGCTGGGTCCGCTTGCTCCCAACTATGGATCCTATTTTCGTATTGCC